>OJBR01000188.1_pt1 | contig 37065 bp, 26 predicted proteins | sample 1591161 | NCBI WGS metagenome assembly OJBR01 (sample SAMN05416803, study PRJEB24817) | seawater metagenome | isolation source: Sea water | place: Canada:Atlantic | collected 2013-07
ATTACTTCAAGGCGAATGTGAATCGGGTAAGTACGATGACAAAGGCCGGAGACTTTGACCTGCATTTGCATATGATCGAGCTGCACAATACCGGCCCATCGAAGCAGATGACGCTGGCGTCATTTATTGCCTACTGTTCCGCAACGATGAAACGGCCGACTCAGAACCAGATGATCGTACTGGGCGACATGAGCCTGGGCGGTAATATCATCCCGGCTGAGAATATGGCTGAGGCACTACAGGTGGGCATGGACGCAGGCGCGAAGAAAGTGTTGCTCCCCATGGCCAATGCCCAAGATATTCCGACGGTGCCTGCGGAGTTGTTCTCCAAGTATCAGGTGAGCTTCTATTCGGACCCGGTTGATGCGGTGTTTAAAGCGCTGGGCGTGGAGTGATTTTTAGTAGTTCAGGTTTGACCTGAAAGCTCTGATGGTGGGCTAATAATAATGAGTAAAAACGATAATGACGTATAACAATTTTGAAAAGCAATTGGAGTCATTGCTGCGCCTTCATGCTCCTATCAAGGCGCGACACCTTGCTAAAATTCTCGGGGATGAGTTCGGTAAGCATGTAGATCGTAGTGATATCAATGCGGTTCTTTATCAGTGGCGCAAGGATGGCAAGACGGAAGTCGATAGTGACTATCAATGGTCATTGCTGGGGGCTGCTGAGATTATCTCAGAAAATTCTCCGCCTGATAGTAAAGTCGCTAATTCTTATCTGTCAGATATTCCTGACTTTTCTGCCCCGGACATTGTCTTTACTCCCGAACAGCAAGCCATTATAGATCTGGATCCGGATCAGCACTTGCTGATTAGAGGGCAGGCCGGTTCTGGGAAAACCACTGTGCTTGCTGCCCGCGCCGGGAAGTTGTTGTCTGCTACCAGCAAGGGATCCCTTCTTTTTTTGACCTATAATTCAGCCCTTTGCTCTTATGTAAAAAAGTCTTTTTCAGAGGCTGGCCTTGAAGGCGACATTGAAGTCCGTACCTTTCATGACTGGGCTAAAGGGGCGGCGAAGGCATTGGGTTACAATTTTAGCTGGGTGGATGGGAAGCAGCGTACCGAACAGTTAAAGCGACTGATTCCGGTTGCCGCCAAGGAAATGGGCGATCACCGGTTTTATGATCAAGACAATATGAGCACCCTCTTGCCGTGGTGGGGGGAGGAAATTGCCTGGCTATTTGGTCAGCATGTCACCCGTTTAAATGAGTATCTCACGGTGGATAGGATTGGCCGTGGTACTACAATCCGGGTCCCCCAGTTTGATCGCCGGTTTATCTGGCAGGTATTCGAGCTCTATCAGGAATGGCTGGAAGAATCGAATCAGGAAGATTACGACAATCCGGCCGGGCAGGTATTGCGCGCTCTACTTCAGGGAGATGGGGAGCTGGATGATAGCTTTCGCTTTGATCATGTTTTTGTCGATGAAGTTCAGGATTTTGACAAGAGCTGGTTGTTGGCACTGGCCAAGGTGCCACGTCTTTCTCTAAGTCTTGCAGGCGATCTGGCCCAGAAAATCTATCGTCGTAATTTCACTTGGAGTTCGGTAGGGATCAAGGTTCAAGGTGGCCGTTCTCGTCGCCTTTATGCAAGTCACCGTACCACGCGTCAAATTATGGAAGTGGCTGGTTTCCTGCTTAAGGATAACGATATCGTTACCAGTGAGGATTATGTGGAGCCTGAAATGCCTCGTAAAGCCGGTGATAAAGTGCGTCGTATTATCGGGTCAACAGCTCGTGATGCCTATGATCAGGGTTATCAGTTTGTTGCTGATCAGTTTAAGCGGTTGCGTAAAACCACGGTGGTTGTTGCATTACCATTCTCTCGGCAGCTCTACCCTGCACAGAAAGCGCTGGAGGAGAGGGGATTAACGGTACAGCGTAGTAAAGGTGCTGGTTTGGGATGTTTTGATGGCGGAGTGGTTGTGACCACTTATCATCAGTTGAAAGGCCTTGAGTTTGATCATGTAGTGATTATGGGGCTTCATGATAGTCAATTCCCAGGTCGATTTCTGGATAATATTGGAGAAGAAGATGTTCCCGATGAAGAGAATTTGCTTCGGCGGGTCCTTTATGTCGCTATGACCCGGGCGCGTCAGAGTGTTACTTTGGTAGGGTCTGATCCGTTCTGTCGATTTTATAGCTCCGTACCTGGTGAGTATTTCATTGATTGCGCAGTTTGAATTATTTCGCTGATGATACTTTGTGCATCGAATTCACTGGGGGCTAGGTTTGATGCTCGGCAATAGTAAGGGCTGGATGCTTTCAGCAGTTCTGCCTCCGGCCGACGCCATTTTTGACCTCTTTGATTTCTCGTCATCGTTAACTGGCGTGCTCCGATTTGCTGAGAAAGAGTATGGCTGGGACAGATCGCGCCGTCCCTCCGACAATACTGTCTCGTCGATACTCAAAGGTAAGGGGTTGCGATCACAAGACAAATTGCAGCGTTACCTTCAGGAAAATATACCAGGGTTGTCTCCTTCTGAAGAGGCCGTTGACGAATGGATGGAGCTGCATGGTAGCGTCTTCCAGCGTCATAAATGGAAGAGCTTTCTCCAGGGTTTGCCTGATATCGATGTTCTGGGTCAGGAGGTTGCGCCTTGTCTCCAATTCATCTGGAATCGAATATTGAATGAAGAGGCGTTCCAGAATGAGCTTTGCCCGGATGGGATCAGGGAGCTGTCAGTTGATAATCCGCTTTCGGTCTTGTGTCAGTATGTGGAATTTCCGTCCCGATGGTTGGAGGCGCTATCTCGTCATTCCGGTGATTTTCAGTCTTTAGTTGCCTCCGGTGAGATGGGGCGCGCTGATTTCCTTGATTTTCGGCTATGCTTGGAGCTTGATTTCATATTGAAAGCACTGGCTGCAATAGAGAAAGGGATATTGGAGCAACGGGAGGAAATTGAGCCTGATCTTTACTTGCGATTTCCCTTTCTTGAGTCTGATGGACTGATTAACCCAATATTGCCGACGTCTGTCGGTGATCCTCTTCATGGTCCTTACAGTGCTTTTATGGGTCTTCTTGATCACCGATTTTCAGATGAGCTAGCTAGCAGGGAATCTTTATCTAGGTCTATACCTATCGCAAATGAAGATGATAAAGATGCAGAATCAGTGCGCGAGACCCAGAAAGATCTGCTGAAGAAATGGCGTAAGGGAAAGGCATACCCCTCGTTCGAGGTTATGTCTGAATTTCTGGATCGAAGGATGCCGAACAGTAGTGCTAAATGGGGAGTCCAGATTCTGGAGAGGTGTGCCCGCGCACTGGACCGTTTGTTCAGGGCGCATGTTGCATATGCCGAGAAACACTCAGTTGCAGGTTACGAGGAAGTCGTGATTCGAGCCTACAGCAAATATCGTCGTATAGAGTAAAAAGGTAGTGCCTGTGCGGCACTACCCGGATTTGTCATTTGCTTCTTGGAGGGTTGTTTCCTCTGCCGCTTCCTGACGGGTTTCCGGTTTTGCTGGGGCCGTTTTGAGGAGTTGCTTTGTTACTCATGGTTGCCTCTGTTAGTGCATGGATGTTGGCGACATTGCCGTGGTTAGAGTAACTACGTGCGCTGAGCGTTATCAGGGGGATAGCTGTCTCAAAATCGGGAATGAAACTTGAGTGAGCTGCCAACGGGCTTCACCGGCTACGCATATGTACTGGTGAGATGGGTGGCTATTTCGGGTCAGTGTGATAAGGTTCACAAAAAATGAACGGCCTTCAGGTCTAGAAAGGATTCTAGCGGGCACACCTCAGTGGTGTCGGCACTTAGGGGAAGGATATGGGGACCCGCCACCAGGCACTCAAAATCCGTCAGCGACAGGAACGGGATGATTACCCGGAAGACCTGAGCCTGCGTGTCCATCGAGCCCTGAGCTGGCTTGATCGGGCAGAACAAGAGTCCGATCCGGACAGCCGTTTCATCTTCCTGTGGATTTCTTTCAACGCGGCCTACGCTAGCGAAATTGATGACCGGCAGGGGCTGAGTGAACAAGCCACCTTCAATACCTTCCTGGAAAAGCTCCACACCCTCGATAACGGGCAGCGCCTGAAAAAGCTGGTCTGGAAAGTCTATTCCGGGGCTATCTTCGGGATGAGCAATAACTCATCGACTATGTCATATCACTGATATTTGCCTTGGTGGCGGAGGCATACTCTTTTACAGTGCATGAAGTACAGCAATTCCGCCGCAGAGCAGGATGCAAGCTTGGAGGATTATGATGGAAGGCGAAGAGTTGAATTCCCCGGGGGCAGTTCGGGAATCTATCGTGACCATGGCCGTCGAGTCATGGCGTTTCAGTAAGGTCTATGACCGTCTATTGAGTAAACTGGATGCTGGTGAACGTGGCCGGTACGAAAGCCAATATCGATGGTTCCTAAAAAAAGTCGAAGAATCATTGCAGCAGGCTGGACTGCGGTTGGTGAACCTTGAAGGCCAGCCGTTTGACTCCGGGATGGCCGCAACTCCACTGAATATCGACGAATTTGATGCCTCTGACACCCTCGTCATCGATCAGATGTTGGAGCCCGTGATCATGAGTGATCTGGGCTTGATGAAAACCGGCACCGTAATGTTAAGGAAGATAGAGCAATGAAGCATTTTGTTGGCATTGACCTTGGGACAACGAATAGTGCAATTTCCAGCTACGACGGTTCTGAAACTCGGGTATGGAAAAGCCCGGAACAAAACGATGTAACCCCCTCAGTCATCCTGTACGACAAGCGCGGGAATAAGTACGTTGGTAAACGGGCCTATGACTCGGCCCATCAAAGTGAAGGGAACTCTGCCGCCCTGTTTAAACGCCTGATGGGGACCAGTACCCCCATTGAGCTCCCAACTGTTGACATGATCAAGACCCCGGAAGATTGCTCGGCAGAGGTCCTCAAAACGCTATTCGGGTATCTCCCGGAAGAGTTACGCCAGGATTCGGATAACGGCACTGTGATCACAGTGCCTGCTGCATTCAACCAGATGCAGAAGGAGTCAACGTTGCGGGCCGCTGAAATGGCTGGTCTGGGCAAAGTGTCGCTCATGCAAGAGCCGGTTGCTGCTGTCATGAGCGTGATGCGCGCTCGGGAAACAGACGGGATATTTCTGATTTTTGATTTGGGTGGCGGCACCTTGGACATCGCCATTGCTGAAAATATAGGTGGGCGGGTATCACTGCTCTCCCATGGTGGCATCGCGATGTGTGGCGGGCGGGACTTTGATCGCGCCTTGGTCGATAGTGTAATCAAACCTTGGTTGCTGGAAACCTTTGACCTTCCTGACGACTTTTCTGTAAATAAGCAATATAAGCGGCTCAATAAATTGGCTTCGTGGGCGGCCGAAAAGGCAAAGATTGAGCTGTCTTCCCAAGAAGAGAGCATAATCAGCTTGTCCGAAATCGAGACACGTCTGACTGATCTTTCCGGTAATGAAATCTATCTTGATATTCCGATCACTAGGGATCAATACAGTGAATTGATTGAGCCTCGTGTGATGCAAGCCATTGAGGCGGCAAGGGAAGCTCTGAAAGAAGTCTCTTTGAGCTCCCATGACCTCGAGCGTGTGGTATTTGTCGGTGGCCCGACCAACTTCAAGCCGTTGCGTGACAAAGTGGCTTTTGAGCTGAGTGTTCCGGGCAACATGGATGTCAATCCTATGACCGCAGTGGCTGAAGGTGCGGCAGTTTTTGCAGAGTCTATCGACTGGAGCAACCAAAGTCGGGGCAGGAAGACGGCCAAGGGCGAGGTAACCTCCAGTGGTCCAATTGTGGTGTCCTTCAAATACATCGCGAGGACTTCGGAGCCTAGGGCAAAAATCATGGCTCAGATCACGGCGGGAAATGTGGATAACGCTGAGTTTCAGATTGACAATATTGATACAGGCTGGACCTCAGGTCGAATCCCTCTCAAGCATGGCGCCGGGGAGGATGTCATTCTGAGTAAATCTGGGGCGAATACCTTTAAAGTTTTTGCTTTTGATGGTGCCGGTGCATCAATCGATCTCAGTGAGGATAGGATTACCATCACCCGCACGGCTGCGACGGTGGATGCAATCCCCGCATCGCACTCCATTGGCGTTGAGGTTTTGACAAGGCTTGGAGGTCGCCCTGAGCTGGAATATCTGGTCCGTGCAGGCGATTCTCTGCCAAAGAAAGGCGTCATAAAATTTAAGGCCGCGGAATCACTCAAAGCAGGTGACCCGGGTGCACTGAACTTCAAGGTATGGGAAGGGGAGATCGTCAGCCCAATACATGACAATCGTGCCATTGGGGTGTTTGAAGTACGAGGTGCAGATTTCAGCGATGGTGTGATACCTGCTGGCGCAGACTTGTTTTTTGAGTACGAAGTCCAGGACTCTGGCAACATCTTGCTGAGTGTTTCCGTACCGAGTGTGGCTGGTAGCTTCGGCTATGGGCGCAGCTTTTATTCCCCTCAGGCCGCCAGTACGGATTTCTCCGATGCCACAGCCATAGTAACTGAGGAGGGCGAGCAAACTCTGATTAGAGTGGAAGAAGTTTCCTCTTCAGTGAATGACCCCCGGGTGGAAAAGGCTAGGCAGGCGGCCCAGGCCGCTGCCAATCTGGATAAAAATAATACGGACACTGAGGTTGCGCAGGAGGCGCGTGAAGCGGTACTTGAGGCGCGAAAACTGCTGGCTGAGATTCGCAAAGACAATTTGATAGAGATTCGGCTGTTGGATCTGAATCGTGTTGTTGGGCTGTTTAATGATCATGTGCGCGAACATGCACGCCAATCCGAATGCACGTCCTTCGATGCGCTAGTGAAAACAGCTGAGGGATGCATGGCGGAGCCCACCCATGCGTTTGATCATCATCTGGATGAATTGCGTGGTAAGAATTTCGAAATATTGTGGCGTCAAGACTGGTTCGTGATTGAACGATTCAAGAGGATGCTTGACTCACCGCACCTGTATTCGGATCGACAGCGCTATGAAGAACTTGCAGATATTGGCGTGCAGCTACTTAAGGAAAACCAAATTGATCAGTTGCGCCAGGTGGTTGGGCAGCTGTATTCCATCATGATTGGTGGTGCCGGCGAAATCGATATGTCGGGGCTGACTAATATCCTTAAGGGCTGACACGGGTATGGATCAGTGGATTCCAATCGGCCAGCAATTGTCCGACGGCACAGGCATAATGCGGCTTGCCTCCCAGGGAGGTGGTTGGCAAATCTATGTGACGTCTAAGCCCTCTCGGGTTTTGTTTGCAACCCGGGAACTGGCGGCTACCTGGTTCGATGCAGATCTGATAAATCCAGATATTTTTACCGAATTTGAAATTGGTAAAAAGAATCTCTTGATGCTGGAAAGCCCGGCCCATGCCCGTCTGGAGCCGGTGCTTCCGCCGAATCAACCAGATTCAAAGGCGGAGGCTTACGCTTTTGCTGCTTCGTTTAAGAGCAGTAGAAATATCGACCCCGGTATCGATGTCACCAATGCCATCTTTGTGGAGCAGTATTCCCGTCTTTTGCCGACCTCAAATCAGGCTTCGACAATGCCTGAAGACATTCTGTTGGGAGTCTGGCTAACAGGGGGAGTTGAAATATCTTGCAAGGATTTCAGGAAACTGGTCAGGCTAACTAGCTGGATGAAGGCAACGGACCTAGCGGACATTCTCCGTGCAGCGGGAATGCCGGCGCCGACGGAGCTAAGGTTGGTATCGGCAGGGCCGATTGACGGACCGGCAGTCGAAGGGATTACCCAGCCGCAGGTGATAGACCAGAGTAAAGAGTCTTTCAGGCTGCCGGGTCGGCCATATCTTGAACAGTTTTTTCATGATCATATCATCGATATTGTGGAGAATTCGGAAAAATACGCAGCCATGGGGATATCGTTCCCATCGGCGGTGATCCTTCACGGACCGCCGGGTTGTGGTAAAACTTTTGCGGTAAATAAATTGGCCGATTATCTTGGCTGGCCTCGATACGCCATTGATTCAAGCAGTATTGGTAGTCCCTATATACATGAAACTAGTAAAAAAATAGGGGAGACTTTCGACAGCGCGATAGAAAATGCGCCATCGATTATTGTGATTGATGAAATGGAAGCGTTTCTCACCGATCGTCAGAGCGCGGGCGGCGGCACACACCGGGTGGAGGAAGTGGCTGAATTCCTGCGCAAAATCCCCGAAGCCATCAATAATAATGTTCTCGTCATTGCGATGACCAACTTGATTGGCACTATTGACCCTGCGATTTTGCGAAGAGGTCGGTTCGACCATGTCATCGAGGTTGGTATGCCCAGTGAAGTGGACGTTAAGCTTTTACTGGCATCACTGGTCGAACGGCTACCGCTGGTTGAGGGCGTTTCTCTTGAAACAATGGCTCGTGCCCTGGCAGGGCGGCCGCTCAGCGATGTGGCCTTCACGATAAGGGAGGCATCCAGGCTCGCTGCGAGGGGGCGTAAAGAACAGATTGATCAGGAGTGTATTGACACTGCGATGGCATCCATCGACCGCAAGGAAAAAAAGAAAAGCCGACCAATAGGTTTTGTTTGGGGCGATGATGAGAACTCTGATGGATATTGAGAGTAACCCATTTTATGTATTGGCAGCGAGTCCGCGCGACGATCGCCGGCGCCTATTATCCCTGGCCGAGGAGGCGAGTCTGCTCGGTGATGAAGAGGCTGCCTCGAACGCAGCGGCGGAGTTGGTGAATCCCAGAAAACGCCTCGCCGCTGAAATCGCTTGGATGCCTGGAATAAGCCCAAAAAACACAGCAGTGGTATTCGATAAGCTAATTTCTGATCCCCGTGCCCTGACCAAGTTATACACAACGTCCCTGCTGGCCACCTGTAATATTGTCAGTGCTGCATTGCCTAAAATCGTCCTTGATGGTGGTCAACTGGTCGAAACGGCGTTAAAGCTATTCCAGCAATATGATGAAATCGACGCATCGAGCGTGTTGTCAGAAATTAATGCAGACAGGGCGGCTTCTGGTTTTCCGGAGATAACGGACATCCATCTGGTGACAGAGGAGCTACAAAAACGTCGCCATTATTTCCGGGCAGCGGTTACCTCGTCGCTTGATAACCTGGAATCACGCGAGCTTGTATCGACCGTGACCGAGTTGGTTGGCATTGCTACTGCCGAAGGGACAACTCATGGACCGAAATTGGTCGCGGACGTTGTGGACTTCTATGAGGTCGAAGCCCAGTCCTTCCTGAAAGCTGAAGAAGGGAATATCGACAAGCTCATCGAGCTTATTCAGGATGCGATCAAGGATGGCATGGGTGATGAAGTAGTCAGCAAAGCGCTGGACACTTTTGATGCCACCGTGGAGAACTGGGATGCCGTGGCCCAGCCTATCCAGGTTTGCGCGCAAAGTCGGGGTGTCGCCCATGAAGCAAGCCACGATCTTGCCCGGAAGATCCGGAGCTTCGGCGTTGAGCTTTTCAATGATCATGACAAGTTGGATTTCTCAATCAGAATCACCGAGCTTCTGCAAAAAGTGTTTGCTGAGGTTGGGGAGGTGGTGGAGCAAACCCAAGAAGACGCACAGACACTCCAGAATATCGCCGATCAGGCAATGGCTGCCGATCGTGAGGATTATGCGTGGCGTGAAGAACTGACCTACGAGGCGAAAATTGGGGGTTTCTTCAAAGATACCTTGCGGATATCGCCAGATGGGATTGTCTGGAAAGGACAAACACATCCGCTCGAGGCCATTCAGATGGTCCGTTGGGGCGGTACTCGGCATTCAGTGAACGGCATTCCTTCTGGTACGAATTACACAATTTACTTCGCTTCGGAAAGACGTTGGGCCCGTATCGAAACGAAGGATGGGAAGGTCTACAAACAATTTGTAGATCGGCTCTGGAAAGGTGTCTGCGTGCGGATTCTCACGGAGTACCTCGAGACCCTGAGAAGTGGCGCTTCGATCAAGATCGGCCCTCTGGTTATCCAAAATAATGGGCTAACCTTAATTAGGAAACGCATGATAGGGCCCGGCGAACCGGTATTTTGTTCTTGGCGGGAGATCGTTACAGGTCATGCAGACGGTTCATTTTTGATCGCTAAATTAGATGAGAAAAAGGTTTGTGTGTCTCTACCGTACCAGGAAGTAAATAATGTCCACATTCTTGAGCTAGCTATGAATATGGCTAATGAGCGTGGTCTTCAATACCTTAGCGATATGTTGGGGTCTTAATATGGGTGGGAGCGGCAACAAGGGTTTTAAAGGGATTGTGGGGCTGGTTTCGGAACTGGACTCCGTGGCTTTGAAAGATTCGATGCACCAGAAAAGTGCTGAACACCAAGTGAGAGGTGTAGATGGCACCAGTGCTTTTTCAGATTCGCAGACATCTACAGCTCGTACTGAGCCCCGAGAAAAAGGTGCAGAGAATTCGAATCAATCTGGTGGTGAATCGAAAGATGGCGCTGCAATGGGTATTGCTATTCCTGTTGTGATATTGGTGATATTGGCGCTTGCGATCTTTGTAAATGAAACCCCAGTTCGCTATCCAAAACCTCCCCAAGAGAAAGTGGTAGTGTATGGCGAGCCACTTCATGTTACTGCGACTGTATTGAATGTTCGCTCTGCTCCAAGTTCTACATCTCCGGTGGTCGATACATTGAGTAAAGGAGAGAATATATATGGATCAAGTAACATTGAAACTAAGACTGACGGTTGGCGTCAGATTCAATTCGGCGCTTTGAAAGGCTGGGTTTCTACTTTTTATCTAAAGCGGGGCACGGCTGAGCAGGCAAGAATTGAACAATGTAAAGCAAACTCTACAAGGCCGCTTACGGGGAAAATATTTAACCAAAGGGGCAGTGGCTACCACTCACTCGTGGTCAGAAATGGGCCGGGGGGTGATGTTATTGCTAAGCTTAAAGATAAGATAGGGAAAGAAATAGTTTCATTCTACGTTAGGGAAAATGAGACGGCGAGGCTGGACACTATTCCTGGAGGGTATTTCAAATTTCAGTTTGCGAAAGGTAAGTATTATAGCTCAGAATGCGGTGGGAAGTTTATGGAAGGAATGAGCGTTTCTGAAGATCCCAGTTACGCACATTACGAGACAACAATTCATGGACATACCCGCTATAGCTCTATTATGCAGTACACACTTACTCAGACGAGAGGTGGGAATCTCAAAATGAAAAGCGTGCCGTCCGGAGAGTTTTAGATCGCTAGTGGTCGAGCTTGCAAAATCAGGTAACAGTTCGCGTCGCTAAAGCGCCCAAATCTGCGTTGGAAAAGTTTGCAATAAGCCCGCTATTCCTACTTTATTCCGCCTAGATTTGAGCGCGTTGGCTTTTTCCCTTTGCTACCGCATTTCACAACCGGCCCACTAGATATGATCGCTAGAGGGTGTTCAAAGCTCTGTGTCACCGATAGCAATCTCTCAGGCTGATGTATTAGTCTAGGCGCTCGGGCAGATATTTTTGATTATATCGAGGTGTTCTATAACTGCCGGCGACGCCATGGTTCTAATGAAAAGCTGTCACCGGTAGAGTATGAAAAGCGTCACCAAGAACGGCTGGGAAGTGTCTAATGAACTGGTGGCGATTCAGGATGTTGAGCATACGGAAGAACTAAAATGGTGGATTCTCGGCTTTGGTGCCAAGGTCGCCGTGCTTGCTCCAACATCACTCCGTGAGGAGATATGGGCTGACCTAGATGCGGCGGTGCTGCGCTATCTGTAGCTGAGGCGGTGTTGCGGGGCTATTCAGCCCCGCTCACTTTTGCCGAAAGGGCTTCTTTCAGACCAGATGATTGCTTCGAGGCACTGGTGTCTTGGTTGGCCTCATTGCGATAAAACTCCTCCGCAACCTGTAACCCCTCATCTTCTGAGTATTCGAACTGCGCATTCATCAGGCCCACTTGAGCAACCTTATCGAGCCCTGTTTGACTAATTCCCAGAGTCTCACGCCCCTTCGCTTCTTCCCGCGCCTGGGTAACGGCCTCTTTCATGTCCTGATCCGCTCTGAGGGTGAGATCCACGTAGTAGATTGGTGCCCGATGGCTTTGGGTAGTGCTCTTGCCCCGTAGCTTGAGTTCCAGCGGTAGCGTGGCCAGGTTGCCACCACTGATGGCATGGAAATATCGCAGCCGGGCAGCCAGGGTGCGGATGCTGTTGTAGCCGGTGGTGCGGAACACAAAGCAGCCCAGCTCATCATCGTCACGGATCTGGACGTACAGCCGACCATAGGGTTTACACAGGCCATGGCTGCCGTAGTCGCACAAATCCGGTGAGGGACAGGGTAGGGATTCCAGGCCCTTGTCGGTATGACGCCGGCAGTTCTCCCCATCTCCCGCACACAGTGGTCTACCGCTCTTGCGTTCGAAGAAGGTGTATTCAGCCCTTAAGTTCAGGTCTGGATCATTGAAGGGCAGGGTGATGGGAATGCTACGCAGCTTGCTGCTTTGGGTTTCCTTGCGTAGGGCCTCGTCGAGCGGGTGAGGCAGCCAGCCGTCTTTGGTCTGGATCTGGGTGGTGATAGTGAATTGGTCGTCTTTCTCGGGTAGACGCTTGCCGTTCTTTTCTACCACGCGGCCGATGCTGATGCGGCCAATCACGGGTGGGGTAATGGCGAGACCTTTAATCATGGGTTGCTCCTGAAAGTATAGACGTAGCCGGGCGGCTGCCCGGCGTTATGCCGTTTGAAGAAGGGGTTATGGATTGGGGCGTACCAGAAAGCGCCGGCTTCCGGCACGGTGCTTGGGGTATTGCTTGAGCAGGCCTGGCTGATCCTGCAGGAGGGCTTTAGTGTCCAGGCTGGTGGAGTCCTTGCTGCGCTTCCAGGTCACGGAGCCTTCCGTGAAGGTGGCCTTGCTGGCGAGCCCCATGGTTTGTTGGATGCGTTGCTTGAGTGTGGACTCTCGTTCGTTCAGTCGGCCCAGGGTGTTACGCAAATCCAGCAACTCATTGAAGTCGCCTTCCATGGCGGGGTTGGCAGACAAATCCACGGACTCTCCCTGATCACGGGGATAGAGCGCTTGCAACGCCTGACCGGCAGAGTCGGAGCCATCCGGATCTGGTGGGGTGTTGGCTTCTACAAACTGCCAGAATTCACGCTCCAGTTCGTACAGGTGAGCGATCAACGCCTCATCCCGCTCGATGCGATGAATCTGCAGCTCCTGCCCGCAGATCAACACGGCCACGTCCGCCGCCTGCTTACCGGTGACGGCCAGTTGGTGCTGTACCTGGCACTGGATGTACTCGGGAACTCCGTCGGCCCAAAGCTTGGCGCCGTACTGGCCGGTGGTTTTGCACTCGAGGATCTGCACGTCGTCGTTGCCGACTACGGCGTAATCCAGATTGGCCAGCATCCACGGCTTGTCGTCATCCGGGTGCTGCAGCACGGCATTCACGCGCCGGACCTTGTTGCCGGTGATCCTGGCATAGGCCTCGGCCACCTTGGGTTCCAGCAGGGTGCCCCAGTACATGGGGGATTGAATGTCATCCGGATCAGGGGCAGGTAGCAGACCATCTCTCCCGGTCTTGATCATCCACAGCTCTAGTGGGGACTGGTATGGGCTGATGCCTACTGCCGCAGCGGCATCACTGGCGCCGATACCTTGCTTGCGGATCTTCAGCCACTCTTCGCGGTTCATGCTTTTGGTAGAAACCAGGCGCAGCGCAGGGCGTTGGCCGGGTGTGGTGCTTTTCGGTTGTGCCATGAGATTTCTCCAGACAAAGAAAAGCCCCGGCACAGTGGCCGGGGCTAGAAGTAAAGGAAGGGGGTTAATCGAGAGTAATGCCAAAGCGACATCATGCGGCGCGACCTGGCGACGAGGGTGACTCATCGCCCATCTCGAAGAAGTCATTCACCAGCGCTTCGATATAGCGTTCAGCCTGCTTGTCATTGGGTAACTGGCCGGTAGTGAGCAGTTGCTCACCCAGCCATTCGCCCAGCTCGCTGACCACTTCGTACTCGAAGATGCCGGGGCGTCCACGGGGCTGATACCAGATGTGAGAGACGGTCTGCCACAGCGGATCCAGGTACTCACAGGACGCGATGATCAGCTCGATGCAGCCACTGTCCCAGGTCTCCAGGATGCGGCGACTGCGTTCCGGATCGCCGGGGTGGCACATCAAGCCTTCATGCAGGAACGCGCCCCACACCGCTGCCAATTCAACGGGCATAGGGCGACAGTCCCATACCGCCAACAGGCGGTAGAGCCATTTCAGATTCATGGTGTTCTCCAGGTTTCTTTTAAGCGGGAATAGAGAGGGGGAGGGGTAAAGCAGGCGGGGGGATATCAGGCTAGCAGTAACGAAGATTGTTCCAGCGCCCGTTGCTTGATCTGTGCCCCCTTGCCGAACCAGGCCGAGTCCAGCCGGTTGTCAGTGCTGCGAGCCCGACGCTCATGGTCCACGAACTCGGTGACGGCATTGAGCAGGCCGTAGGCCGTGTTCTTGGCAGACGCCAACTCTGATCCGCGACCGGCACCGTCATACAGGGCCATGGCTTTCTTCATGGCCTGTTCGTTGGCCTTCACCGGCATGCCGGGTGGCTGATAGCCGGTATCCGTGAAGATGGTCTGCATGACCTTCTCGGCGGTCTTGCGGGTGATACGCCGCTCGCTCAGGGTCTTCAGGCGATACATGAAGTCATCCCAGGCAGAGACGGAAATCCCCAGCTGCTTCTTGACCGCTTGCGGATCGAAGGTGGTGCTGTGGCGGACCTTCACCGCATGCGTGTTGCCATTCAGCGCTACGGCCAGGGTGTTGTTACACACGACCCGAATACTGGTGAACTGCGCCGTGGTGGCCAGGGTGCCGTCACAGGCGGTGGCTAACAGCACGTAGCCGTTGGTTTGGTCATTGCCTGCCAAGGAGCCTGTTTGCCCAGTGCGAGCCAGCGCCCACAGCTTGCGGCCCCCTTTCAGGACGCCCGCCGTCTCCAGCTCAAAGCCGGATTGCTCGGTGAGATCCCGGTAGAACTCCAGCACGTCACGGGGCTGAACCACCTTGAAGCGGTTACTTACTACCGACAGAGGGGCCTGGTTGTCAGAACGAAAAAGGACCTTCTGTTCCGGGAAAGATGAGATCTGCCCGAGAGACCCTGCTTCGCTACTGATAAAGCGCACCGGGGTTTCACGGATCTCCCAAGCCATGCCGGCTTCGCGCATCCAGACTTCCAGCGGTTGTTGGCCAGCAAGCTGGTTGCCCAGCCCGTGCCAAGGTGTGCGGCCCACATAGGCCATGTTTTCGACAAGATGTGTCATGGTGCATCTCCAATGAATAATGAGAGGGTGATGAGAAAGGAAGGGGTTAAACCATGCCGCGTTCGGCCAGGCTGACCCACTCGGAGCGGGACACCACAAAGTGGTCGAGCACCCGCACATCAATCAGCGCGAGGGCATCAGACAGGCGCTTGGTAATTTGCTGATCTGCCCGTGAGGGCTCACAGCAGCCGGAGGGGTGGTTGTGGGAAAAGATTACGGCGGCTGCATTGCAGGCAAGGGCCTGCTGTACGATCACACGGGGATACACTGCCGCGCCATCAATGGTGCCGGTGAACAGGGTCTCGAAACTGAGCACCTTGTGTTTGTTGTTGAGGAAGATGGCCGCGAAGACCTCGTTCTTCTCCTGTGCCAGAGCCAGCTGCAGGAACTGGGCGACATCGGTAGGCGCGGTCAGCGCTTCCCGGTCAGTAAGTTCATCCAGCAGGATGGCGGCAGCGATGCTGACAATCTCCTCGGGTTTAACGCAGCCCTGTACGTGGTACAGGCCCTGCTCGTTCTTTACGAAAGTGGGAATATCCATTCAGGCCTCCAAAGGGGCATAAAGAAGCCCGCACAGGGCGGGCTTCGGAGTAGTGGGTAGAGAAGAGGGGATTATTCAGAATCGAGGCGGAAGCGGTGACCGCAGTCCAGGCATTCCAGGTTGTCGAGATAGGTCTCGTCGAGCTTGGCGCCCAGCGCAGCACCAGCTTCACCGCCGGCAACGCCACCAGCCAGACCGCCGAACACAGCACCAGCGATACCGCCGATGGCGGACCCGGCAGGGCCAAACGCCAGGCCGACCGTAGCGCCGACCCGAGCACCACTGGTCGCCATGGCAAACCCACTGGCAGCGCCGGCAGCCGTGCCGACAGTCCCACCGACCTTGCGGCCATTCTGCAGGGGAACGACCCGGATGGAGCGGCAGGACGGACATTGAATGATCATGAAACCTCCATGAGATGGGGTCAGGAAGGCCATTCCTTCCTGGCTTCATGGGGGTGATATGTGTTTGAAATTATTTGGAATAGCCGATTCGAGAATGGTTCGGTCAGAATTATTACCTCACCTTCTGGATTCTGTAGTATATGCATTTGGTTTGACCCCAAGCCCTTGGGCCTGTGTCGGGGCTTCATCGCTAGCGGATAGTTCTGAATGTCATCAAGTGTGATTACTCTGTCTCAAATCGAATCCCATCTCTGGGAATCTGCCAACATCCTGCGCGGCCCGGTGGATGCAGCTGACTTCAAGACCTACATCTTCCCACTGCTGTTTTTCAAACGTATCTGCGATGTCTGGGATGAGGAATACCAGGAGATCGTCGATGACACCGGCGATGAGCAACTCGCCTGGTTCCCCGAATCCCACCGCTTCCAGATCCCCGAAGACTGTCATTGGAACGAAGTGCGTGCCAAGGCCCGCAATGTCGGGGCGGCCCTGCAACGGGCTATGCGTGAGATTGAGAAGGCCAACCCGGATACGCTTTACGGGGTCTTCGGTGATGCGCAATGGTCCAACAAGGAGCGGCTGTCCGATGCGTTGCTCAAAGACCTGATCGAGCATTTCTCCCGACGGCCCCTGGGTAATCAGGCGGTGGACTCCGATCTGCTTGGCGATGCCTACGAATACCTGATCAAGAAGTTTGCCGATGCCACCAACAAGAAGGCTGGCGAGTTCTACACCCCGCGCAGCGTAGTGCGCCTGATGATCGACATGCTCGATCCCCAGGAAACCGACACCATCTACGACCCAGCCTGTGGCACCGGCGGTATGCTACTGGCTGCCGTCCAACATGTGCAGGAAATGCACGGGGACGTCAAACGCTTGTGGGGCAAATTGTTTGGCCAAGAGAAAAATATCACCACCTCATCCATTGCTCGCATGAACCTGTTCCTGCACGGGATCGAGGATTTTAGAATCGAGCGCGGAGACACTTTGCGTAACCCATCCTTCTTCGATGGGGACAGCCTCGCCATCTTTGACTGTGTGATTGCCAACCCACCCTTTTCACTGGAAAAGTGGGGCGAAGAGCAGTGGGTGAACGACCCCTTCGGGCGCAACTTCGCCGGTCTGCCACCCTCATCCAGCGGCGACTTTGCCTGGGTGCAACACATGGTCACATCCATGGCCGAAGTTACCGGGCGCATGGCGGTGGTACTCCCCCAGGGCGCCCTGTTCCGCAAAGGGGCGGAAGGCAAGATTCGCCGCAAGCTGCTGGAAATGGATCTGATCGAAGCCGTCATTGGTCTGGCCCCCAACCTGTTCTACGGCACCGGCCTCGCCGCTTGCATCCTGGTGCTGCGCAAACGCAAACCCAAGGCCAAAAAGAACAAGGTGCTGATTGCGGATGCTTCGCGCCTGTTCCGCCGTGGCCGGGCCCAGAACTATCTGGAACCGCAGCATACCAAGGACATTCTCAACTGGTATCGCAACTTCACCGATGTGGAAGATGCCGCCCGTGTCGTCAGCCTGGATGATATCAAGGCCGAGGACTGGACCCTCAATATCTCCCGTTATGTGCTGCCTCCCCTGCAGGAGGACATACCACCCCTGCCGCAGGCCATCGCTGAGTTCAAGGCGGCAATTGACCACTGTAGAGACGCCGAACAGCAGCTGGCTGACGTCATGGCGGAAGGAGGCTGGCTGAAATGAAACGCATTACCCAACAACAACTGGAAAGTTACCTCTGGGGCGCGGCGGTGTTGCTGCGCGGCCTGATCGACGCTGGCGACTACAAGCAGTTCATCTTTCCGCTGTTGTTCTTCAAGCGCATCTCCGATGTCTGGGACGAGGAATACCAGGCAGCACTCAAGGAATCCGATGGCGATCTGTCCTATGCCCAGTTTGCCGAAAACCACCGGTTCCAGATTCCGGATGGCGCCCACTGGAAGGACGTGCGCCAGACACCCAAAAACGTCGGTGCCGCCATCCAGAAGGCCATGCGCGGCATCGAATCCGCCAACCCGGACATGCTCGACGGCATCTTTGGCGACGCGCCATGGACTAACCGCGAACGCCTGCCCGACGAAACCCTGAAGAATCTGATTGAGCACTTCTCCACACAAACCCTGTCCGTCGCCAATGTGCCGGAAGACGAGCTGGGCAATGCCTACGAATTCCTGATCAAGAAATTCGCCGACGACTCAGGCCACACCGCCGCCGAATTCTATACCAACCGCACCGTGGTCCACCTGATGACCCAGCTGCTGGCGCCCCGGGCCGGTGAATCCATCTACGACCCCACCTGTGGCACTGGTGGAATGCTGATTTCCGCCCTAGATGAAGTCAAACGCGGTAAGGGGGAGTACCGCACCCTGCGTCTCTACGGCCAGGAACGGAACCTCATTACCTCGTCCATTGCCCGTATGAACCTGTTCCTGCACGGGGTAGAAGACTTCGAGATCGTCCGTGGGGATACCCTGGCCAACCCCCGCCATATCGAAGGCGACCGTCTGCGCCAGTTCGACGTCATCCTCGCCAACCCGCCGTACTCCATCAAACAGTGGGATCGCGCCGCCTGGGCCAGCGACAAATGGGGCCGTAACTTCCTTGGCACCCCACCACAGGGGCGTGCCGACTACGCCTTTCAACAGCATATCCTGGCCAGCCTGAGCCAACGTGGCCGCTGCGCCATCCTCTGGCCCCATGGCGTGTTGTTCCGCAATGAAGAACAGGCCATGCGCGCCAAGATGGTAGAGCAGGACTGGGTAGAAGCCGTCATCGGCTTGGGCCCCAACCTGTTCTATAACTCGCCCATGGAATCCTGCATCGTCATCTGCAACCGCAACAAACCCAAGGCGCGCAAGGGCAAGGTACTGTTTATCGACGCCCTGAGCGAAGTCACCCGCGAGCGAGCGCAAAGCTTCCTCAAACCCGAGCACCAGCAGCGTATCCTCAAGGCATTTCAAGGCTTTGCCGATCAACCCGGCTTCGCCAAAGTCGCCTCCTTAAAGGACATTGCCGCCAACAATGCGAACCTCTCTATTCCGCTCTATGTGAAACGCCTGACGGCAAATGGCCAGAAGAACGATGAGGGCAAACCGGCCAGCCTGCAGGAGGCCTGGGATCAGTGGCAGAGCGAGGGGGAAGCGTTCTGGCAACAGATGAACAAGCTGACAACCACACTGGGTCAGCTAACTGAGAATAATTAAAATTTACCAATTTGGTAAAGACTGGTAGAATAGGGGCCGATTTGGAAATCCAGTACCGGAACAAGAAAATCCGTGAACTGTGCGAAAAACGGGCCGCCGCCGAGAAAAAACTCGGGGTGGCCTGCGCGCGTAAGCTGCTATTGCGCATGCAACAATTGGATGCTGCGGCACGAGTAACCGAGCTGGTTGCCGGCAACCCGCATCCACTTAAAGGTGACCGTGATGGCCAGTTCGCGCTGGATCTTGCCGGAGGCTGGCGTCTGGTCTTTGCCCCGGCCAACGACCCTTGTCCAACCAAAGAGGACGGCAGTATCGACTGGAACCAAGTCACCATCGTGAGTATTGAATACATAGGAGACTACCATGACTGAACTGAGTGCTCCTTTCGCGCCAGACTGGGCCTTGCCCCCCGGCGAATCCATCCTTGATATCGCTGAAGAGCGTGGCTGGACCCAGGCTGAATTGGCCCAACGCCTGGGTTATTCCGAAAAACATCTGAGCCTGCTGATCAACGGCAAGGTGCCTATTACCGTGGATGCCGCCCAGCGCCTGGAGCGGGTGGTCGGCAGCACCATGGATTTCTGGCTGAACCTTGAGGCGAACTACCAGAAGCACAAAGCCCGTATTGAAGCCGAGCAGCGCCATGCGCAATGGGTGCCCTGGCTGGAGGAGTTGCCGCTGAAGGAACTCATGGCTAACGGCGCCATTGAGAAAAAACGATTAGTCGCCAAGAACAAACCGGGGCTGGTGGAAACCTGCCTGCGCTTCTTTGGCGTTGCCTCGCCCGACGAATGGCGTGCCCACTACGGCGGCATGGAAGTGGCCTTTCGCCGCAGCCGCGAAGAACAGAGCGACGTGGGCGCCATCTCTGCCTGGTTACGCATGGGCGAACAGCAGGCCGAACAACTGGACGGGCCAAAATGCCCCAAATACAACAGAGCCCGTTTCCAGCAGGCGCTGCAAGCCATTCGCGGACTTACCTGCCTGCCCCCACAAGAGTTCGAACCGCAAATGCGGCAACTGCTGCACGACGCCGGTGTGCTGCTGGTGCTGGTGCCCGCCATTCCCCGTAGCCATGTCAGTGGCGTGGCCCGCTGGCTGAGCCCCAGCCGCCCGCTGATCCAGCTTTCTCTGTATGGCAAGAGTAACGACAAGTTCTGGTTTACCTTCTTCCACGAAGCTGCCCATATTCTGCTCCACGCTGGCAGCCGGGAAGCCAAGAAATCTGTGTTCCTCGACGATCCCAGCGCCAGTCACAACAACGACCCACAGGAACACGAAGCCAACCAGTGGGCCGGAGAGCGGCTGATACCGGCAGAGCATAACGACAGGCTGCTGACGCTGACTACGCAAGCGGAAATTCTCCAGTTTGCTGAAGAAATCAATATCCACCCCGGCATTGTTGTTGGTCGCTTGCAGCATGAAGGTCTCTTGTCTTTTGCCACGGTATTGAACCGCTTTAAAGAAAGCTTTCAGCTAAGGACCGCCGAGCATGACTGATATGGCGATGCTCAAGACAGGTTGGAAGCCTGTGAAGTTTGGCGAGGTGGTGCGTCTTTCCAAAGCGCGCAGTAAAGACCCGTTATCCGATGGCCTGGAACGTTTTGTCGGTCTCGAACATCTGCAGCCTGGTGACCTGCGTATCCGTTCCTGGGGCGATGTGGCAGACGGCACCACCTTTACCAATCGCTTTGAGCCGGGTCAGGTGCTGTTTGGCAAGCGCCGCGCCTACCAGCGCAAGGTGGCGGTGGCGGATTTTTCCGGTGTCTGCTCCGGGGATATCTACGTGCTGGAAAGCAAAGATGCGGAAGTGCTATTACCTGAGCTGCTGCCCTTTATTTGCCAGACCGATGCGTTTTTTGATCATGCGGTGGGCACCTCGGCAGGAAGTTTGAGCCCGCGTACCAACTGGAAAAGTCTGGAGACATTTGAGTTCCCCCTGCCGCCGATGGAGGAGCAGAGGCGAATCATGGAATCGCTATCTTTTTTAGAAAAGTATATCGATTCAACAGATCACTTGATTGCTTCAGCCGAAAACCTTCGCCGATCATTGATGATTGACCACTTCAGCAAGAAGCACTCTGAGTATCGAAAAGTCTCTGAAGTGGGGAAGTGGCACAGCGGAGGTACACCCGCGCGTGGCAAGTCGGAATACTGGGGTGGAGATATTCCGTGGATTAGCCCCAAAGACATGAAGCTTCCTGTACTCAATTCTGCTGAAGAGAAACTGACTGCTGAGGGCGTTGATGCTGGATCTAGGCTGATGCCTAAAGATACGATCCTGATTGTGGTTCGGGGAATGATCTTGGCTCATACCTTTCCTGTTGCAAGAACCTCAGTGCCGGCAGCATTCAATCAGGATATGAAAGCACTCGTGGTCAATGATGAATATCGAGCAAAATACATTCAGTACTGGTTCGAATATTCCGAACCCTACTATTTGAGACTGATTTCAGAGTCGTCTCACGGAACCAAGCGCCTGGAAAGCGAAAATCTATTTTCTCTTTCAGTCCCCAAAATATCACATGATGAGCAGGACGAGCTGATTGAAAGGGTGGATGATGCAGTTCAGGCAATTAGAGAAGCTTCGGACAGACGCCAAGATACATTGCTAATTAAGCGCCATTTTCTGAATGAAAATCTGGTAGCTTAAGGGGGAAGGAATGTCTGCTTTCAACGAAGCCAACACAGTAGAAGCCTACGTCCGCGACCTGCTCTCAGGCCCCGTCAGTCATTCTCCCTCCAACCTGCGAGAGGAACATGCGGGTTACAGCCCCAGTAAAAAAGGTATCGGTTGGCACTATGTCGCCCCCCATGAGGTTCCCCGCCAGATTCACGAAGTTCTGGCAGAACCCTGGCTGCGTGAGGCGCTGATTCGCCTGAACCCTGAAATCGCCGCCGACCCGGACCGGGTCGACGAAGTGCTCTACAAGCTGCGCGCCATTGTGCTGTCGGTGCGCTCCGATGGCCTGATTCGTGCCAACGAGGAAATGACCGCCTGGCTGCGTGGTGAGCGCTCCATGCCCTTTGGGCCCAATAATGAACATGTGCCAGTACGGCTGATCGACTTCGATGACCTGTCGCAAAACCAGTACGTCGTCACACAGCAATACACCTATCGCGCTGGCAGCGCCGAGCGCCGCGCCGACCTGGTGCTGCTGGTCAATGGTCTGCCGCTGGTGTTGATCGAAGCCAAAACTCCGGTGAAAAAATGCATCAGTTGGGTGGACGGTGCCATACAGGTACACGACGACTACGAAAAGGCAGTGCCCGAGCTGTTTGTCTGTAATGTGTTCTCGGTGGCGACCGAGGGTAAGGACTACCGTTACGGCTCCATTGGCCTGCCGGTAAAAGACTGGGGCCCCTGGCATCTGGATGAGGGCGATGGCCAGTCGCACCCGCTCAAATCCCTCAAACTGTCCGCCGAAAGCATGCTGCGACCTCAGGTAGTGCTGGATATGCTGGCCAGCTTTACCCTGTTCGCCACCGACAAGAAACAGCGTCGCATCAAGATTATCTGCCGCTACCAGCAGTACGAGGCCGCCAACAAGATCGTCCAGCGGGTGTTGGCCGGTTACCCCCGCAAGGGGCTGATCTGGCACTTTCAGGGTTCGGGCAAGTCTCTGCTGATGGTGTTTGCCGCCCAGAAACTGCGCCTGCATCCGGCCCTGAAAAACCCCACGGTACTGATTGTGGTGGACCGCATCGACCTGGATACCCAGATTACCGGCACCTTCACCGGCGCCGACATCCCCAACCTGGAAAAGGCCGATAGCCGCGACAAACTGCAACAGCTGCTGGCCCAGGATGTACGCAAGATCATCATCACTACCATTTTCAAGTTTGGCGAGGCAAACGGTGCACTGAACGACCGCGACAATATCATCGCCCTGGTGGACGAAGCCCACCGCACCCAGGAAGGCGATCTGGGCCGCAAGATGCGCGAGGCTTTACCCAATGCTTTCCTGTTCGGTCTCACCGGCACCCCCATCAACCGCGCCGACCGCAACACCTTCTTCGCCTTTGGCGCAGACGAAGACGACAAGGGCTACCTGAGCAAATATGGCTTTGAGGAATCCATCCGCGACGGCGCCACCCTGAAGCTACATTTCGAGCCCCGGCTGATCGACCTGCATATCGACAAGGCCGCCATCGACGACGCCTACAAACAACTCACCGGCGAGCTGTCCGACCTGGACAAGGACAACCTGGCCAAGACCGCCGCCAAGATGGCCGTGCTGGTAAAAACCCCGGAGCGTATCCGCCGGGTGTGTGAAGACATCGTGCAGCACTACCAAAGCAAGGTGGAGCCCAACGGCTTCAAGGGCCAGATCGTCACCTTCGATCGCGAATCCTGCCTGCTATTCAAGGCCGAGCTGGACCAACTGCTGCCGCCGGAAGCCAGCGAAATCGTTATGTCAGTGCAGAGCAGCGACAAGAAAGACCACCCGGAATACGCGCCTTATGACCGTTCCCGGGACGAAGAAGAGCGGCTGCTGGATCGCTTCCGCGACTCCGCCGACCCGCTCAAACTGATTATCGTCACCGCCAAATTACTCACCGGCTTTGACGCCCCCATTCTGCAAGCGATGTACCTGGACAAGCCGCTACGCGACCACACCCTGTTGCAGGCTATCTGCCGGGTCAACCGTACCTATTCCGACGAAAAGACCCACGGACTGATCGTCGACTATTTGGGTATCTTCGACGACGTCGCCGCTGCCCTGGAATTCGACGACCAGAGCATCAAACAGGTGGTCAGCAACATTCAGGAACTGAAAGAAAAACTGCCCGAAGCCATGCAGAAATGCCTGGCCTTCTTCCCCGGCGTGGACCGCGACCTGCAAGGCTACGAAGGGCTGATGGCCGCCCAGGAATGTCTGCCCAACAACGAGGTGCGGGACAACTTTGCCGCCGAATACAGCCTGCTCAACCGCATATGGGAAGCCCTATCTCCGGATCTAGTGCTCGGTAGTTATGAAAAGGACTACAAATGGTTGTCTCAGGTGTATCAGTCAGTGCAACCCTCCAGCGGCCACGGCAAACTGATCTGGCATTCGCTGGGCGCCAAGACCATTGAACTGATTCACCAAAACGTCCACGTAGATGCTGTGCGCGATGATCTCGACACCCTGGTACTGGATGCCGATCTTCTGGAAGCAGTGCTTTCCAATCCCGACCCGAAGAAAGCCAAGGAAATCGAAATCAAACTCAAGCGCCGCCTGCGTGGCCACAGCGGCAACCCCCGCTTCAAACAACTCTCCGAACGCCTGGACAAACTCAAGGACCGCTTCGAATCCGGGCAACTGAACAGCGTGGAATTCCTCAAGCAGCTACTGGAAATCGCCAAGGAAACCCTGCAGGAGGAAAAGGAAACACCGCCGGAAGAAGACGAAGACCGCGGCAAGGCGGCCCTGACCGAACTGTTCAACGAAATCAAAACCCCGGAAACCCCCATCATGGTGGAACGAGTCGTCGCCGACATCGACGAAATCGTCAGGCTCGTGCGCTTCCCCGGCTGGCAAAACACCCAAGCGGGGGAGCGTGAGGTAAAAAAGGCCCTGCGCAAAGCATTGTTTAAGTACAAGTTGCACGCGGACGAGGAACTGTTTGATAAGGCGTATAGCTATATTCGACAGTATTACTGATGGATGAGAAGAGAGGCAGTGCTCGATCAGCTGTCGGGCGGAGTGAATCTGGGTGAGTAGTGTCAGGACAAGGAGACAATCTTGGTAGGGTTACTGCTCCTGCTATAACGATGATGCCTGTGACCCAGTGAAAAAGTAATTACGCTAAAAAGTTGATTCGGGAAGGCCCCGGAACTTGGAAAACCCGTTTGGGACATGGAAGAAGTGATCAGTCTATTGATTCGCCTTGAAACGTTAGATTTCGGTAGATTGTTGAGATTCAACAGTGCTAAGACTGGCGCTATAAGAACAGGGAGCAGCAATGGCAGAGGGTGGGAAATTCAAACGTTTTCAGGAGTGGCGCGCAAGTCTTCTTGAGAGCAGGGGGCTTGTCCATCCTGATGGCAGGGCCTTGTATCTTTATCGGTTATCTGAAGACCAATTCAATGATCTTGAGCACATGCTGAATCAGACCATACAACTTTTCGCGGAAGAGTATGGGTTGGCAAAGATCGCGCGTTTGAGCGGTTTCACTTCACTGTTTGTCCTTTATGCCTCCGAATGGTGGCGCCGACGCTATGATGGTTCCGGATTCTCTTGGGGACCTATCCTTCATGATCTCGGTGCTTCGACGGACTCCTGGACACCGGTACAGCGTAGTGAGTTTATCCGTGATGGTCTCAAGGGCTGGGCCATTGAACCACGGAAGGCTGGTGCATTACGTTTCCTTGGTACTGTGGCCGTGCAGGGTGGTCTGCCACTGAAATTATTGGCCTCTGCCCAGGGCGGTGTGGGCCGTCTGTTGAGTCGCGTTCTAAGGATTGCCAGTAGGGGGCCATTCTCAGAGGAAGACTTGTCCCGCTGGGTCGAGGGGCTAAAAGATCTGCTTCCAAAAAGTTACCGTCGCGATGAGATTTATACGTTATTGACTGATGTTGCCTGGACAACACTGCAGTTGAAGCAAAAGGCACAGCTGGAATCTAGTGTAAATGCAATAGCGGTTCTGGATCAGTGCGTTCCAGAATGGCGGGAACAATTTCCCCTTCCAGTCGATGACCAGCATGCCCAAGGACTGATCGAGCAACTCATTCGTGACGTTGCTGAGACCCGACTCGTTCGGTTAGAGCGCGCTCTTCCACTGGAGCGATTTCTGGTGCCATTGGATGACGGACGTTATGAGCTGGAAGCACGTGTGAATGTACCGGAGCACTTGTCTGAGAAATGTTTGGCCGATCTGTTTGATATTGGCATTTCTGATCTTCCTCGGACTGCGGAGATAATGCTTCGGGTGGAGGGCGAGAAATATTTTACTAGCGTCAGAAAGCTGGCAGGTAGCCAAAATTACCGCCTTAATAGTGGTGAATGGGTTACCCACGGTCGGAATGCGATTGTCGAGCATCAGGTGCAATTGATTTCTGCAGACGGTCGGGTTTGGTCCTCAGTGATACCTTTTGGAGAAGAGCTGAATCTAGAGCTTCCTTGGGTGCTGAGCAAGGGGGAGTCCGAGCTAAGAGTAGTTAGCCAGGGGAGCGCGGGCGTCCCAGATGCTCGTGCAATAGTTGCATTGCCACCTGAATGGCAATGGTGCTCATATCAATCTCCCCCAGCCGCACTTGGCAAGCAAGTAAGGGGATTTGAGCTCTGCCTCTATGGAGTTGAGGGTGAGGCTAAGGCAGATGGTCCAGATGGATCTCGATTCAAGATAAAGACAGGCCAAGTAGGAAGTACCAAAGCGGAGTACCGGTGGAACGGTGATAGGGTGTGGCTTGATTTCATTAATCCCCGCCAAGTATTTCGTGGCGTTCCGAAGCTTTTCAGCCTTGAAGAGTCTGGTATTGGAAAGCGAGTTAGTGGAGAGCCCGCCTTCAAGCAAGCTGGGCGTACCGTTGATAGTAACGTTGTCGGGAGAATGTTGGCGCAGTATCCGCAAACGGGAAATATTCTTCTGCGTTCTAGGATTCTGGTGTTGGGACGAGATGCGAAACTAAACTTCTCGCCGCAAACCCCGGTATCAGGGACTATCGAGCTGGATGGATGGGGGGCCGATCATCTAAGGACTGTAACTGACGGTGTCAACCAAGAGAGCTTTAAGCATGACGGCAAGGTATCTCTTAAGGTATCAGTTGACACTGGGAAAATGGCGCCCGACAAGCTGGAGTTAGAAGTTTTTTGGTCGGGTGATTCAGTGCCTGCCAGACTGTTGGTGCCTTTCCCTGGCAAAGGTGTACGCGCATTCGACAATCAGGAAAGAGAACTACAGGATAATTCAGCTATTTCTGTAAAGCAGGTAATTGGTTCCCGGTTGGCGATTGTCGGTGTTGACAGTTCGAACGGCTACACTTTGGAACTTGGTTCGCCTGGTGCCAGGTCCTACAGAAGATATCATCTTCGACCTCACAAGGAATCCCAAAGTATTCAGCTAAGACTTCAGGATTACCTCGATGATATTCAGGAAATTTTGGCCTCAAGTGATTCCGTAGATGCGGCAGTAAACCTAGAAATTCGGCACCTAGGAAGAACCGAATTTCAGATTAAAGTCATGCGCTATGTTGCTAGTCTTGAGCATGCGGGTTTCAAAGTGGGCCTCGCTGGGTTAGAAGGTGAGTTCAGTTTGGATCTGGACTTTAGCAAGGTGGATCTTATCGCTTTTCGTTTAGATCGACCGGAAGATGAGCCGGAGGTTCTAAAGCATCTAGATAGTGAAGGGGTTCATACAGGGGCGTGGCAATTTTTAAGTCTTCAGCGGGATGCGGGTACATGGCTCATTGCTCCTTCAGTGGAATGTCCATACCCAATTAGAGCCGCAGCGTGGCATATCGATGGAGATATACTTAACGCTGACGGGCTAAGGCAAGCAGTATCTATTGCGGATCCTTTAGCCCGAATGGATGCTTATCTTAAGGTCCTGCCAGGCATGGCGCTCGATTTTGGCCACGATGACTGGTCCTTCGTCGAAGGCTTATACAAGCATACGGAGCATTTGCCACTGTCTACCCTAGACATCTGGCGAGCGTTTGCTCGTGATGAGAATGCCATGGCTGCCTTGGCGTTTCGTATGGGAACAATACCCAGAGAGGCGTGCTCTAGATTCATTAGGGAGCTGCCATTTGCGTGGGAGGCGGTGTCATTCTCTGCATGGAGGAAAGCTGCCGAATCTCTGAAAAAGCAGTGTGATCAGATATCAGAGACTGCAGCATCAACAATTTTCCCTATTCATCTCAAGGATAGGCTTCAGGTGATAAAGGCGCTATCTCCTGCCTCTGCATATCTTCTCGGAGTGGCTACTGCTGATTTTTTCCCGGAGTCTCAGGCAGAATTGAGAGCTCTGAAGTTGGTGGTGGGGCGTACAGCAGAGGATCAGCTCTTCAAAGGGGCTGAATGTGAGCTTCAAAAGTTGCGTCGATATCACGCTGAGGATGAGTGGCCACGTGACAGTGCATTAGTTATCGAGCAAATTGAGAGCGGCAAAATTTTAGGGAAATATCTACACCGTTTTGAACCAGGCTATCAAAGCTCTGTGGCGAACCTTCCATTGATTTTGGCCTCCCAAGTGGCTTCCAATGACACCTCGTTCTGGTATCAGAGTGCGGATAGAATGACCGCTCTCAAGGCTTGTGCTGCCTTTGCACCGGAATGGTTTGAGCAGGCATCTAATTTGACTATTGCTAGGTGTCTTGCTGACGGAATTATTGACCAGGATTAGTGTTATGGCATCGCAGTATTTTTCTGAGCTTTTAACTGTTCTCTCTGAAAGGGCTGGGCGATCTGCTATAAGCCGCCTTGGATTCGCGAACACAGCTTTACGGCAACACCTTGCATCAAGGTTTGATGCTCCAATTGGTGCTCCCGGCGCATTTCTCGGAGACCCCGCTTTTGAGGCTGTATTCGGTTGGAAAAAATCATCTGAGATAATGTCGGATTTGCCAGCTAGGGGGTTGTTAAAAGAACGTCTTGTCGAGGTGATGAATAAGCCGCCGAAGGAGCTCGTAGATGATTATCAATTTCCAAAGAATCGAAATCCCTATTCGCATCAAGTGGATTCTTGGCAGGCTCTGACGCCAAAAAAAACGGACTCTCTTGTGGTGGCGAGCGGAACAGGTTCCGGTAAGACAGAATGCTTTCTTGTCCCAATTCTAAATAGCCTTACGAAAAGCGTAGAGGATGAAGGTCAGGCACTCGTTGGTGTCAGAGCTCTGTTGCTCTATCCATTGAATGCGCTGATCAATAGCCAACGCGAACGATTGGAAGCTTGGACTGCTGGATTTGAAGGAGATGTAAGGTTTGCTCTGTATAACGGTAATACGCCAGAAAATTTGCCAGCTAATGAACGCGGTAAGTCTGTATCCGAAGTAAAGGATAGAACTAGCTTAAGAGCGTCTCCGCCGCCAATTTTGGTAACGAATGCCAGCATGCTCGAATACATGCTTATCCGAACAGCAGATGCCCCTATCCTGGAACAATCTCAGGGAAAGCTTGAGTGGGTGGTGCTTGACGAGGCTCACACCTATGTCGGTTCCCAGGCTGCTGAGGCAGCGTTGTTGATTCGCCGGGTTCTTATTGCTTTCGGTGTACAGCCTGAGCATGTCCGTTTTGTCGCCACGTCCGCCACTATCGGTGATCCGAATGGAGAGGCGGGTCTGAAGTTGAGGCAGTTTCTGGCTGAAGTTGGTGGTGTGCCGGTAGATCGAGTCCATTTGGTGGCGGGGGAGCGTGAGATCCCTGAGCTTATTGCCCGAACTAGTGCTCAGGCGCTATCTCTATCGGAAATTCAGTCGATTGAGTCAGATTCGATGCTATCCAGCGATCGCTTTGCGGCCTTGGAGCAATCCCCGCAGGCGTGTGCCATTCGAAACCTTTTCATGCCTAAACCTGGTCGTCCTGCTGTGGCTCGGTTATCAGAAATTTGCCATGCGATCGGTGTTGAGGGCGATTCTGAAGGACAAATGCTGGCACTCACATGGTTGGATGTCCTTTCTGGTACGTCCAGGAAGTCCGCCGTGTCTGGCAGTGAGGCAGATACCTTCCTGCCTTTGCGTGCCCATATTTATCATCAGACACTTTCGGGACTATGGGCATGCTCTGACCCTGAATGCTCGCAGATCCATGACACTAGACTAGCTGAAAATGACTGGTATTTCGGAAACATATTCCAGGAGCCGAGAAAGCACTGTGGTTGTGGCGCTCCCGTGTACGAGATCATGTCATGCAGTGATTGTGGCGAAGTGATGTTGTTGGCGGCAGATTCAGCTGGAAAGCTTACCCATCCTATCGATGCGCAATCTATCGATGAGTTTGAACTTGATATAGAAGTCGAGGCAGAAGTTGGTGTCGATGAAGTTACTTTGGAGGCATCGGCAGGAAGACAGTATCAGGTCATTCTGTTGAATCGCAAGGCTTCGGATCTGGTTGGAGAGATCTACGTGGACCGTGCATCACGTTTGATCACCGATGCTGTGCCTGGCGCGCTCAAACTGTTGGCTTCTGAAGGGGCAGGCGACGGCTTAGCTTGTCCATGTTGTAAGGCAAAGGCTGGTGCTGGTCGTCGACAGTTTATTTCTTCACGGATCGGTGCCCCCTTTGTTGTCTCTAGCGTACTGCCAACACTGCTAGAATTTGCCCCTGATGGTGATAAGCCTGTCGATCACCCTGGGCGAGCTCGTCGGCTTCTAACATTCAACGACAGCCGCCAGGGGACAGCCCGCATGGCGGCAAAGTTACAGCAGGAATCTGAGCGCAGCCGAGTTCGAGCTCTTGTTTATCATTTGCTTTTGCAGCAGAAAGGAGCTCCAACTCCAAGGCAGATTGATCTTCGGCGGGATATCGAAAAGTTCAGGGTCGAGAAAGAGAAATTGAGCCCAGAGCAGGCCGCAACTATGGGAGCGATGCTTGATAACTTTATCGCTGAGAGGGAATCAGAACTCGAGGCTATAAACGGAGTAGTTAGTATTCCGTTTAACGAAATGGCTCAAGCGCTCGCCAATCAAGGTCGTGATTTTGAGTACATGCTTGGGGACTACAGGAAATACGCGCGCGCGATTTTTAGCGATGAAATTGGTGCTGTCGCATTGGCCAAGATGTTTTTGATCAGGGAATTTGGGCGTCGTCCCAAGCGACTGAATAACCTTGAAACCATGGGGCTAGTATCAGTTGAATACCCTGCACTGCAGAGTATTGGCGAAGTGCCTTTTACGGTTCGGTCGGTATCTGACTTAACGGTTGATGAATGGCGGCGCTTTCTAAAAATTGCGTTGGATTTAGTTGTTCGAGGTGGAGGGTCTCTGGCCTTTTCACGAGAATGGCGAAAGTGGCTTGGGGTCCCATTCCCCCAGACTTACCTTGTTCCCCCAAATGAAGAAGCTACCGGGTCGGGACAGCGACGTTGGACACAAGCAGGGCGCGGTAGCGTCCGGCCTTTACTTGTTCGCATTTTGGCCGTATTGCTAAAGATCGAACCCAGCTCTGAGTTTGGAAAAGACCGTATTGACGCAATTCTCAAGGCCGCATGGGATGAGCTTTCTCGAATTGGTTTGCTGCAACTTGAAGGTGATGGGCGCGTACTCCCCGTAGATGGTATCGCATTTTCACTGATCGAGCGTGCATGGATCTGCCCTGTCACCCGCCGCTTCCTAGATGCAACTGTTCGGGGCATTACTCCCTACTTACCTGAAGTTCATAATGGAAATAGTATCCTCTGTGAGGAAGTGCGGATTCCTATCTATGAAAAAGCTTTCTCCGGAGTTGTTGATGACATCGAGCGTATTCGCTTGGCAAGAGAGTGGTGTCGTGCTAACCCAGATATTCAGCGCTTCAGGGATGAGGGTGTGTGGAACTCGCTGAATGATCGTGTCATTGAAATGTCTATGTATTATCGGTCCGCCGAGCACTCAGCACAGCAGGACTCGCGAACTTTGCAGCAATACGAGAAGTCGTTTAAGCGGGGCGATATTAACCTTTTGTCTTGCTCGACCACCATGGAAATGGGTATTGATATTGGTGGCATCAGCATGGTGGCAATGAATAACGTCCCGCCGCATCCTGCTAACTATCTTCAGAGGGCTGGCCGGGCCGGGCGACGCCGGGAAGCAAGGTCAGTGTCATTGACGATTTGCAAGGCCAATCCTCACGATCAAGCAGTCTTCAGTAACAGCCGTTGGGCATTTGACACCGCTTTACCTGCACCCAAAGTGTCGCTGGATAGTGCCATTATCGTCCAGCGGCACATCAACTCCTTCATGCTGTCACGTTTTCTGCAGTCGGTACTGTTGTCATCAGGGGGTGAGCAGCACAAGTTGACCTGCGGTGCCTATTTTATTGGCTCTCCTTCTACGGCGGAGCAATTTCTAGCGTGGTGCGATTCTGGTAGTGCTGGGAATGATACTGATATTCAGAAGGGAGTTGATCAGCTTTGTCGCCATAGTTCTTTTGAGGGCTCATCTTCTGCCACTCTATTATCGCTATCTGCAGAAATGATGAGAGAGGTTAGTGCCCGGTGGCGTAATGAGTATGATCAGCTTTGTAAGGAAGAGGCCGACCTGATCCGGTCAGGGGGAGAAAAGGCCGTAGCGGTACGGGCTGTGGCGCTACACAAGGAGCGGATGACTGGCGAATATCTGCTTCGGGAGTTGGCAACAGAGGGTTTCCTTCCGGCCTACGGATTCCCAACTCATATCGCCTCGTTCGATAACCTGACCATAGACCGGTTCAAGAGAGAAAGCGCAAGCAGGGAATCCCGTGAAGACAACCGTTACCGCCGTCGTGAATTGGCCAGCCGGGATATTCCTACAGCGCTACGTGAGTATGCGCCAGGCTCAGAAGTCGTAATGGATGGACTTGTTTACAAGTCTGCGGGCATTACTCTTAACTGGCACGTTCCTGCTGATCAGGAGGCTGCTAGAGAAATCCAGGAGATTCGCTTTGCCTGGCGCTGTCAGAGTTGTGGGGGCAGTGGCTCCAGTTTCAGACAGACCCAGGCCGGTACTTGTACTCATTGTGGTAGTGAAATCAGTGAAGGAAACATTCGGGAGTTCTTGGAGCCTGCAGGTTTTGCAGTAGATTTCTACAAGGAACCCACCAACGACATCAGCACCCAGCACTTTGTCCCTGTCGAAGCTCCGTGGGTAGATGCTGACGGCGACTGGGTGCCACTGGAAAATCCGGCTCTTGGGCGCTTCCGGTGTACATCTACAGGTCATTTGTTTAATCAATCGCGCGGTATTAATGGCACAGGGTATGCCGTATGTTTGCAATGTGGCAGGGCGGAACCCATGGACAGCGACGGAGGTTCTCCAGCTATTTTCGAGCAGCCGCATAGGCGCTTGCGCCGCTCAAAGGACGACGATATTTATTGCCCGGCCAGTAATGAAAACTGGAAAATAAAGCAGGGCCTTACCCTGGGCCATGAAGTTTATACTGACGTTCTAGAACTGCAGTTGTGTAGTCCCTCCTGTGGCTGGCTACGTGACGCATCCATCGCATCCAGCATTGCTGTTGCGCTTCGTGATTCATTGGCCGAAACCATTGGCGTCCAGGCTCAAGAGTTGGGTTGTGACGTCAAGCCGGTGGTGGTAGAGGATGGATCAGTATGTCAGTCCATTGTCATCTTTGACCGTCATGCTGCTGGTTACGCTTCAAGTGCGCACCGTTTCATGACCAGCATTCTACAGCGATGTGTTGAACGCTTGAAATGCTCTGCTAACTGCGATTCGGCTTGTCCGCATTGCATTCTTGATTTCGACCAGCGTTTTGTCGCTGAGCGTTTAGATCGGCTGAAAACGCTTGAATTTCTAGAATCCGATTGGATTACTTTGTTGTCCCTACCCCAAGAACTCCGTTTTTTTGGTAATACGTCACGTATGGAATATCGCCCTTTAATGGAGTCTATATGGCTATCCTTAAAAGGAGGGGGGGTAGAACTTGTCCGGTTTTATCTTGCAGGGCAAGGTTGGGATGTCGGCCCATCTCCCTTGCGAGAGGCGGTGTACAAGCTGGCAGCGCATGGGGTGGCAGTTGAACTTGTCTGTCCGCAATCAGCAATCGATTCCATGGACGAAGGCGACAGTCATTTGCTTGCTGCATTGGCAGTGCATCCGCGTGTCACTTTCCTTGCCATTAAAGGTGCGGTCAGGTCGGAAGAGGGGTGGTTGACCGCAGAAGTTGTCGGGGCTTCTCAGCAGGTTTGGGCTGTTCCTGATGAAGAGTTTACCTCTTGGTCTCCTGCCTGGGCGCGCTCAGATATTCTGGTGACAGCTAATGCCGCCGGTCCGGATTTAAGTAAGGCTAAGGTTGTTGTGGCTGATGAATTCAGGCGCCAGTCTATGGAGGCTGGTGATCGAGAGGTTGAGATCTGCGGTCAGCTGGATGGCCCCTTCCGCGATTTTGGAATCCGATTCTGGCACCTATTACAGAAAGAGCATGAAGGTCTGGCTGGCTTACTTGGAGAAGGTGGTGGTGCGCTTGTCGGGTTTTCCTACCGGGATCGCTACTTGTTTAATCCATTGAGCCTGGCTCTCCTTGGAGAGCTAACTGACGGTCTGCGGAAGGTGCTAGGTAATGACCGCTGGGAAGTTAGTGATGTGCGGATCACAACGACCAGTCGTCGTCCTGATGGTGTCATTGGTAGAGGAGCCAAGTTATGGTCCGATTGGCCAGATTCAGCAGATCGTGACGCTGTTTTGGAAGGGCTTTACGACTACATGGGCATGGATATCAGTGTAGATGTCGGTACTAATTTGGACGTTGGTCACTCGCGTGTGTTTGAGCTCACTTTTGCCTCTGGTAAGAAGGTTGCCGTGCGCCTCGATCAGGGTATTTCCTACTGGCGAGTGGCTCCCTCAAGAGGACATGCGGTGGGTTATTTTGACTTCAAAAGTAGCGTCGCTGCGCAAGCGGAAAAGTTGTCCCAGCTCTCGGTGAATATTGTCGGGGCTGATTTGCCAACAGAACTTTTCGTAAAGGTGCGGTGATTAATCCCATTTTTATGGTTTGGGCATCTTTCAGTTACATACCTGGCGATTTGCAGGGCTGCGGAAGGTGTACTGGGCTCGTGAGCTGTGAAGTGTTTCTGGGGTCCTGGGCCCATGTGACGTCGTTTGCGGGCACTATGCGACGGAAAGGCTCGGGGAGGGGCGAAGGTAAAGTGGATAAAGTAGGCATGGCGGTGGTTTCGGCTCTCTTATTTAAATTGAGGGCGAACAAAATAGGCGATTGCTATGAGTGATAATCGTGTACCGATTTCTGATATTGCCGGCCCTGCCTTTGATTTTATTTGGCGGGATGATGATTCTGGGCTGAAGCTCATACGGACGGTCTTCTTAATAAATTACCCATTGCATATTTTGGTTTTATTTTGTTCGGGGTTTAATAATTGGGTTTTGCTCTTGTTATTCCCCTTTGTGGCTATGCCGTTACAGTTGGTTGTTAGCGCATCTTTAAACCACCTCTATATTAGACGTGGGTGCGATATAGAAGATAAAAGATCTATTGAATATGAAGAGTTTGTCAGGGGGAGGAGTGAAAGGCAGGTGTCAAGTCTTGGGCGCCGTATATTATCTGCGTCGGTTATGAGTGTGCCCTATTGGGCTTTCATGTCGTTAGCCTATTTTGGGTCTATCTGATAGTTGCAGCAGACGCTGAGTTTGCTGGGTTTTCCGGCTTGATGAAAAATGACAGCATTTTGTAAGTGGCGTTTCCCCCAGCTAATGCCTTCCAATTCTTTCATGCCAAGGGCGCAGCATGATTGTTCAGACTCCCATTTCCTGGAGGGATCAACCCCGGCAGCCTGAAGAAGAGTAAAGCCCGCCTTTCGCAACTGCTCTTCCAGGCAGTGCTGCTTTTCATTGTTTTCCTCACGTGATTGGGCTTTGTTCCATGGGTTCCATGCGGTGATGATCACCGCACTATCAGCCTCGTTGTCTTCCAGGAGTCTGTCAAACGCGGGGTTTGGCTTGTCGACCTCAAGGGTTATCGTGGCTTCGTTTGTGTGCACTTCAAAATGTGTCGACTTGTATGCGGCAATAAGTTCCGGGGTGATCGTCATGCGGTCTTCTCTGAATGCATTCCAGTGATGGATATCGAGCATCAATATTCAATATAGGGTTCGCGCTTGTCGATCCGTGAGAGTCACTTTTTAACAAGGTAAAGGTGGCGTCGTGCCTTTTTGATCATCTTTTTTACCTTGGCGCGGCGTAGTTTTTCTGCGTGTATGCCATGCTCTTCGGTCTCAGTGTCGTTATTGAACCAGAATGTTGAGTTTTTCATCAAGAAAACAATGGTGTCAGGAAGGTCTGCTTCCTCGATAATTGCGCCGCTTCCAAGGTAGGGGTTATGTATCTCAAATTGATTGTCTTTTCTGATGGAGACTTCCATGCCTCCAAATTTCAGGATGGGTGGGCGTGGTTTGGCGCCGCAGTTGGGGCATTCCATTTTCTCTTGCTTGAGTCGCAAGTTTTCCCAGTCGCAAGCTGGGCAGCTTTGAGCAATAACCCCCATGCTGTATTTGTGGTCTGCAGGGATTGTAGGCTTCTTCATTCTTGTTCTCCCTTGGTATCTTGTTGACATAATGCTGCTTGCCCTTATAAGTCTTGCCTTTATGGCATGTTCTCCATTTCGTGAAGGGGTTATGCGGAGGTTATGAATCGCCACAAGTTCACTAGACACTTCTCAGCCGTTCTTGGTGACGCTTTTCATACTCTGCCGGTGACAGATTTTCATTGGAACCATGGCGTCGCCGGTTGTTATAGAACATCTCGATATAATCAAAAATATCTGCCCTGGCGGCGTCACGGCTGCTGTAAATCTTTCGCTTTATCCTCTCCCGCTTCAACAGCTGGAAGAAGCTCTCAGTAACAGCATTGTCGTGGCAGTTACCGCGCCGACTCATACTGCCCTCCAGGTCATGCGCCTTCAGAAACGAGTCCCAGTCGTGGCTGGTGTATTGGCTGCCTTGGTCGGAGTGCACAATCACTTTGCCCTCAGGCTTGCGACGCCAGACAGCCATCAAAAGTGCATCCAGCGCTAGCTCCTTGGTTATCCTGGATTGCATTGACCAACCGATCACCCGTCTTGAGAACAGATCCAGAACAACCGCCAGATACAACCAGCCTTCATGTGTGCGGA
>OJBR01000189.1_pt1 | contig 36986 bp, 28 predicted proteins | sample 1591161 | NCBI WGS metagenome assembly OJBR01 (sample SAMN05416803, study PRJEB24817) | seawater metagenome | isolation source: Sea water | place: Canada:Atlantic | collected 2013-07
AGAGAATGCAGGAGCATATTCTCCTGAATAACCATTCTCTTCAATCAATGCCTTGCCTTTAAGCCTTTTAATTCTCGCTGAGTGGGAAATAACTTAATGGGCTTGGTATAATAGACCTTCACTTTCAATAAAACTTACTTTATTAAACGCTGGTAAAGCGTCTTTGTTTTGGCATTGAAAAATAATAATTGTCACTCATTCAAGTATTACGAGTTTTCCTGTCTTCTTATTTCTTATTTTTCGTTTAAAATATAATCTTGTAATAAGCACAGCATCACTTTTTTATCATAGTAATAGTCTGATAAATAAACTAAAATAATACTTGTGTTGCTTTTTTGCGCTGCCCTTAGCTTTAATAGCTTTAACGTGGATGAGATGTATTTCATTGTTTTTTAATCGCTTTATGTATTTTATTATCTTACTTGTTGGCCTTTTGATGCCAGCTTATAGTAATGAACACCCTTCAGAGCTTATTAATGAGTACTCTGTCGAGATGTTAACCGAAGACGATGGTTTTGTTTCTTCTGAAATATATTCAATCATTCAGGACAACCAAGGTTTACTGTGGTTTGGTACCGCCGAAAATGGCGTAATGCGCTACGATAGCCGAAAAGTAACCCTCTTTGAATTTGATAGTATGAGTTCAAACGGCTTATCGCATAATGATGCTGGCAATCTCATGTTAGATCGTAACGGGAGAATATGGATTGGTACTTGGGGAGGAGGCGCTAACCTTTATGAACCAGAAACAGGAAAATTTCAGCATTTTATCAATGACCCTCTCCGGGTTGATTCTATCTCATCAAACCGCATACAATCTTTGTTTCATGACCAAGATGGTACTATTTGGTTAGGCTCCTACGATCATGGTTTAAATCGATATCTTGGTAATAATAGTTTTGAGCACATTGAAAAAGATGATGCTGTTGAATCTGGTTTATCCCATAATAGAATATGGGATATTGAAGATAATGATGGCCAAAGCTTATGGATTGCGACTAGTTTTGGCTTGAATTTATATGATAAAACTAATAAAGCCTTTTCTCATTTTTTTCCTGACCCAAATAACCCAACTCCCACGGGCGCAAACGAAATCAGAAGTATTTTAAAAACGTCAAAAAATAAGCTCTATGTCGGTACACAAAAAGGCCCTTATAATTTCGATAAAGAAAGCGGACTTTTTACCCCTTTAAAAACCCCTGATGACGAATACCTAGGTCAGGTTAATTCTATGATTGAGGATCACAAAGGCGACCTTTGGTTTGTTTCCAGTAAAGGCTTGTTTCGACAATCAAGCTCAGGCCTGCAAATTGAACAGTTTGAACTTGAACATAATAATGGCTTAAGAATTATTTTCGAAGATAGTTCGAGAACCATCTGGGTTACTAGCGAAACTCATGGCATTTATAAGATAGTGCCTCATCGTAAATTTAAATCTATTAATAGCTCTGCGCTAACAGCCCCGAATGGCATAACTGTTGATACTAATGGAGACTTGTTAATTGTCTCTTCATCATCTGAACTATATAAATGGCAAATATCATCACAAAAACTTGAAAGACTATCCGCACCAATCTTTAGCAGCAAAAATGGTTATGGAGAAAATAGATTATTGGAAAAACCCATTATATTTCTAGATGACAATAATATCTTATGGATTGCTCAAGATGACGGGTTAGCAAAATTTGATTTGAAAACTAGGACGATTGATTTAATAAAATATCCAAAATCTGATCCTAGCTATAACGAATTTCGAGAATTACGAGCGCTCAATACTGATAAATATGGAAACCTATGGATTGGTACTTATAAAAATGGTGTCTATCGCTATAACCCTTTGACAAAATCTTTTAATCATTTAGATGATTCTTTAGGATTATCTCACCCCGAGGTATTAGAGATATTTAAAGATAATGAACAAAACATTTGGGTTGGTACAGGCAATGGAATCAACCTTTGGGATGATATCAACCAACAGTTTATTTCATTTAAAAGTGAGCATAATAAAAAAGATAGTTTGCTAGGAAAAATAGTTCAGGATATACATCAATCCCAAGATGGAAAAATCTGGATTGCCACACAAAAAGGTCTCAATTTATACCTGCCTGAAACAAATAACTTTAAACACTTTAGCAGAAAAAATGGCTTACCTACGTCTTTGATACGTGCGATTGAAGATGATAATAGTGGTCATTTATGGTTGACCACAAATAAAGGTATTTCAAGATTAAACCCATTAACCGCAGCAGTGACTAACTTTGATAGTTACAATGGTTTATTAGGGTTAAATTACTATCCAAATAGTCTGGTAAAAGGTGGAAACGAAACACTTTTCACGAGTAGCCAAAGAGGTATTGAGTTTTTTAACACTTCAGCCATTGAAGCTAATAATAGTGAGTTCAATATTATTTTAACGGGATTCAATAAAATGGGCCACTCCGTGCAGCTTGAAACGCCCTATTCTTATGTAACTGATATTGAGCTTTCTTACCTTGATTACTTTTTTTCATTTGAATTCTCAGTATTAGATTTCATTTCCCCGAGTAAGAACCTATATGCTTATAAACTAGAAGGCTATGATGATAACTGGATTGATATCGGTAATCGAAATATCGCGTCTTTTACTAATTTAGATGGTGGTTCATATAAATTCTTAGTCAAAGCAACTAACAGCAGTGGTAAGTGGGGAGAAAAAGTTCTGTCCATTAACTTGTACGTATCTCCACCACCTTGGAAGTCTTGGTGGGCATATAGTTTATATGCGGTATTGACGCTACTTGTTGTGTTTATTTTTATTTATTTTAGAACACGGTTACAACAAACAGAAATAGCGAGACAGAAGCAATTTGTGTTAACGCTTGAAGAACAGGTTAAAGAAAAAACAGCCTCCTTAAATACAAAGGCAAGTGACTTAATTGCAGCGAATAAGCAGCTGGAAGTACTTACTTATCAAGATGGATTAACAGAGTTATATAATCGTCGATACTTCGATAAACAACTGACAACAGAGATAAATAGGCATTATCGTCAGAAACAACCATTGTCTCTCATTCTTTGCGATATTGATCATTTTAAGTTATTTAACGATTCTTACGGTCATCAGCAAGGCGACAATTGTCTCAAACAAGTAGCGGAATGTATTCGTACCAACGTAGCAAGAATGACCGACGCGAATTGCCGTTATGGTGGCGAGGAGTTCGCGATTATTCTACCCAATACATCAGTGGAACAGTCGACTCTGGTTGCAGAACGTTTATGTTTTGCGATAGAGAATATGAACATTCCTCATGAAAAATCTAAAACGAGCAGCTTTGTCACTTTAACTATAGGGGTTGTTACTATCCCACCAGATCAGACGACATCCGTTGACTCAATTGTTGGTAGTGCAGATAAAGCTCTTTACCTTGGTAAGACAAATGGAAGAAATAGGGTTGTCCGCGCGGATAGCTAAGATGTACCGAGTTGAATCAGTTTAGTTTTAAGCGCAGCGATTCATGCCCATGTTTAAGGGTTTCACAATTACCTTTCATCCGCTGTAACGGACACTTGTATTTTTTATAAAAAAGAATGCCCTAGTGTTTATTATAAAACTGTTGTGCTAAGTTATTCTATGACTCACTAATAGGATTAAATTCTTTGCATGAACAACCCCAAGTAAATAGTCTTGATAATGAAAGCCAGCAACAAGCGCATGTTGTGTCTTTATTTGCCTTGGTGGGCATGTCACTTACCGCCGTAATGGGACTCATTGCGCTGTTCAACAACAACTTCATTTTAGCTGCGAGCTTATTCTTTGCTTCTTTTGTCTATTTTCTTGGTTATTTTGCTTATAAAAAGTACAACAATATAACATTAAGCTCCGCCATTATTCTGTATTCTCTCTACTTATTAATGTTCTTTCTGATCTACTCAGGTGGTGTTGAAAATACCGGGCCTTTATGGATATTTATTGTTGCCCCTGTTTCAGTATTCATTCACGGTTTAAAGCGTGGGTTAATCGACATTACATTATTCGTTGCAATCATCAGCATCCTTATGTTTATGCCAACAGATATTATTGCTCATGCCCCTTACAGTACTGAGTTTAAATTACGTTTACTCTATTCCTTTTTAACTGTTACCTTTCTATCGGCTTTATATGAATATGCAAGGGATAAGTCTTATAAACACACATTAGAATTAAGTAAAAAATACCAACAGCTTGCTCACTTCGATCCCTTAACTCAACTATCCAATCGCCGTGATGCGCTCTGTATTTTAAAACGTGAACAAGCGAGATTAATACGCAGCAAAGAACCATTATCTATAATCATTTGCGATGTGGATCATTTTAAAAAGATTAATGATCAATATGGGCACAATGCTGGTGATGTAGTATTAATAGAGCTTGCAAAAATATTTAGCCAAAATATTAGAAAACAAGATTGTGTTGCTCGTTGGGGTGGAGAAGAGTTTTTATTTATTTTACCGCAAACACTCGCTAAAAACGCTCATATTTTTGCAGCAAAGATCCTCGATAAATTACAGGGTCATAGAGTGACTTATCAGGACAAAAAAATTACGGTAACTGTAAGTATGGGGATCGAGCAATTTAATGAAAATCAAAGTATTGATGAAATAATAAACAATGCAGATAAGTATTTATATCTAGCAAAAAATGCGGGAAGAAATCAAATATTTCCAAAATTTTAACCTGCTGTTTTATCAGTCAGGTTTAAGTACTCTTGAATCGAAAATATCCAATACCAAGTGCATTCATTGGAATAACTAATACAAAGCCTCAAACCATCTTAAAAATAGCTAATCAAGCAGTCGCCATACATTTTCTTAACCAGCTACTAGCGCTAACATTATCAGAGAAAAAGCGATGCTTCACACCAGCATCCGTATACGCTTTTTTACATACATCCTCAGTAATTGAAGGACTATCAGCGTATTGAAGGTTGATGGCTACAGCGCGTACTTGCACTGCTTTTAAATAATTAGTGAAGTAGGTCATTGCTTCAGGTGTTGCTAGTGCTTCATTGCGAAGTATGACTAAGCTAGTATAGTTATCCATATTTAACTGTGGTCTTAAGGACGTTATTTTTGCTTCCATACCTTCAAAAAACTCTGTATTACAAGGTCCTGCAATATCCACAGTAATAAGATCATTATCTACCGTTATATTACTACTTCCGTGTGGCAAAAAAGTACGTTTTGACATGACGTTCTCTGAGTAAACTTAGGTTGGCTAGCTTCATAGTAGCAATAATGAATTCATAATACTCAATTATGAATGAGTAGACTTTTTCAATTACTTTTGCAGCTTCTTTTACAGTTGCTTGATAGGTAGGCATGAAGGAGATAACCCTTATCTGGTTAGCTCCCTCATAACATTAAGTACAGCGCTTATTTACTTTAAACGCTTTGAGCAGTAGTTGCTTTATCCACTAAATAAAGAATGGATTGATAATCTATCCCAGCATGATGCGATAAACCTATTTCGCAGGTTCTACTATTGCTATAACCTACAGAGCAGCCTGATGGTACTTGCTCTTTTAAGGTGGCCAAAGCATTTTCATTAAGCTCAGGGGTAGTAAAACCTTTATCTCCAGCAAATCCACAACACTGAATATGTTCAGGAATAACAACATTATTACTGCATAACTTAGCAAGTTGCTCCATTTTATCCGTTAAGCCCATACGTCTGCTGCTACACGTTACATGCAACATGATGGTATCGTTTAATTGCTTAAACGCTAAGTGTTCAGCCAGTACATCTGCAACAAATCCTACAGGTTCATAAATAGATAAATTTGCTGTCGCTGCTGTATCTTCAAGAAGCATTGATTTACATGGACTGGTATCAATTAAAATGGGGTATTGGCCATTTTCACTCAGTTCAGTTAACTTGGTTAATAATGAGCTTCTTTTCTGCCCAGCCTCATCAAACATGCCTTTACTATTAAATGGCATACCGCAGCACTCACCGGTAAAGTCTGGGCTAATAATATCAAAACCTGCCTTGGTTAAAACAGCATAAGTTACTTCGGTTAATGAGCGTTGCTCGGTTGCGTCAACCGCTTGGCCCATACTTCTACTGGCACAACTTGGTATATAAACTACCTTGGGCTTAACGCTACTGTAGTTTGAAATCACTTTAGGTTGATAGCTAGCTTTATTAGGTAAGTATTTACTCCATAATGGAATGTTATTCGCTGACAACTTGCGTACTGTTCCCGTTAAACCACCCATCACAGTATTACCAAGTAGACGTTGACTAAAGCCAGCAATGGCTAAGGAAACCCGTGTCATTTTTTCTATGCTGGCAAAGTTATTCGCTAGCTTTTTCGAGACTCCTTGATATTTAGTATTTCTAACATGACGAAGATCTCGAATTAGGTCACCGGTGTTAATGCCAACAGGACAGCGATCCGCACACAAACCAGTCGCTGCACAGGTATCGATACCTAAATAGTTGAAGTCTTTTTCAAGCTCACTTAACAATTGAGGATTATCACCTGAGGCAGTCAAACGACTAATTTCACGATAAGTGGTAATACGTTGTCTTGGTGTTAGGCTCAATCCTTTTGAAGGGCATACTGGCTCACAAAATCCACATTCAATACATTTATCGACAATGTCATGTGCTGCAGGTAAGTTTTTTAAATGCTTAATATGAGCTAACGGATCATCATTAATGATAACGCCAGGGTTTAATAAATAACTTGGATCAAATAGAGCCTTTAGTTGCTGCATTAAACTAAAGCCTTCTTTGCCCCATTCTAATTCAATGAAGGGTGCCATATTTCGCCCAGTACCATGTTCAGCCTTCAATGAACCTTGATAATCGACTGCCACTAGCTGACAAACATCATCCATAAAAGCTTGATATCGGTCTACTTCTGGCTGAGTTGAGAAATCCTGTGTGAAAACAAAATGTAAATTACCATCAAGTGCATGACCAAAGATAATGGCTTCATCGTAATGATATTTTTCAAACAACCCTTGTAGTTTGGCAACCGCATCTGCAAGTTGTTCAACAGGAAAAGCAACATCTTCAATGATAACAGTCGTACCTGTTTCTCTTACGGCGCCAACCGCAGGGAAGGTACCTTTTCGAATGGCCCACAGTTGTGAGTACTCACTTGCAATATCAGTAAATTTGATGACATTCGTTTGCTGAAAATCACTTAATAGGTTTTCTAAGTCGGCAATTTGCTCCGTTAATAACTGCTGATTGGCTGCACGTGTTTCAATCAGTAATGCACCAACATCTTTGCCGAGTGTTTTGATAAATTCAGGTAAGCCTTTCATGTCACTGACAGAGGCTAACGATCTTCTGTCCATCAACTCAACAGCAGAAACATTGGCATCAGCTAGCGCGCTTACCGCAGAGCAAGTTGTTTGCATATCAGGAAAAAATACAATAGATGAAGCTCGGTATTTATGCTCGATGACCGTGTTATAAGTAATTGAAGAAATAAAGCCTAAAGTACCTTCTGAACCAATCATTAAATGCGCAAGAATATCGATAGGATCGTCAAAATCAATCAGAGAGTTAATGGCATAACCCGTGGTGTTTTTTAATCGATATTTATGCTTGATTAAGGCACTTAATTTTTCATCACTACGAGTTTTAATGGCGAGACTATGTAAGCGCTCTAAAAGTTGTACATGGCTTTTTTTAAACGCTGAAACACTCGCTTCATCAGCGGTATCTAGGATGCTACCGTCATGTAAAACAAGGCGAATATTATCAAGGGTTTGATAACTATTTTGTGCAACACCACAACACATACCACTGGCATTATTAGCGGCAATACCTGCAACTTTACAGGTATTAATTGAAGCAGGATCAGGGCCTATTTTTCGTCCGTAAGGTAATAAGTATTTATTGGCATCTGCACCTATAACGCCTGGCCCCAGTTTGATTTTTAAACCAAGATCTAGTATTTCATGGTCACGCCAGCTATTGGTGAGCATGATTAAAATAGAGTCAGATTGGGCCTGACCCGAAAGGCTGGTACCCGCGGCTCTAAATGTTACTGGCAACTTTGCTTGTGCTGCAGCTTTAATGACTCTTACTACTTCGGTTTCATCATCTAAAATAAGTACTAATTGGGGTACTAAGCGATAGAAACTTGCATCAACGCCATATGCCAAGCGTCGAGTATAATCGGTAATAATACGTGATGCAGGAATAAATTCTGCAACTTGCTTAGCAAGCAATTGATAATGCTCAGGTAACATAAAATCTTCCCAAATTAACTATTAACTATTAACTATTAACTATTAAATATTTATTAATAAAACAATAAGTGCTTTCGGGCCGTGAGCACCATAAGCTAACGTTTGCTGAATATCAGCAGTTTTCGATGGTCCTGAGACTAAGACAACATTGGTTGGTAATTTATCTTGCCACTGCTGCGAAGTCATCAAGCTAGCAAAGTCGGCATGCAATTCATTGGCATCGACAATAACCAAGTGCACTGGTGGTACCAAGGTTAAACTTCTTGGCTCATTTTCGTCAGGCCATAAAACAATAGATCCTGTTGCTGCAATTGAACAGCGAGAGGTAGATAAAGCTGCAGGACATTCATTAAAAAGCATTTCTTTATTGTTATCAATTGAAAAATCATAGGCTTGTAAGTCTACTTTGCTATCTAGTGCATTAATCACCTCACGATGTGAGTCATTTTCACCATAAAGCAGTTTAGTAATATTCAGCACCTTAAGTTGCTCACTGATAACTTCTGCCATATTTTCTTTTGTGGTTTTGATCACTTGTGCATGATTTTTTTCAAGTTCAGAAATAAACTGAGCTAAGTTTTCTTCACGACTAAACTTTGGATAATTAAAAGAGACTTCTTCAGGCAGTTTTTTATAATCTGCGCCATTAACTTCCGCTTTCAATTTAGCAAGGATGTTGCCACGCGCTGTATTACTGACTGCTTTGATATCTGCTTTAGTATTTGTCATAAGGTTAGCCTCGTTCTTGCTGTGATTGCTGCGTTTTTTTTTGTTTCGCGTTAATTCTCTGATGTAAAGTCGTTGCTGCTGGTTTAGGTGCGGTTCTAACACTTGTCCAGCCACCCAATTTCTTAGGCATTAAAAAGCGAAAGCGTGTTAATCCCCACATTGATAAGGCATACATTGTGGGTGATTTATGCACTTGTGCCCATACTTTCCAAATAAGCGCTTCCACATTATTGCGACCTGCACCCTGCCCTTTCATCACTTGTGGTTGCTGAGATTTTGGCTTAACACTCTCTTGGCGCAAACGTAATAATATTTTAGGAATCGGAATTTTAACTGGACATACCTCGCCACAAGCACCACATAAGGTTGATGCTGTTGGTAAATTAGTCGTCGCTTCAAGCCCCAACATATGTGGTGAAATCATTTTACCAATAGGGCCTGGATAAACAGTCCCGTAAGCATGACCGCCTATACGGGTATACACTGGGCAATGGTTCATACAGGCACCACAACGAATACACTGTAAGGTTTGCTTTAACTCTTCATCAGCAAAGGCTTGGCTACGGCCATTATCAAGTAAAACCAAATGTACTTCTTCTGGGCCATCTTTTTCACCCAGCTTACGGGGTGAACTGATCATATTAAAGTAAGTTGAAATAGCTTGTCCGGTAGCGCTTCGCGTTAACAAACTTAACAGTGGAGGAACGTCTGCCAAGTGTTCGATTACTTTTTCAATACCTGTAATGGCAATATGTAAATCAGGTATGGTGGTACACATACGACCATTACCTTCATTTTCAACTAAACAGAGTGTACCCGTTTCTGCTACGGCAAAGTTAACACCTGATATGCCAACATCAGCCTGACAAAATTTGTTTCTAAGTACTTCTCTACCCTGTTGAATTAAGGTATCAACATCGGTGCTGTACTCAAAACCATCAATGTTATCAGCAAATAATTTAGCTACTTGTTTTTTATTTTGATGGATTGCTGGCATGATGATATGAGATGGATGCTCTTTGGCTAATTGCACAATGTACTCGCCCATATCTGACTCAAGACATTCTACATTTCGCTCTTCGAGGTAGTCGTTTAGTGCCGTTTCTTCCGACACCATAGATTTTCCTTTAACGACTGATTTACCCTTTTTTTGCGCAATAAGCTGAGCAATAATCTCATTTGCTTCAGTAATCGTTTCAGCCCAATGTACCTTGATGCCGTTTTTTTCAAGGTTACCTTCTAATTGCTCAAGTAAGTGCGGTAACTTCGCTAAACAACGCTGCTTAATTAATTTGCACTGTTCACGCAAAACTTCAAGTTCATCTTCTGATGAGAAAGCGCCTTTACGCTTATCCATCAAGTAGTCCATCGCTCCTCTGAAGTTCGATCTGAGCTCTTCATTACCGAGATCTCGTGTAACGTTCGCACGAAAGGCTTTGGCCGATGCTACATATTTACTTTCTTCTTCGATAATATGTTTCATAGTGACCCCTTAGACGAATTACTTTTTATACGATTAAGTAAGTAACTCGCGATATGTTCGCCACGTAATGACTGTTTTTGGTAATCGAGCGCGCCATTTATATTCATCATGCAACCATGATCAGCACTGACATACCTAACAACATCTGTTGCTAAAAGGTTTTTACTTTTATCTGCTACCATGGCCGCTGATATATCGGCATGTTTCACTGCAAACGTGCCACCGAAGCCACAACATTCACTTTCATAATCATGTATGACTAACTCAACGTTTGCGAGTTGAGAAATCAACTTATTACCCGTGATATGCACGCCCATTTCTCTTCTAGCAGCACAAGAAGTATGCAAGGCAACCCGCTCTTTTGGGCCCTGATCAATTGGCTTTAAACGCAGTACATGTACCAAGAACTCTGTAAATTCAAAAACACGCTGACAAAAATTATTGATTTCAGGATCATCACCAAGCAAATCGAGATAGTGATGACGCATCATGCCACCACAAGATCCTGAAACAACTACAACAGGAATATCTAGAGGAAATTGTTTCACTTGTGCCATTGCTACTGCTTTGGCTTCATCTTTATAACCAGAGTTATAGGCTGGCTGTCCACAGCAACTTTGCCCTTGTGGGTAAATCACCTCAATGCCTTCGCGCTCAAGTAATTCAATAGCATCCATGCCCGTATCTGGAAAAAAACTATCAACTATACAAGTACCAAATAAATAAACCTGCTTTGGTTTTTTAGGATAGTCACGGAGATGCTGAGTATTAAGTTGTTGCATAGATTGCTCTCTATTATTGTAAATCACAGTTTTAAAAAACAGTGTTAAGCATTCATGTTAAAACTGTTGAAGTGGCTACCTTATATAAATAGCCAGAGTAATATGTAAACTTGCAAACCGAGGAATAATTTAGGACAAACCTGGCTGCAAGTTTTGATGGCTATTTAATTAGCCCATTACTTAGCCGAGTAAGGGATCACTGAGATTGAATACGTTGATAGCAATGAACCCAAGCACGCCGACTGCTACTACATAATAAATAGTTGGTAATATAGTTTTGCGCAATGTTCGACCCTCTTGCCCTAATAAACCAACTGTTGCGGAAGCGGCTACCACATTATGAATTGCTATCATGTTACCCGCTGCAGCACCTATGGCTTGTAAAGCGACGAGTAAGGCACCTGAAACGGACAATGCACTAGCAACTTCAAACTGAAACTGACTTAACATCATATTACTCACGGTATTTGAACCCGCAATAAAAGCACCAAGGGCGCCAATACTAGGAGCAAACAACGGATATAAATCACCAAATGTTTGCGCAACAAAACTTGCCATAGCAACAGGCATCGCTGCTAAGTCAGCACCGTTAACACCAGAGTTAATTAGTATACGTACCATTGGGATGGTAAAGATAAGTACAAAACCCGCACCTACTAACGTAGTAGTCGACTGTTTAGCAGCGTCTACCACTTGTTTAAATTTCATCTGATGCAAAAATAATGTCAGGATACAAACAAAGAACAAAATACCGCCGGGTAGATATAAGGGCTGAACACTCGCGCTAATACCGACTTCACCAAGAATATTACTAAAGCCAAATGAAAGGCTCTTTAATAATGCTTTAAACTCAGTTGAAACACGACTAAGCACAAGAATTATTGCAACAAGTAAGTACGGTAACCACGCTCTTGTTAACGACATTGATTTTTTAGCTTGGTTATTATCTTGTTTAAAGGATATTTTTCCTAACCAGTGAGCAGGCCATTGTTCTTTCGGTGCGAAATCCCATGCCTTCTTTGGCATAAGAAAGCCACGTTTTGCTAGCGGTACAACAATAGCCATACCAACTAACGCGCCAATAAGTGAAGGGAACTCAGGACCAAGAAAAACCCCCGTTAATGCGTAAGGGACAGTAAATGCTAAGCCTGCAAAGATTGCAAAAGGAGCAATTTCGAAGCCTTCTATCCAGCTTTTATTCTGACCAAAGAATCGCGTCAACATTACCACCATGAACAGTGGCATTAACGTACCTACTATGGCATGACCAATGGCAACCTCTGAGGTAATTAATCGTAAGAATTGCTCCCAGCTACTGCCGTTAGCAATTAACTGCTCAGTAAGATTACTCTTATCTAAACCGCTACTAACACCAATAATAATGGGTGTACCTACCGCGCCAAATGACACAGGTGTTGATTGAATCATCATACCAATCATAACCGCTGATATGGCAGGGAAGCCGATAGCTACCAATAAAGGTGCAGCAATGGCCGCAGGTGTACCAAAACCTGATGCACCTTCAATAAAACAACCAAAGAGCCAAGCAATAATAATTGCCTGCACCCGTCGATCTGGACTGATATTAGTAAAACCAGCCCTTATGCGTAAAATCGCACCAGAGTGCTGCAAAGTATTGAGCAACATTATTGCGCCAAAGATGATCCACAAAACAGCAATGGTGATCATTAATCCTTGAATTGAACTGGCAACGATTCGATTAAAGCTCATTTCCCAGGCAAAAAAGGCTATAGCTGCTGTTACGGTGTAAACAACAGGCATAGCCTTTTTTGCTGGCCAATGAAGTCCTATAAGTAATATTGCCGATAGTGCAATCGGCATAAACGCGAGTAAAGCTTGTAGTGTAATTGACATATTTTATCCTCGCCCTACTTTCATTTTCAGTAGGTGCTTTGTTATAGTTTTATATACCCAAGCTACTTTAAGATGCGTGTTTCTAATTCCAGCTGACACCAGCCTCTTCATGTAGCTTGGGTATTCAATCTAACCCTAACGACATTATTTATGAATAGGGCTATAATGAATTCATTATTAACTAAAAGAGTGTAATAGATGCCTAATGCTAGCGAATTGGCTTTGTTTTCATTAATTGTTGAAGCTAAATCCTTCAATAAAGCTGCCCAGTTGGCAGAAATATCACCAGCAGCACTGAGTAAAAAAATATCTAAACTTGAGAAAAATTTAGGCATTCAATTGTTGTATAGAACAACAAGACGATTAAGTTTAACGGAGGCAGGCGAAATACTTTACAGCCACTCTAAGGAAATTAATAAGCAAGTAAATGATGCGGTTAGTGCTGTGAGTACTTTTAGTGAAGGTTTGTCTGGCACCATAAAAATGACAGTGCCGACCATTTCTGGGGAATTGATACTCGCGCAAGCGGTAGCTGAATTTTGTCAGCTGCATCCCAAATTAAGTGTAGAAATGCGCTTAGAAAATGAGTTTGTTGACTTGATTAAAGAGGGACAAGATTTAGCCATTAGAACCGGGGTATTAAGTGACTCTAGTTTAATAGCAAAACCACTATTACAATCAAATTGGATCGTATGTTGTGCGCCAACTTACATTGAAAAGCATGGTACCCCAGAAACACCTCAAGAATTATCAAGACATAACTGTATGGCTTACACCTATCAAGATAAAGGTGCACATGATTGGTATTTTAGTCAATCAGACGAAGCCTATTATGTAAAAATATCAGGAAATTTTGCTACGAATAACTCACAAGCGTTGCGCAAAGCAGCACTTGCAGGGTACGGTATAGTGTATGTACCACGCTGTAGTGTTTATGATGACATGCAACGCGGTGACTTAGTGCAATTATTGCCTGAGTTTCATGGCCGCCAATTGGGCATTTATGCGGTATATCCTTATACCAAACATCAGTCTCAAAAAGTACGCCTACTGATAGAACATATAAAAGATTGCTACCAACAACAGGCAGAGTATTTTTAACACATCCTCTGCGGTTGTAACTCAATAAATGATTAAGTACGGAAGCGTTCGACCGATTTATTAAAACTAATAGCTAACTCAGTCATTTTCAATGAGGTATCTCGGCTTTCCATACTGCCTTGGCAAACCGCATCACCCACTGTTTTGAAGTCTTCTACCCATGAACGCATATCAACAACTTGATGATGTGATTGCTCTGCTTGACTAGCGACTTCAGTACTTACATTGCTTAAACTTAGAATACTTGATTGAATTAATGATAGTGATTCAACCGTTTTTTGCGACAAAGCAACGGCTTGGTCGGCCTGCGTTTGGTTGCTTTCCATAGAAGTGACGATTTGAGAAATGGCACCAACAATGCCCGCAAGCATAGTGTTAATTTCAATAGTTGATTGGTGGGTACGCGTTGCAAGAGTACGAACCTCATCGGCAACAACAGCAAAACCGCGACCAGACTCACCCGCTCTTGCTGCCTCTATCGCAGCATTTAAAGCTAGCAAGTTCGTTTGATCAGCAATACCTGCAATAGTACTTACCACAGTAGAGACTTGATCACCTGACTTACGTAATTCAATTAACATTTCAGATGACGCTTCAATATCGGAAGCTAAAGAAGAAATGCTTGTCGAGGTTTTAGCCACTTGTTGTGCGCCATTTTCAACCGCTTGTGCACCCTCTTTGGCTTGTTCAGCTGCGCTATTTGATTGCTCAAAACCATTGGAGATTTGGCTCTCTAAGGTCATCATACTCGATAACAGTAATTCTATTTTTTCATTTAATAAATTGACTTGCACATCGGCATTTTCTGACGTTGACCCCAGTACATCGACCAATTCGTTAATATTATTTGCAATATGCCTTACATCGGTAATACCACTATTGAAAGCCTTCAGGAGGCGATTGACACTTTCAGCGGCAAGACCAATTTCATCATTAGAAAGTGCTGGGACTACTCTAGTTAAGTCATAATTTTGTGCAACATGATCTAATTCTTCAGCAAGTTCTCGAATAGGTAAGGCTATTTTTTTGTGGGAAAGAGTATAAGCAACTACTGCAACTGTCACTATGCTAGCAAGCAATGCTAATACCAGTAGCTGAATTTCGGCAATTTCAGTGTGAATTGCTGTTGAGCTCTTACTCGCATCTTGGCTAACATCTTTACTAATTTTAGTTAATTTTTCAGACACATTTTTCGAATGTGAATCAACATCAACTAAGATATCACGCGCACCATCCCAATCCACCTCATCGGCAGTCATAACACGCTGTAATCGAGCCATAAGCGTAAATAACACATCAATTTCTTCAGCTATAGCTGGCTGTTCTTGATGCGATGATAATCCGCCGCTTGCCATTAGAAATTGATCAAGACGTTGTTTTTTCTCATTTATGACATTTGAGAATTCATTAGCCTCAACTACAGTGCCGTACAAGCCATATGCGGCTATCTGTATAGCATCTAACGACTGCTTCACTTGTTGTAAATCACTTAATTCAGGTAAGGTAGCGCCAATGAACTGACTAGTTCGTTGCTTTACTTCACTCGCAGCACCAAACAAAGTTACTGAAGCCGCAATAGCGACAATTAGAACTAACAAGTAACCGAGTAAGACTTTTTTACTAATTGACGCCATTTAATTTCTCTCGAGTGTAATAAGCTGAGCACCGTACATTTATACACTAAAAAGAAATCAAATATAGGAATTCCCAATAAAAATCACGTTTTCTCAGAGATTTACATCATCACTTTTAAAATGATACGTATAAATTTAATGAAATGAAGGCTTTCAACTACCATATCAATTTAAAAAGCTTCTAATAAGTACTCTTTATATTTAGCCATTTAATAATGTTCCCAATATGGATTATCGTCAACGCGCTTGGTAATAAAGTTATTCATGTCGAATTTATTCAATAAGTAGTGTTTGCCAGAGTTTATGCTGACTTTTTAATAAGGAATAAGCCCATGACGACACGATTGAATTACTTTGCTACCTCGCCCAAAGCGATGGATATTTTATTAAACCAAGAAAACTACCTTGATGAAGCATTTAAAGGGAGAAAATTGTTATTAGAATTAGTAAAAATAAGAGTTTCACAAATTAATCAGTGCGCACTATGTATCGATATGCACAGCAAAGACGCACTGAAATTAGGGGAGAGTTTCCATCGCATTTATGGTTTAAACGCTTGGCGTGATATGACATGCTATTCAGAAAAAGAACAATGCTCGTTACAATGGGCAGAACTTATTATTTCAGACAAACCCGCTACAGATAGTGATTACCAATTGGCTGTACAAGTGCTAGGCGAGCAAACCTTGGTTGATTTGACCTTAGCGATTAATGCGATTAATAGTTGGAATCGTATTGCCAAAGCATTTAAGCCAGCCGTTGGTAGTTACGACGCAAATTAATGCTATTTGAAACAGGATTGAGTTAACAATATTCTTGAAGGAGTCAGCTAAGCGTGCCAGAGAATTTAGATTTTACATTATTCCAACCTAAGGGACGCTTAGCTTCTATGGTACAAGGCGTGTGGTCATCTTCTGTTGCTACAGATAGTCCAAATAACATAGAAAGGTGGCTACAAAGTGATGCCTGTAGCGGTTTTTTGTTTAATTTAAGTGAACCAATACAGTTAAATGACATATCAATTTCTACTGGTGGCGTACTGCTGCCAGTAAGTAAGCAAGCGCAATTAATTACCTTACCTCCCGGCGCTGTGGTGGTTGGCGTTCGCTTTCATCCAGCAATGAGCTTTGCCATTTTAGGCAATATTTATCAGCAAGCGACTCTGATAAAAAAACCTGTAACTCATAACCTTTCGCTAGAAACCCTTGGTGATCAGCTTGAGCAAGCACGAGGTCATTTCGCCCGTATTGTATTGTTATATCGATGGTTAGATACCATGCTACAAACAACTGATATTATCCCAGCCCCTTTAGTATCAGCGTTAAAAGCCTTAGAAGGTGAAAAATCGCCAGGAGAGTTGAGTAGTCATGTACTGCTAAGTCAACGTCAAATTGAACGGCACTTTCAAAAATGGTTGAATATGACACCAAAATATTATCAAAGAATATCGCGAGTCAGAAATGCGTTAAAAGTACTTAAACTTCATCCGGAAACAGCATTAGTAGATTTAGCGCTAAGTATAGGTTTCACTGACCAAGCGCACATGACCAGAGAGTTTAAGTACATTGCGAGAATCACTCCGAAGCATTATTCGCAAAAAGTGATGGATGATAAAAGCAATGTTCTATCAATAAAAACCCAAAAATCAGCTAAACATTGAATATTAATTAGCACTACTATTTGAAGCTCGATTCTTCAATAGATAAAGCATAAGACTTATATTCCATATCAGCTTTTAAGATATGCTGCGCTAGCCAATTATAAAGAAACATGGCTATTTTATGGTGTACATCAATATCATAATCATCGAGTTTACCTCGTAGTAAGTGAAATTTTTCTCTTAATTCACCGTGCTTTTTAATGTGCTCTTCAGTATCGGGGTAATTAATTTGTCTTAATAAGTTTTCTTCAGATTCAAAATGTAAATCAATATAAGAGGATAAGCTCTGAAATAGCATGATTGCAGCCTCTTTATTGTCTTGATGGAAGAAGTCATTAATCATAGTAAAGAGCACTTTATGCTGCTCATCTACTTCGATATTGCCAATAGAATATTCCTCAACCCATTGAATACCAACTTTATCAGCGACTTTATGGTGAGAGATAATCTCTATCGGGTTTTTAACTGCTTTAATGACGCTATTTAAAATGGCACTTTTCTTCAATGGTTTAATTAAGTAGCCACTTAGCCCAAATGGGATCCAGCGCTTAATGACCGATTTATCTTTGTGATGGGCATACGCAATTACAGGTACTTTATTACCTTCTTCACGAATTGTTCTAGTAATTTCTAGACCATTAATTACCGGTAAGTCGTAGGCTAATAACACAACATCGGGTTTGAAAGTTCGGAGCTTTTCGAGTGCTGCTTGTCCGTCATTGACTAAGGCATATATGAATACTGTTTCTGCAAATATCTCCTCAATCACTTTAGTAAATAAATCAGAAGATTCTGCAATGAGTACTTTATAACGAGTCGTTTTAAGACTCGCCTTTTCAGCATCCTCTGTAGTTAAAAGATCAGTATTAACACCTACAACTGTTTTCTTTTTCGGAACATGGAGCTTTCCAATACCTTGCTTTATTGTTTGATTATTAACTTTCAATTTTAATAACTGGTCTAGAATAGTTTGAATGCTACTCGAAACGTGTTCGCTCATTTCTCCAACCGAGAGTCCTATCAAATTTTGTAAAACTTCTTTAGCTTGCTCATTTCCTAGTGTTTCATTAGCGGCCGATAAAATATCGCTTTCACATTGATTCACACCTTCAGTGAACGACTTTTTCAAAGCGACTCCATGCTCTATACACGATGCCAATTCATCTTCACCTTCAGAAATGAGTTGCTCTAAACTGCTATTCTTATGGTTTTCTATTATCTGCAATTCCTGTAACAAAACCAGCTTCAATCGATAGGGTTCGTTTAACGGATTGATAATGACATAGTTATCAAACAGGCCATTTTCACAAGCTAAATAAGCACGGTGAGTTTCACGATTACTGATCAGTAAAATAGCACTATGCGGTGCAATTTTTTGTTCATATTCTTCTAAATAATTGATATAAAACTGAATGGTATTCTTAACATTATTAGATGCTAATAATAATACTTTAGGTTTCATTAGCGTTAATTCATGCAAATTTTTTGGATTATATTTGTAAGATTTAAATGAAAGCTCTAATTCCATTATTTGTTGAATAGTAGGCTCTACGGTATCACGGTCTTGGTAAACCATAATAACATCAGGATGATTTGAAGAGGTTGTTTGACTCATGAATTGTTTACCACTTTGAGTGTTTTTCTGTTTTTATTGTTCAAGGTAAAGTCAGCAAGCCAAACTTCAAAATCATCTGCTCTAAGAGGTCGACTATATAAGTAACCTTGTTGATTGAAGCAACCTAAATCACTTAATTTATCGGCTTGTTCTTGTGTTTCTATCCCTTCAGCAATCAAGTCAACTTTAAAGGTTTTTGACAAGAGAATAGTTGCCATGACAATCGCAACATCTTCAGCACAGTGCTCGATATTGTCGACAAAGCACTTATCAATTTTAACAGTATCAATAGGTAAGTTTTTCAAACGTTGTAAAGACGAATAGCCGGTACCAAAGTCATCAATGGCAACTTTAACCCCCAATTCTCTTAATGCCGATAAAATCGGCGTATGATAGTTATTATCTTCAGAGAAAAGTGATTCCGTCACTTCAAGTTCAATAGACTCAGCTGGTAACATTTCATCAGTTAATGTTTTTTTAACTTGGCCAAGTAAATCATTACGTTCAAATTGGCGTAATGAAACATTAATCGCCATTACTCCCGTAAAGATATTATTAATGCGCCACTGCCTTAGTTGATGACATGCTGTTTTTAAAACAAAGTACCCCAACTCTTTAATAGAGCCGTTAGCTTCCGCAATAGGAATAAATAAATCGGGAGAGATAAGCCCTTGCTCTGGGTGATTCCATCGAATTAAACATTCAACACCGTATACTTCGTAGGTTTCTGTATTTATTTGTGGCTGATACCACACTTCAAATTGATCTTTTTCAATAGCTTGAAAAATTTCACTTTCAAGCTCTAATCTTTGCTGTATAAGCGATTTTTCTTTAACATCAAAAAATGAATAATGATTACCACCTGATTTCTTTACCTTATACATAGCAACGTCTGCAAACGATATCAACTCTCTTACATCTTTAGAATCTGCAGGGAATTGACTAACACCGATACTAATCGAGGTCTTAAATTCACCATATTGGGTTTGAAAAGATTGTTCAAAAAGAGAGAGTATTTGTAAACAAATTTTATCAAGGTTTTTTAACGATTTCTCACCTTCAATAACAACGATAAACTCATCACCGCCTGTGCGCGCTATAATGTCATTATCGCGTAATTTTGTTTCAAGCCGATTAGCAACGCTCTTTAATAATTCATCGCCTACATCGTGCCCTAACGAGTCATTAATCATTTTAAAGCGGTCTAAATCACAAAAGAGCACAGCAAAATAGGTTGGTTGCTCTTGGTTTAGAAGGCAAAGATTTTTTAACTTTTCAAAAAGTAAGTGTCTATTAGGTAAACTAGTCAAAGAGTCATGGTAGGCATGAAAGTGCAACTCTTCTTCTGATTTTTTTCGATTGGTAATATCTGTAAATTGACATATATAATTAGAAATTTGACCATTTTTATCTCTAATACTACTGATGTTTAGCCATTCTGGATAAACTTCGCCGTTCTTACGCTTATTCCAAATTTCGCCTTGCCAAGCCCCTTTGTTAATTATTTCTTTCCAAAACGTTTTATAGAAGTATTTATCTTGCTTTCCCGAGTTTAAAATTGCAGGGGTTTTACCGACAACTTCTTTTTCTGAGTAACCAGTAACCTCTGAAAAACTTCGATTAACCGTTTGAATAAAACCTTTATTATCAGTCACGATAATCGCTTCATTGGTGTGATCGAATATTTGTTCAATAATGGAAATTTTAGCGAGCTCGACGTAATTACATTCTTGAATGAAGAGTAATATTTGTGATAATTCTTGAGTTTTCTGTCGAAAGTAACACACCTTTATTGGAAGGTTACTGCCGTCTTTTCGGGTGAGTATTGAATGGTAATGTCCAAAAATATCACTTTTATTTGACAAAATTTTCTTCGCCGAACAGTTATCAATATCATCAATTCTTTTGCCGAGAAGGTCTTCTTTTTCAAATCCTGTCATCACAAGGTATTGAGCACTAACCTCCACTAATTCACCAGTAAGGTTTAGTATTAATATACCAATATCAACATCTACTTGTGTAAGTCCCTTATCTAAAAACGTCATCCCACGTAATTCCTTTTCCAAGATGAGAATTCACCTCTGAAATATATTCTTCGTATACTTATATATTAGTTATAATTCAATATAATGCAATTTTTATCTACTCCACATTATGCTTTGTCTGTATATTTTTACTCAGCAGAGAATAACGTAATAATCAGGATGTTTTATTGATATAGAGTTATGTTGTTTTACATAATAAAAAAGCGTAATAGGTAACTATTACGCTTTAAAGAAGGGCTTGAAAACAAGGTGAAATTTATCCGTTATATCTCTTTGATACGGACGCTACCACCGCTAGTTTTCAATACCAATTTGGGGCCACCGCCATTGATGGTGCCTTCAATTGAACGCTTAGTTGTTTTTCCATCGACAATAAATTCACTCGATACACGACCACCACTTGTTTTAGCCGAAAGCTTTACCGCAACATCTTCTGCTAAATAAGCTGTAATCGAACCACCAGACGTTTTTACCTTACTGTCTTTAGTGGGATTTGTTGGCAATTTAAGTTTAATGCTGCCACCAGAAGTATGGGCATCGATTTTTCCAATAATATTATCCAGATCTAAACTGCCTCCTGAGGTTTTAATATCAACATTCCCTTGGATATCCTCTAATGAAATTGAGCCACCTGATGTATAAGCGTCTACTTCACCGACAAGATCTTCAACTTCGATAGAGCCACCACTAGTATTCAAATCTACATTATAAGTTTGCGGTAACGTAACTTTATAAGTGACTCTTATATGGTTATTACCAAAACCACTACGATCAAAATCACCTTTAATGCTGACATCGTCACCGCTCTTTTTAAAGCTGATGTCCATATCATCTTCATTTTTTCCCGTAATCTCTACTTCAACCAATACACTTTCTTTTGCATGAGTTTCAATATCAATAGCACCAACATCAGTCGCTATTTTTAGTAAACCGCCATTAGCAACCATAAACTCTTTATTAATGGTTTTCGCTTGCAAACCACCAGCCATTAATAAAAGGGCAATTGGGGCATAGGTAAAAGCATTTTTCACGTTTAACATTGGGTATCTCCATATATCGTTATTAAAATAGTCATAGCAACGGGGTCAATCTACTAACCACTTTGCCAAAATTTTGTTCATTGCTAAGTGAGATGCAACTTAGCAATAAAAGGTTTAAATTAAATACTTATTTAAATACTTATTTAAATACCCTGACTCATCAGACTAACCACGAACTTAAGAAAAAACCACCTATTATTAAAATAATAAAGAGTAAGAATGCCAGTATAAGAGGCTTAGGTCCGGCTTCTTTAATAGTTGCCCACTGAGTTTGCGCGCCTAAAGCTGCCATTGCCATTGCTAAAGAAAATTGACTGGCAAAACTCAATACCGCTTTAAGGGATTCGGGTAAAATAACTATGCTATTAATCATGGCTGTAGCCATAAAGCCAAAAACAAACCAAGGGATAGTAATAACATTTTTTTCGCACTTGGCTTCACTATCTCTACTAAGACGATTAAGTCCAGCACTTAACATGAGAATAAAGGGTGCTAACATCATCACTCGAATGAGCTTAACAACAACGGCCGTCTGCATAGTTTCGCCGTTGATACTTTGTCCGGCAGCAACCGCTTGTGCTACCTCATGGGCAGTACTGCCGATATAAATACCAAATGACTGATCAGTCATATCAACCCACTGATAAATAAACGGGTAGATAAACATAGCTAACGTACCAAAGAGCACGACAGTCGCGATAGCAATAGTTATATGTTGCTGTTTTGGTTTAAGTACTGACTCGGTGGCTAGTATCGCTGCTGCACCACATATAGCACTACCAGCCGCAGTTAAAATGGCAACATCACGATGCAACTTCAAGACTTTAATGCCAACAACAGTACCCACAGTAAAAATTGTACTTATCATCACTAAATCAATAACAACTGCTTGCCAACCAACGGCCAATATTTGCTGAAGACTGAGGCCAAAACCAAATAATATAATGCCAAATCTCAGTAATTTCTGTTTGCAAAAAGTCGAAAAACGTTGATCTTTTTCATCGTCAACTCTCAATGAAAAATGTCCATAAAACATGCCAAAAACAATCGCTAATGGTAAAGCACTCAAGCCAAAAGCAGAAACTTGTTCTACTTTTGCTAAAGCTATTGCCAAAAGGGCAATGATGGGAAGAACTATATAAGTGGGCATAACGCATCTCTTGTCTAATAAATGACTGTGTGTTTACACGTGACCACCAAAGAGTAATCACTTTATGGAATATAATATAACTGAAAGTTTCAGATAAGAATAATGGTATGATTCGATGTATAGCATTCAAAAAACCGAACTAAATAAATTGAATTCAAACTGAGTTAATTAACGAATACTCAGGTCAATAATCCCTAAGGTAATAAAACCATGAGTATATCGATAAAAAAACTTCAACTATTTGAAGCGACTGCGCGCTTAGGAAAATTAACTAAAGCAGCCAATGAACTCTCTTTAAGTCAATCTGCTGCGAGCCAAGCATTAAAAGAGTTAGAAGTGAGTTTAGGTTATCCCTTATTTGAGCGAACAGGACGAGATTTATTGATTACCGAAAATGGTCTTAAGTCGTTGCCTAAAGTACGTCAAATAGGTGATTTACTTGATAGCCTAAAATTAGCCAATTTAAACACCATGAGTGGTGTATTGAGAGTTGTTGCTAGCGCCACCATTGCCACTTATCTACTACCTCAGTTAATTGCTAAATTTGTAAAAATTTATCCTGACGTTACACCTGAAATACATATTGGTAATACCCAAATGGTAATAGATTATTTGGATAAAGGGAAAGCTTCTATTGGCTTAATAGAAGGCCCTGCGGTGCATAGACACTTACAAATAACGCCATGGCAAGTAGATAAATTACAAATTTTTTGCTCTCCAGAGCATTCGTTAGCAAAAAAATCGACTATCAATCTTGAACAGCTGCAGCAACATTCATGGGTATTGCGTGAACATGGCTCAGGAACACGCGCAATATTTGATGCTGCTATTGAACAAATGGGTGCCCAAATTAGTTTAGGCATTGAATTAACTAGACAAAGCGCTATTAAGGAATCAGTCAAAGCCGGTTTAGGCTTAGGCTGTCTGTCACAACTCAGCATTGCTGAAGAACTAAGTAATGGTGGGTTAATTGCATTACACTCACCGTTAAATTTGTCTCGCCGTTTTGCTTTAGTGACAAATAAAAACAGCTATCACAACTCGCTAGCACAAACATTTATTGATTTTTTAATGGCGGATCCTTCATCAAGCAGCGATTAGAGTTAGAACAAAGCACAAAAAGGGCAATGAATAATATTCACTGCCCTTTGACTTCAGATTTTAGCTTTTAGCTTTTTATTAATAACTTATAACACGCCCTGATTTTATTCTTAACAATTAACTCTTATTCATACCTAAGCGCTTTGATTGGATTTTTTCTTGCCACTTTAGCGGCATTTCCACCCACAGTACTCCAAGCTATTACCATAGATAGCAAACCAACAGCTAAGCAAATTGGTACTAACCAAATTGCACCGATTCGATACGGAAAGGCTTCTAACCAAGTTAGCATCAAGTAAGCGGCAATAGGCCAAGCAATTAAGTTAGCTAACACTACAGGCTTGGAAAATTGCCAGATCAGTAAACCAACAATATCTTTAACACTGGCCCCCATCACTTTTCTAATGCCAATTTCTTTAGTTCTTCTCTCGACTGTAAAAGCTGATAAGCCATATAAACCCAAACATGCAATCACGATGGCGATTAATGAAAACACTAAGAATAGTTGCGCTGTAGTAAGTTCATCATGGTATTGCGCCGCCATCATTTCACTTAAAAACTGCAAGTTAATCGGCTGCATTGGTACATTATTCTTCCACACAGCTTCAATAGAGCGAATCAAATTAGGTATTTTGTTAGTGGTAAAAGAGATATTTGCTACACGAAAACGCTCTGGATTTAACGTATAAACAGAAGCTCTGACACCAAACTTTATTGAACGGAAATAAATATCAGGGATGACACCAATAATAGTTAAATGCTGCTTACCACGGATGTTACTTTCCAATGTTTTACCAATAGCCTCTTGCGCACTGCTAAAACCGAACTTTTTCAAGGCTGAGCTGTTGAGTACTACACTTGCCTGACCAACCTCACCCTCAGTTACTTTTTTAATGGTATCTGAGCCATAGTTTTCATCAAACAAACGACCCGCTAATGGCTTCACTTGATAGGCTTCAAAAAAGCCATAGCCCATATTATGGTAATTTATCAGTTTCGTTTCATTTGCCCCGCCATTGGTATGTGCCTCTAATAATGTAAAATTATTATTGTTTTCATTATCCTGAGACGGCGCTTCAGAAGAAAAAGTGACACTCGTAACCTCAGATAAATTTAATAATTCTTGCGTTAAACTCGGCAAGTTATCTTCCGCCATACGAATACTAAGCACCAACTTGTTGTCACTTTCATAACCCACGGCCATATTATTGGAGAAAATCGTTTGTCCATAAACAACCAGTGTGGAGATGACTAAAACAATAGATGTCGCAAATTGAAATACCACCAGCACACTTCTAAATTTTGTAGAACTTTTCGATTCAACACTTTTACTCGACTTTAGGATTTGTCCCGGTAAAAAGCGTGATAAATACAATGCAGGGTAAATGCCAGCACCAATGCCTACACAAATGGCAAGCCCAACTAAGGTGAATAATAAGCTTGGATCATCAAATAAATGTAAGGCTAACTCTTTACCTAATACTTCATTGTATAGTGGTAATACCAACTCAACAGCGACTAAAGCAAACAATAGAGAAAGTAGAACTAAAGCAATAGCTTCCCCCAGAAACTGAATAGCCACTTGGGTTCTGCTCGCACCTAATACTTTTCGCATTGCGACTTCACGTGCCCTTTTACTGGCTTTTGCAGTAGAAAGGTTCATAAAGTTAATGCAAGCAATAAGTAACACTAAACTCGCGACAACAATAAAGGTAGTGATCATTTTACTATCGCCCATTGGCGTTAAATCACCCATATTACCAGCATCACGCTTAGCATTTAAATGCAGATCTGACACCGCCATAAGCTTCAACTTCAAGACGTCAGTAACCTTTCCTGATGGCGAAATTTCAGCAAAACGTTCAGTTAATGGACTTTCATTATTCAACCAATAATCAATACGTTGTTGCAACGCTGTCAAAGTAACGCCTGGATTTAATTTAAAGTAGCTATACACGTTAACACTGGTCCAAGTATTTAAGACACCATCATCATCACTAAATAAAGCCGGTTGTAAGTAAACCACCATATCGGTATTTAAATGTGTCGCATCGGGTAAATCTTCCATAACACCAGTAATAGTCAAAGTTGTAGTATTTCCCGCTACACAACACACAGTCAGTGTTTCGCCTATCACATCACTTTTTCCAAAGTATTTGTAAGCTAACTTTTCAGTGATCACCAAATCCATTGGTTTATTAAAAGAAGACTCTTTAGAGCCATGGATAAAAGGCAAGTCGAATAAGTTAAAAAAACTGCCATCAACCATAGTAAACTCTTCAGAAAAAGCATCTTCATTTTGTCTTACTGTCATGCCAAATTGAATGAAACGCACACCTGTTTCAATTTCATTTTTTGCATAGTTTTTTATGGCGGGCATCATACTCCCTGCTGAACGAACCGTTTCGAAAAGCTCCTGATTAGGCATGGAATAAGCGGTATGCATGCGAACTAAACGATCATGACCTTTGTACCAGGTATCAAAACCTGTTTCTTGACGAACAAATAACATGATTAAAATACAGCTCATCAAACCAATGGCAAGACCAAAGATATTAATAATCGAAAAAATACCATTTTTAATGATATTACGCCAAAAAGTAATAAGGTAATTGCGAAACATAAACTTCTCCTAATTCTCAATTAAGCCGTTTGCTCTGCAGCACGAACACTTTGTGCAACCACATGACCATCAAATAAATTGATAGTACGTCTCGCGTAATCAGCATGTGCTGGGCTATGTGTCACCATCACTATGGTGGTGCCTTCATCGTTAAGTGCTTGTAACATTTCCATGACTTCTTGGCCGTGTGCACTGTCTAAATTACCCGTTGGTTCATCGGCCAAAATCATTTTTTGATCACCAACAACCGCTCTAGCGACTGCGACTCGTTGTTGTTGCCCGCCAGATAACTGACTTGGTAAGTGCTTAGCGCGATGGGCAATACCCACTTTATCCATGACCTTTTCAACTTTAGCTTTGCGCTCTGCTGCTGGAATATTGTGATAAATTAAGGCTAATTCAATATTTTCAGCAACGGTTAACTCATCAATCAAATTAAAGTTTTGAAAGATAAAACCAATGCTTTTTTTACGAATAACGGAAAGCTGTTTTTCTGAATAACCAGCAACATTTTCGCCATTAAAGATATAATCACCACTACTGGGTGAATCCAACATACCAATAGTATTAAGTAAGGTTGATTTACCACAACCTGATGGTCCCATAATGGCAACAAACTCGCCTTGGGCAATTTCAATATTTACATTGTTTAAGGCTGATGTTTCTACATCTTCAGTTTGATATACGCGTGTTAAATTATGTAGTTTTAGCATGGTAAATTCCTTTGCTCTTCACGAGTCTTTTAATGTTCTGTTCAGTGATGAATTATGTTTATTACTTGTTATGTAAAGCTGTTCATTGCGGCCAGATAATCAGCCGCTAACGTGTGATTCACTAATTAAAGTTAAGGCGCTGCATCTCTTGGTAGCTGCTATAAGGGCTAGTGACAACTTGTTCACCAAGTTCAAGTCCTTCAATAACTTCTATAAATTGGTTATTTTGTCGTCCTAGGCGCACATTACGCTTCACCGCTTCGCTACCATTTGGGCTAACAACAAACATCCACTTGCCGCCAGTATCTTGAAAAAAGGCACCATTGGGGATCAACAGTGCTTCACTCGCATCGCCAAGTGTCAGCTTGATTTGAATGGTTTGTCCGCGGCGAATGCCTTTGGGCTGCTCGGAGGTAAATTTAAAATCGACTTCAAATTGACCGTTTTGCACTTGTGGATAGACTTTGGCAATGACTAAGGAGTAATTTTTATAGGTCGCCGTTTGACCAATATCGACACGGCCTAGGTAAAATTCATCAATAAAAGCAGTGAGCTTATAATCGTTAGGTGTATCTATTTGTCCAAGACGCTCACCGCGGGCAATGCTTTGGCCTACTTCAACATTAAAGCCAGATAACTTACCTGCTACCGGCGCTTTAACATTCATGTTGTCTAAATTTTGACGTGAAATAGCCAAGTTACTTTCTAAACGACGACTCGTGTCTCTTAAAAACGTGAGTTGCTCTCCTTGCATACGAGCATCTGATTGCTGACTTTCAATAGTTAGCGCCAATCGGTCTTGATACCAAGTTAAGGTATCTTCAGTATCTTCCATTTTCGATTTGGTAATCGCACCCGTTGCGATAAGCGATTGTGAACGGTCAACTTGGCGAGTTAACAATTTAATTTGGTGCTTAATATCAACGATGTTACGTTTATGTTGTAGACGATTCTGCTCTAAATTTAACTCAATAGAGCGCATATTATTTAGTTGCTCTGCGACGCGTGTTTCATTGCCTAATACACTGAGTTGCAGTGAAGCATTAGACAACTCTACGATAAGATTACCCGCCGTTAAGCTCGCGCCATCTTCCACTAGAATCTTTTCTACACGTCCTCCTTCAATGGCATCCAAATAAACTGTTTTTGCCGGCGTAACTCGACCACGGATAGGGATGAAATCTTCAAAAACTCCTGAAGTTACTTTTGAAATAACTACCCGGCTGTTATCTACTGATAATACTTTTCCTGTGCTCTTCCCAGCGATCATGTAACCCGAAAAAACAACGAGTAGGACGATCAAAGTTAAACTTAGCCACTTTTTCATTGGGCTAACATTGTTAGTGACTTTACGATCCATGCCAGCACCCGAAACGGCATTAGTTACAGAAGCTAGCGGTGTGGTATTTGTTGTCATATTAACTTTTGTCATAATAGTGTTGTCGCAATAAGCTCTAAATAACGGAGCTGGCCTAAACCAAGAATAAATAAACTTATCACTAGTAATCCAATAATCATTCCAACTTTTACACCCTTGTTTTTATTGATATTTGTAAATAACAGTTAAAATAATCTAGATTAAAACTGTACGTTTATGAACAGTAGGTGTACGTTAATGAACACTTTATGCAGTATATACCCAAGCCACTTGAAGATGCCTGTTTCAGGACGCTTGAACAATTCATGATCAAGGCGCCTCATTTTATTAAAGGTTATTCCCTTAAAAAAGGAGGTAACGAAGAACATGGTTTGCTCAGACGTCCCCGCAGGGCTGGTTTAGAAACCCTTTATGCTACATTATTGATTTCGAAAGGAAAAAACTAAGCGGTAGCCAAAAAAAGCCAAGGCACTATCGATGTATCACTATTGCACTGACTATAATTGAAGGATAATCAAGCGTGAAAAAAGAAGGCAAGATTCTCATTGTTGATGACGATGAAGATATTTTAACGGCAGGTAAATTATTACTAAAACGCCACTTTTCTCAGGTAAGTACCTGTAACGTACCTGAACACATTCCTCGCTTTATTAATGATCAGCATTTTGATGCCATTATTTTAGATATGAATTTTGGTCCAGGTGAAAGCTCAGGCGCGCAAGGTTTTTATTGGCTGCAAAAAATATTAGAAATTAAGCCAGAGAGTGTCATTATCATGATCACCGCCCATGGTGGCGTTAATGTCGCGGTTGATGCAATGAAGTTAGGTGCAACCGACTATATCGCTAAGCCTTGGCAAAATGAAAAAGTGATCGCGACGGTATCAACCGCAGTTTTGCTAGGTAGAAGCCGCAGTGAAGCGCAAAAATTACGTGAAACCAATAAAGTATTAGTGCAAGCGAGTAATCCGGCCAGTCAGCAAAACATGCTAGGTCAATCTCAAGCTATGCAGCAGATACAATCGTTAATCGCACGATCTGCACCGACCGAAGCTAATGTGATGATATTAGGTGAAAACGGAACGGGTAAAGAGTTAGTTGCCCGAGAGATACATCAACAAAGCGTTCGTGCTCAACAAGTGTTTATGTCTGTTGATTTAGGTGCCATTAGCGAAACCTTATTTGAAAGTGAATTATTCGGTCATAAAAAGGGTTCATTTACTGGCGCACAACAAGATAGAGTTGGTCGATTACAAGCAGCAGATGGTGGTACTTTATTTTTAGATGAACTAGGCAACTTACCTCTTCATCTACAAGCAAAATTACTCACCGTATTAGAGCAGCGAAAAGTAACTCCCCTTGGTGCAAATAAGGCTATCGCGTTTAATGTTAGGGTAGTGTCAGCAACTAACTTATCTAAAGAAACGTTAAAAGATGAACAGCATTTTCGACAAGATCTATTATTTAGACTCAACACTGTTGAAATTAATTTACCGCCTTTGCGCGAACGTAGTAGCGACATAGCACTACTTGCCAGTCATTATGTCGACTTTTACGCAAAAAAATATCAACAACAAGGTAAAGGCGCTAAGCAATTAAGCACTGACGCATTAACCGCCATATCTTCTTACTCATGGCCTGGTAACATAAGAGAACTTCGCCACGCCATTGAGCGTGCGATGATATTAAGCCAATCTGAGATGCTGACTTCGGGTGATTTTCAGCTTGAAGTCCCTAACCACGTCAAGCCAAGTCGAGCGGCATCAACGACAGAGCACAAGGTCATCACAGATCAGTTTGAAACTATCACCAATGAGATAATACTCCCTGAAGAGCTGAATTTAGAGCAAATAGAGAAAAAGGCTATTGCCTTAGCCCTTAAAAAACATCGATTTAATATTAGCCACACTGCTAAAGAACTTGGCTTAACACGTGCTGCACTTTACCGCCGGATGGAAAAACATGGACTTTAAACGGTTTTCACTCTTAATAGCCACACGCACCATTCTCGCTATGCTTACCTTGATTTTTCTTACGCAAGCAATTATGAGTGATGGGTATCACGCGACCGTACTGCTGCTAGTAGCTGTACTGCTCATACAGTTTTTTGAAATAATACGTTTTATTTCAAAAACTAATGCTGAATTGGTTCGCTTTTTTGAAGCGGTACGCCATGCCGATTTTTCACAACGATTTGAACTAAAATCCGTTGGTAGTGGTTTTGACGAATTGGGTTCAACCTTTACCGATATTTTAAAACGTATTCAACGTGTACGTTCGAATCAGGAGGCTGAACTACGGCATATTAAAGCCATCATTGAACATGTCCCTGTGCCACTATTAAGTATTGATCATAATGGTAAAATTACGTTATGGAACAATAGTGTCAGGCGATTATTTGGAACCAATACAGTCACCCATATAGATGATATGGCGCAGTTTAATGAAGATTTCCCCAAAAAACTGCAAAGTATTCTAGCGGGTGAGCGTACGCTAGTTCATATCACCATTGATGACATGGAGCACAAGCTCATTATCTCAGCGACTGAGATAACGACAGCAACACAGCAAGAAACATTACTGAGCATGCAAGACATTCAAAGTGAACTCGCGCTAGCGCAATTGCAAGCATGGCAAGACTTGGTAAGTGTATTAACTCACGAAATAATGAATAGTATTACGCCGGTAGCATCACTCGCTAAAACAGCCGTAGATCTAGTGCAAGATGTGCAAGAAAAAATCCATACATTACCCGCTATTACTGATGAGATAACTGAAGAATTAGACGATGTATTAGGCGCAGTAAAAACTGTCGCCAGGCGAAGTGATGGCTTAATGCAGTTTGTCACTAGCTATCGCCGTTTAACACGCCTGCCCTCACCTAATAAAAAAACAACCTCTGTAGCTACTCTGTTCGACCACGTCACAACGCTAGCCAAACAGAATTGGCAAAAAGATAACATTGAATTAACCGCGAGTATCGCTCCTCAAGCATTAGATATTTATGTTGATCCTGATATGATCGAACAAATATTACTTAACTTATTATTAAATGCTGAACACGCGTTAATTACAACAGCGGGAGTAATAGAGAAAAAAGCCTATGCACCAAAAATAGTACTAAACGCATTTTTAAATGTTCGTGGTCATGTCGTCATCGAAGTGGCTGATAATGGCAAAGGTATTGATAATAAAAATATGACACAAATTTTTGTACCCTTTTTTACCACAAAAAAAGAAGGATCAGGTGTGGGTTTAGCTTTAACGAGGCAAGTAATGTTAGCTCATAATGGCAAGGTTGCTGTACGCAACAATAGCCAAGGTGGCGCAACGTTTAGTTTAACCTTTTAGCTATAGCGCTTTTTTTGCTCTGTCTGCTTTGAATTGAATTGAAAGGCACCACATAACACAAGAAATAGCTAACGACTCGGCGACAAAGCATACTCAATAAGCTCAATATTCTAAAAACAATTAACTGTATTGAATCACATGATAAAATACTTGGGAACAAACGCATATATAGCTATAGTTAGCTTCAACTAATCAATTTAATTACGCATTCGGTCACATAGGAAGTCACCATGGACAACATTAATACTTCAGTTTTAACAACGCATTTCTCTGGCACAGACACTTCACGTTCAGCGCAGACAGCTGCGGTACCAGTTACCAGTAGAGCTATTGTTAATACCCCCCAACAATCTGAAGCCACTACCTCAGACAAAAGTAAACAATTACAACCAGACCAGCTGGTGTTATCTGAAGAAGCGAGAGCTAAATCGGCTGAAGCCGAAGCAAGCACAAAAGAAAAAGATGAAGAAAAGAAAAGCATAGACGCGAGTAGCTTAAGTGGTGCTATGTCACCAGCAGAAGCTGCCGCCGCAGAGAAAGCTAAAGAAAGTGATCTAGAGACACAAATTCGAGAATTATCAATGGAGATTCTCGAGTTAAGTGTCAAAGTTCAAATGTTACAAGACAGAGAAGATAAAGCGTCAGTAAAAGAGCGCCAATCACTTGAAGTAGACCTAGCGATGAAAAAAGGTAAGCTTGAAGCTTTGTTAGAGCAAAAGTTACAACAGGCTGGTGCTGGTCAATAGTCCCTAATCAAAAAAGGTAAACGAGTGACTACCGTTTGCCAATATCATTGCCATCAAAATTTCAGCCTGCCTTTATTTAAGACAATAATATCGGTTTTACTGAAATGAGGCTCATATCTTCAGTAGTATAAAAATTCATGCGTATTGTAATTTACTCCTTATTTTTGTTAGTGTCAGTGTCTGCACAGGCAGAGACAATTGCCCCCTTCACCACTGATGGCTGCAGCATTTTTCCTGATGGTACCTATGAACAGAAAGAGTTATGGTTGTCTTGTTGTACCGCGCATGATTATGCCTACTGGCAGGGTGGTACATATGATGAAAGGTTAATCGCTGATGAACAGCTTCAGCAATGTGTCTCTAAAGTTGGCGAGCCACAAATAGCTAATTTAATGTTAGCTGGTGTGCGTGTTGGGGGGAGTCCATATTTACCAACATCGTTTCGATGGGGATACGGTTGGTCGTACCCTAGATTTTATAAACCATTAACGGCAGAAGAAAAAAGACAAATTACCTCACTAGAAAAGAGCCTAATAGACATAAAAAATTAGCATAGTGCTAACGTGATATCGCTCTTCAGCAATCATATTCAAACAAGTTAGCCCTCATATATCAAGTCTCAGCCATTAAATCTGCAAGCGCATGTTCAATATCGCTATGGTTAAAATGAAAACCATGACTGAGCAATTTTTGCGGATAAATATTCTGGCTTGTCAATAAGAGCTCTGCACCTTGTCCCATTAAAATATTTAACATAAATGCAGGCACACTAAACCAGGTGGGTCGGCTAACTTCTTTACCTAATGCTTGAGTAAATACTTCATTGGTTATTGCCTTTGGAGAAGTACAGTTAATAGCGCCCTCAATACACTCTATTTGTAAGCTAAAATGAATAGCATGAATCATATCGTCAATATGTATCCACGACATGTATTGTTGACCATGACCAAGTTTTCCACCCAACCCTAAAGAAAAGGGTAAACGCATTTTCTCTAAAGCCCCGCCATCATTAGCTAATACAACCCCCGTACGTAATAACACAACACGACAGTGTTCATTAGCTTTGAGTGCTAACTCTTCCCATTTTTGGCAGAGAGTGTGAGCAAAATCAGAATGGGTCACTTGTGCATCTTCATGCGTTGATATGCTACCCGTTTCACCATAATAACCTATTGCTGAACCGCTAATTAAACAACTTGGTTTATCTGTAGCACGGGCAATCATGGCAACAACTTTCTCAGTGATATTCCATCGACTCTGACAAATTCTTTCTTTTTGTGCGCGACTCCAACGCTTATCAACAATAGGTTCACCGGCAAGATTAATGATCACATCAAAGTAATTTTGCTCTGGTAACTGTTCAATAAATTCAATATTTTGAGGTAAATATAGCTGCGCTTTTTGAGTATTGCGCGTTAAAACAGTGATTTGGTACTTATGATGAAAGGCACTAATGAAATGTCGACCAATTAAACCTGTACCACCGGTTACTAATATTTTCATATTCACTCCGCTACATATAAGGCTATTACTCTAAAGAATACGTGAGGGTTATCAAATTCGATCAATGATGAACGAGTAATAATAAATGAATTACATTGAATAAAGTCGCTTTTAATAATGAGTATAGTCGCTTTAAATTAAGCCAAGGGATAGCGTTTGAAATAGTATAATTTAGATTTACGCCAAATATCCGAAACAGTCACATAAGTTTTGTAAATGTATTTCTGTTGATTGATATGAAATATATGTCGGCTGAAATGCTAAGAGTAACTCCAATCCATAAGAAGTTAACAGCCCAAGATGGCAACAAAGAAGGATACACCATGGTGCAGTTTGGATTCAAAAACCTGTTGCTGATTACAATAACTGTCTTAGTCGGACTCTCCGTTTCTTTAACAAGCTATTTTTCCTACATAAAAGAGGAAAAAACCCTGACAGCTCTCATCATTAAGGAAAACAGCGAGTTCGTGCGAAAACAAGCAGAGCTTATTGAACAACAATTGAATGAAAAAGCATTAGGTTTGGCCCGAATTGCAAAACTCTATGACGATCAAGGGGAAGAAGCCGGTACAGAATATTTTGTTAAATTAACAAAAACCATTGCTTTTTCAATGAATCTTAATAGCTCTGCTATTGGTTTTGAAAATGGCGCTGGCTACTGGAATCAAACGAGTAATACTTGGCCTGCACACGTATTTTCAGGTGATGTTAGAGATGAATCATACTACCAATTAGCTCGAAGAAGTTCAGGTACTGCCACAAGTGAGCCATATTTTGGTTCGATGACTTATTGGGTCAGTATCGTTCATAAAATCAAAAATGGTATGATTTCTGTTGATATGAAATTGGATTTTTTGAATGAGTTAGTTGAAAACTCAGCAGAAATACCAGGGGCTGTAGCATTAATTTTTAATCAAGATACTACCGTTTTGGCTTCGACCAGTAAAACGGTTAAAAACAAAAAACTAGCCACGAGTTACCCTTGGTTTAAAGAGGCGGCACTTAACGCTGTTAGCCATGAGAGGGGTATATATACTTATCAATTAGATGGCGTGGATAAATTGCTTTTTGCACATCAAATTCAAATAGCTGATAAGTATTGGTATTACACTCTGGGTCTAGATACAGAAGTTGCTTATGCTAGTCTTTTTGAAGCGAAAAGAAATGCGATTATCAATTCACTAGCAGCAACACTGATCAGTGTTGTATTAGTCTTCATTTTGTTGCAAATCCTCTATCGACCTATTCTTGTATTAAAGGAAACAATTACTGCGCTTTCTCAAGGTAATGTCGATTTAACGCAGCGACTTAAAGTAAATTCAACGGATGACTTAGGCCAAATAGCAGATGGTGTTAACCGCTTTATAAAGAACTTACAGTCAATGTTGTTAGAAATAAAAGAGGCTACCACAGCGCTAAACGGTAATGTATCTACACTAAAAGACCAATCTGAACATAATACCCTGATACTAAATGGCCATGTTCAAGAAACTGAACAAGTAGTCACTGCCATTGAAGAAATGAATGCTACTGCGGGCTCTATGGCAAGCGATATTTCAAATGTCTCTCTTCTGACAGATAGCGCTAACAGCGCTGGTCGTGAATCGATGAAAACAGTAACCCAAGCACAGGGCACTATTGCTGAGTTGGTTTCAGACGTTGATAACTCGGTAGAAAGTGTCAGTGAAATGAGTGATAAAACCGATGGTATTAATTCCATTTTGGGTGTTATTGGTGGCATCGCAGATCAAACTAACTTATTGGCACTTAATGCTGCTATTGAGGCCGCTCGTGCTGGTGAACAAGGTCGTGGTTTTGCCGTTGTGGCCGATGAAGTACGTAACCTTGCAAGCCGAACAAAATCGAGTACAGATGAGATTGAAAATGCGCTTGTTAGCCTATTAAAAGGTAATCAAACGGTTGTGGACTCAATGAGTATAACAAAAGAGCGTTGTCAAAAAGCTGCTACAGGTACAAGTGAAGTATCATCAAGCTTGAATGAAATGACTGAGATTGTTGCAGAAATTAATAATTTAAGTACACAAGTTGCCACGGCGGCAGAAGAACAAAGCAATGTCACACACGAAGTCAGTAAAAACATGACAGCAATTAATGATATTGTCGGTGAGTTGGATATTAACGGTAAACAAGCGTTTGCAGAGATACATAGTATTGATGCTGTCTCTTATACACATCTGACGCTGCCGACGAAGAGGATAGTGT
>OJBR01000193.1_pt1 | contig 36378 bp, 45 predicted proteins | sample 1591161 | NCBI WGS metagenome assembly OJBR01 (sample SAMN05416803, study PRJEB24817) | seawater metagenome | isolation source: Sea water | place: Canada:Atlantic | collected 2013-07
GCATTCTCCGCGAGGCGCATTCGGAGCTTGAGGCAAAAAATAAAACGGTTCCAGAGAACCAGGCCTCTAAAGTCGCAAACTGCGCATAGCTCTAAAGCAAAGAAAAGCCCGCTATATGCGGGCTTTTTTGTGTCTAATTATTTCCCTCTCTATGTCAACACTGACTAACTATCGACTCACATAGGGTCGTACTTGCCGATTACCACGCCGCAAATCGACCAATCCCCATCCACCTTGATGATCGGCTCGGGCCAGTCCCGATTGCCTGGCTTCAAGAAATACTCTCCCTCTGCGATGGATAGCTGCTTGAGCGTGACCTTGCTGTCGCTATGGCGCTTGGCCACCACGTATTTGCCCGGATCGGGCGGGCGGTCTGGATCCACAATGACCACTTCCCCGTTACGAATGCGCGGGTCATTGCTTTCGCCCTCGACTTTCAGGGCGTAAGTGCGCGGCCCGGCGCCTGGAGGCCGGAAGGGTAGCCATTCGTCAGCATCCCCTGGCTCGAATGGGTCTTCTGCTTCGCAGAAGTCACCCGCACGCACGTAGCTGATAATGGGGATTTGACCCTGGACGATGCTGGGGCCGGGGGATACGTCATATTCAGCTGATTTTTCCCGCACCGTTGTGGCGGTAACCATTTCGCCTTCCCCGAGCGTTAACCAGTCTGTCCTGACTCCGCAGGCTTTCGCTATATCTGGTAGACGTTTTGAGCTGGCTGCCTTTCCTCGCTCGAGGTTCGATATAACTGCCTGGTCTAACTTGCGCCCGGAAACCCGGTAGACCTTCTCGGCCAGCTCCTTCTGGGTGAGCCCGGCATGCTCGCGAGCGGCCACCATTCGCATCTGAATATTCATACCCGATCTTATATGAGGAGTCTCATACTCTTGCAAATGAGAGTTCTCATGTAATACCCTATGAGAAATCTCATATTCAGGACCGACTATGGACGACAACATCTATAAGCGCCTCGTTAAGCATTTCGGCACCCAAGAGGCCACTGCTCAAGCCTGCAAGGTTGATCAGTCAACAGTATCTGGATGGTGTCGAGAATTGTTTAAGCCAAAGCCTTCCGCTGCTGTAAGGGCTGAAAAAGCAACAGATGGCAAATTCACCCGACGGGATCTTTGCCCAGACTTTCCCTGGGACGAAACCGCCGCCTGAAGCCGGGCAGTGCCGTGTTGTAACTGCAACAGGCACAACTCCCGGCTCAGGCGCCTCTGGGGCCAGCTCTCCACGATGGCCCGCATTTGAAGAATTGAAGTTTGTGCAATCAAGTTATCCATGGGGACCAAGGTAATGGACGAACTGAACAAAATCTTGGGGCAGGTGCCCCAGCTGGTCCGAGACCAGGGCTCGCAGGAAGAAAAGCTGGAAGAGATCTGGCGCATGCTTGGCCGGCATCGCAACGGCATGCAGGCCCGGGTTGCCGGTGATTTGGCTGAGAAGCTCCAGGGCCACAGCCGGGCGCCTCACCTTCCAATTGATGACCCCCGCAAAGCCGCCAAGCGCCTTGGCGCCATGCTGAGCGGCCATACCTCCCTGCCCATGTCCGTGGGCTTCACATTCATCGACTGCCTTCCTGAGCCGTTTCAGTCGGCTGCCAGGGTGATGCTATTCCCCCGAGGGAACAGCGCCGCTGCTGAGCTGGCGGAGATTCTCAGCATCGACCAAAAGCACGATGAGCGCACGGATCATATCCGTTTCCTTTTGGCCATGGGCAAGCACCTGAATATGAGCGCTGATCAGCTTGAAGCTTTAGCCATCCCATTCGATGACGACAGCTCCAGCAGCAAGCAGATGGCTGATGCAATCAGGGCTATAGCTGAGGAAAAGCGGGGGGCTGCATGACTGGAAAATTGGCTCTTGGCCCGGCAAATGATCGCAAGGAAGGGTGGCTAAAGGCTCCCTTACAGGGCACCAGGGCTCATTTCTATGTGCGAGATATGGCGCTTGGGGGCGGTAGTTATGCCTGGGTAGCACTTTGCGGGCACGAGGCCGTAACGAACGAAAGAGTGCCCATGCTGGACGCCGGTAATTGGCCCCGTTGCATGCATTGCCTGAAGAGAGCTAAAGCGTAATGGCTGGTGACTGGATCAAGATGCGGACGAACTTACGGCGCCACCCTAGGGTGATCGCTATGGCTCGTCAGTTGGCGTTTGACCGTGAATTCATGAACTGGTGGACCGATCCCCAGCAGATGAATTGTCGTGACGCCGTCACGGAAGTCGTCACGTTTGAGAACGTAACTCGCGTGACGGTGTGCGGTTTGCTTGAAGTGTGGGGTGCGGTCAATGCCGTGATCAAGTCCAGTGAAGCGGTCGATTTCATGACCATCATGGATCTTGATGACATAGCGGGAATTCCTGGTTTCGGTGTTGCAATGGAAGCGGTTGGCTGGGTCTCAGAAGATGATGAAAACGGCTTAACATTCAATAACTTCAGTGAATTCAATACACCTGATTCAGAGCGGAAAAAGCCCAAGACAGACGCACAGAGAGCCCGTGAATATCGGGAGAGAAAGAAGCGTAATGGCGCCGATAAAGAGCAAGATTCCGCTGCGTCACGAACGTCACAAAACGTCACGGGGAGAAGAGAAGAGAAGAGTAGAAGTAAAACATCTTCTACACCGGACGGGCGAGAAAAAATTTCCATGGATCCCGACTGGACCCCCTCCGACGGTATCGCTGCCCGAATGACCATGGCCGGCATCCCTGCCGGTGACCTGACTCAGGAATCCCTGGGCGAATTCAAATCCTACTGGCTAACCCGATCCGATCAGCTCACCCAGTCGCAGTGGGAACACAAGCTGATTCAGGCCCTTCAGTCGCGACGGAGGAATACCCATGCAGCAGGCTCACGATCTAGCAAAAACGGCCATGACCGGGACTCGGTCGAATCCGCAATCGAAGACACCGACGACAGAAGCTGGGCAGAGGGCGTCAACTGATGAGCTCACCACGGTTGTCGATGAAATCTTTCGGGTGTTCCGCAGAACCTGGCCCCGGCGTTTCCCAACGATCTGGAAAACGGGTGACGACCTGCGTGAGAGCAAACGGCAATGGTTGCTCGCATTTCGTGACGCGAGCGTGACGCCCGTGATGCTGCGTATCGGTTTGGAGGCAGTGCGCAAGGAATCCTGGCCACCGGATAACCCCGGTGCGTTTCTGGCCCTGTGCAAGATGGACCCGGCGACGGTGGGCGCACCAGATCTGGAGTCGGCGTGGAAAGAGGCCAGCAATCGCTCCCCACACAGTGAGTGGCTTCCATGGAGCCACCGGTGTGTGTACTGGGCTGCGGTTTGGACCGGGCAGACGGATCTGGCAGAGCGGGGCCAGTACATGCGCAAGATCTTTGAGCGTGAATACGATCGCGCTTTGCAGCAGGCCAGCAATTTGAGTGAGCCGCCATTGGGGCGCCTTCCAAGCAAGACGTCTGAGCAGGTCAAAGCTGAGCGGGAACAGGCCGCCAGTGAGCACCTGCCGGACATCAAAGCCATGGTCAGGGGGTGGTGATGTCAGTCGCACAAACGAGCGTTAGCACGTATCACGATCACGTCCAGGGCGGCAAAGAGCTGACCCAGTGTGACCAGATCGTTCAGTGGCTATCCACCCAGAACAAGGCCTGTACGCGCCGTGAAATACACGAGGGTACAGGCCTTGAGTACGGCGCTGTCTGCGGCCGAGTGAACAAGCTGGTGAAAGACGGCCTGCTAACTGAGCTGCAGCGGAAGATCGAAAACAACGGTTCGGGCAAGAAGGCCAAGCTGGTCCGGATCCCGATTAAAGAGCAGCAGCTGGGGCTTTTCCAGTGACTGTGGCTGTTCGTAAGTCACGCATGAAAGAAACCCTGCCCATGAGGGTGGGGGTGCTGGATAGAACCGGTGTGCTATTGCCGGCGGACGGATTTTGCCAGAAACGGCTGAGGGAAAAGGGCCTGAAGGTCGGGGACATGGTAACCGTGCAGGTCCGCCGAATGCGCGAGTACTGGTACCACAAGATGGTTCACCTCTTCGGGGAGCTGGTGGCGCAGAACATCGATGACTTCCGCGGCATGACTGCCCATGACGTGCTGAAGCGATTGCAGGCAGAAGCCCAGATTGGGTGTGAGGCGGTATCAATCCGGGTGATGTCTACCGGCGAAATGGCGGTGATGTATTACCCGCGCAGCCTGGCCTACGACGAAATGGACCAGGACGAATTTGAAAATGTGTTTACGGGGTTCTGCCAGCACGTGGTGGAGCACTACTGGCCGACGCTGGATCTGGAGAACATCCAAGCGTTGGTGGAAATCATGGGAGAGCAGGTGTCATGAGTCGTCCATCAGTTGATTTTGATTTATTCCGGTTTGCCCGGGTGGGAACCCTCGCGCTGAAGGCTCGCGGCAATGTGCTGTCAGTGGCTCAGCATCCCCGTAAATGGTCCATGACGGTGACCGTGGAAGGTGAGCCAAATGAGCAGGGCGAAGCGATCCGGGATGAGTACAAGTTCCGCAACAAGCGCCCCTTCATGCTGAACAAGATGCCCGAATACATCTGGGATCGGGTGGGCATGGACTGGGAGGGTCGGAAGGCCTCTGTGCAGGTGCATGCGGAGGTGGTGCGGTGAGAGATGCCTCCAGCCACTACGGGCCAGAGGACACTGGCAGCGGGCAGCGTGGCATATGTGTCCACTGCCTCAAGGGTCCCACTCAGGAAGGCCATGACGGCTGTCTCGGGACTCTTCCTGAACCGGTTATGAATGCTTGTTGCGGGCACGGCAGCTCACGCTTGGCTTACATCCAGTACTGGACTGAAGACGGTACCGCGGGAAGAAGAATCTCGGGTGATGAGGCCATTCGCGAGCAAGCCAGGCTCAAGAAGGGCAGCCAATGAACAGCAGCAAAGCGCCAACCGCAGCCCAAAAACGCTGGCATACCTGGCTGGCAAACCAAGGCTGTTATGTCGGCCTTGGCCCAGCCTGTCTTCACCATTGCGCCGGCAGCACCGCCAAGCACAACAAGGTGGAAATCGGCCAGTGGTGGGTCGTGCCTTTGAGCTATGAGGCCCACCAAGGCACACAAGGAATCCACGGAGACCTGTCGGTATTCGCAGGCCAAGGCTTGGGGAAAACCCGTAAAGAGATCGAGAAAGCTATCTTCGGCCGCTTGGTGGCGCATTACCGGCGCCAGCATGGGGAGTATCCGTGCCCGGGCGATGTGTTGCAGGCAATACAGGAGTTTCACCGATGAGCGCAGCAGAGGAAACGCTGGCCCTGCATCTTATGGCCGAGAAGCTGACCGGCTGGGATCGTGAATACCGCTTTGGTGCCATGGCTGCAGGAGGGCCAGGAAAGGGCCTTCGTAAGCGCCTGGCTGATGCCGACCTGAAGGACTGGCGGTTTGATTTCGCCCATCCGGGCCTTGGCCTGGCCGTGGAAGTGGAGGGTATTACCCGATACGGGAAAACCCGCTCCGGGAAGATGGCCCTTGGCCGCCACCAAACATCGAAGGGCATGGAAGAGGATCTGCGCAAGTATGACGCAGCCATGCGCATGGGCTGGACGGTCTACCGGTGCTCTCCGTTGATGGTTCGCCAGGGCCATGCCATCGAAACAATCAAGCGCCTGGTGCAGGCGGCAGAGGAGTGTGCGTGATGCTCGGACTAACGATTTTGTGCGTGATCTTGTGGCTGATGTTGGGTGAGTCGGTTCGTGTGTCGTTGGTGTTGGCCGCTCAAGTTATCGATGCCAAAAAAGGTGACTTTGTGAAGGATATTCCCAAGTCAATTTTCTGGCTGATAGGCCCCTTGATGTTCGTTTACGTGATTCTGGTTCGGAAGGGAGAAAGCGTATGAAAGAGCCGAATTGGGAAAGGGTTCGCGTAGCTGTTGAGGCGGTTATCTCCAAACATGAACGCATCATTGAGTGCGAACGCCGCCGTGAGTTCAGGCGCAAACGCAGGGAGATAAGCAAGCAGCTTGCATTCATGAATGCCGCCCTTACGGGGTGGCGAATTGCGGCCCAGCTGGGGTTTGGCTTTCTGAGTGGCCGCATTTCTCGAGAGTACACGTTCTCAACCCTGACAAATATAAGGAACACGCCAGCAAAGGTCTTTTGCATCAACAAACCTGAAGTTTCCCCGCGGCGTGCCAAGGCTCTAGAGAGAGCCAGAAACTGGGGAAGAGAGGATCAAGTGTGTGTCGTCCATATCAACATGGCAGAGGGTGAGCGTAATGGCTGATACGAAGAAGATGATCCATGAGGCCTACGGTATCCACAAGATGCAGCCAAACGGCTCTGGTGGTGATCCACAGTCGGCGCACAACTATGCCATAGGTAGAGGTGTATGGTCGGGTAAGATCATGGCGGCCGTAGAGAAGCAGGAGCGGCCCCTGGGTGACATCCTGATCATGTGCTACGCGCCGGAATGGGACGATGTGAACCTGAAGACGCTGCACCGGCATTTGCTGGCCGCCTTCCTAAAACGCCATGGTGACGACATCAAGCAGGATCGGACTTTCTTGAAGGTTAAGCGCCTGGCAGAGGTGGCAATTTTCAACTTTCAGCATGAATGCCGCGGCGGCCCGATGTCCGTGGAGCTTGTGTGCCAGATGATTGGTATCGATCAGAGCAACTGGTACAAGCGACAGTGGAAGTCATGGTGGAAATCTCTCGGGGACCAGCTGTATCGCTGGGAGCGCGAGGCGATCAGAAAGCCTGCGGAAGTATGCAAAGAAATCGTGGCGCTACGGCAAAGAGAAAGTGCGTAAATGACCGTAGTGCAAATGACCGTAGCTAATGTACAGTTTTACCCATAATACGAAACTGCCTCTGAAATAAGGCAGACACCTGTTCTCCTAAGGCAAACAGCAAAACCTTCCCCCAAATCCGACCCGCGAAAGCGGGTTTTTCTTTTTCTGGAGCAGTGCATGGCTGAGCACGAACTGCCTGAATTCAGCCGTTACTGCCCTGTTTGCCAGAGAGTGCTGACCCCGATTGGCACAAATGAATTTCGTGATGATGGAGAGCCGTGCCTGCTCTGGGTGCATGACGATGTGGTTCATGCTGACGAAGACATTTCTGCCTTTGATCGCGGCGTTCAATAAGAGTTAAAGCCCATGCGTGAAATCACACTGACAAGGTTTGGTTACACGCCAATGGGCACCTTCGGCCGCTTGGAGCTGCCGAGCGGGGCGGAAATCTACACGGTAGAGCGCCCCTGGTTGAGCAATCGCCAGCGTGAGTCCTGCATCCCTGAAGGTCGCTATGCCATGGGGATGCGAGAAAGTGGTGTAGTAAGCCGTTCAACAGGCGGCGAATACGCCCGGGGCTGGGAGATCATGGATGTGCCCGCCCGAACTTACATCATGCTCCACCCGGGAAACACGATGGATGACCTGCTTGGCTGCATTGCCCCGGGCCTGAGCCTCGGTTTTGTGGGTGGCAAGTGGGCCGTCACGAAAAGTCGTGACGCTTTTCGTGACGTTATGACTGAGCTGGCCCAGGAAGATGAATGGGTGCTTCACATCCGCCCATATCGAGCTGAATACCCATGAACCCCGAAACGCTGGACAAGTGGCGCGTAGTGCCCCGCTTGCTGGTGCTGCTGTACGGCGTCGTGTGCTGGCAGACCTTTGACTGGTTCACTGCACTGGCTGACCCATCCGGGCCGCAGACGACATTTGCCACAGGCATCTGGGGTGCTGCTGCCGCCTGGTTCGGCTTCTACGTGAATAGTGGGAAGGGTCAATGATCGCTATACCTCCGCAAATCCAAGTTATTGGTGCCCTGGCGTTTGCAGCAGGGCTGGTGCTTGTCGGTTGGACCGCGAAGGGCTGGTACGAAGGTGATAGAGAGTTGGGCGCCCTGAAGGGTGAGATAAAGACCGCTTTGGCAGATGACAAGGCCCATAAGGATGCCATTGCCGAGCTGGACGCCAAATACACCCAGGAGCTGAACGATGCACAGGCTGAAATTGATCGGCTTACTGATGATCTCGCTGCTGGCCGTAAGCGGCTGCGCCTCAACGCAGTGTGTGAAGACGGCGCAACAGCCGCCGCCGGCGAACCTGATGCAGCCGCCCCCCGACTTAATGACTCCGCTGAACGGGATTATCTCCGTCTCAGGGAGCGAATCGGAACAGCCACAACGCAAATCCTCGGGCTCCAAGAGTTCATCCGAACCCAATGCGCCGGCTGAGTAACGGCGCATTGATAACCGCCCGAGCGGCGTTTCTATCTGTCTGCGCAATCATTTTTCTGTTTGTCGTCGGCCTTATGTGGGTTGGCCGGCAGGTTTGGAGAGCAATTCGCGATGTCGAATGACAACAAATTCCATTTCAACAAGGAAGTCAGCATCGGGAATCTTCTCACTGCGGCCGCCCTTGGTGTGGCTCTGGCAACGTGGAGCTTCACGCTGGAGAAGCGCATCAGTGTCAACGAAGTGAATATCTCCAACCAGACAACCCGAACCAGTGAGCTGCAGTCGCGTATTGATGACAGCCTGCGCCGGATCGACCGGAAACTGGATGTGATTGTAGATCGGCAGATTGAGCAGCAACGGTAAACCCAGCCATAGGCCCCTGTGGGGGTCGAGGAGCAACCATGATTGAAGTTCGGATCACACCCATAGAGCGCTACCAGGTGACCTACTACAGCGAAGAGACTGGCTCGGAGCAGGTGGCCACTGACCTGACCCTGGCACAGGCCGATAACATCGCCGGTGCGGTCCATGCCCGGGCAGAAGCCGCCGGCATGAATGTGGCGCCTGTGGTGAAGCTGGAGGTTTGATGTCCCACCCAGAGGATTTGTTCAGCGGAGTGGTGCAAGAAGACCTCTGGGAGTTGTGTATCGGCGAGAAGTTGGGTCAGGGCATGAGCCGGCATGTTTATGTCTGGGAGCCTGACCCCACGCTGGTGGTCAAGATCGAGACCCTGAAAAGCAACTGGTACAACATCGAAGAATTCAACACCTGGAACGTGATAGAGCACACCAAGCATGCCCGCTGGTTCGCACCGGTAGTGGCGATTGCTGGGGGTGGATCAATGCTGTTGCAGCGCCGTACCCAGCCACTGCGCCGTGAGGAGTTGCCCGCCAAGCTGCCCACGTTCTTTACGGACACCAAGAGCAAGAACTTCGGCTTACTGAATGGGCAGGTGGTCTGTCATGACTACGGCATTCACATGCTCCGGGAGCGGGGGATGAGCAGCCGAATGATTAACGCGGACTGGTGGGACCTTGAAGAAGAGTAAAGCCAAGATCACACGGCCGATGCCGCCGCAAGAGGCGCTGGAATTCGCAGAGTACGGACCGATGGTGCCGGACACTGCTGTGGTGGACTGGATCCAGCGAGAAATCGTGAGCGAGAACGGTTCCCTGCATAACCCCGATCATGCGCACCTAGAGAATGCCACTCTCGGTGTGCTCTGGGCAGGTAGCGGTAACGAGAGCAAGGGACGCAGGGTGATTGGCATGGCTGAGATACCCCGCTTTATGTGCAACCGCTGGCATAAGGTGAGGCAGGAACAGCAGATCAACGACTGGTTTGGCTGTATGCCTGACTTCCTGATCACACTGGATGCCCATTACTGCGCTGAGGCTGCGGATGATCGCAGCTTTGCCGCTCTGGTTGAGCACGAGCTTTATCACTGCGGCCAGGCCACGGACGAGTTCGGTTCCCCGAAGTTCAACCAGGAAACCGGGTTGCCCACATGGACAATCCGGGGTCATGACGTAGAGGAATTCGTGGGTGTGGTACGCCGTTACGGGGTAGGCCACCCAGAAGGCAATCTGGCTCAGTTGGTAGCCGCAGGTAACGCTCAGCCGGAGGTCGCCAATGCCGACATCTCAAGAGCGTGCGGAACCTGTCTGCGCGCGGTTTCTTCCTGACCAAGCCTGACTGGTAAGTATTTATGGCCCGACTGAAGCCCGAACAAAAACTCTTCATAGTCCAGCGGTTGGCATGCTTTGACACGCCAACCATGGTCGCGAAGGCGGTCAGGGAAGAGTATCAGGTGGAATTGTCGCGCCAGGTGGTTGAGGGGTACGACCCCACTAAGTACGCCGGCAGGAATCTGGCAAAGAAGTACAAGCAGGTCTTCGAGGACACCCGCGAGGCGTTTCTCGAGGACACCAGCGGCATTGCCATCAGTCACAAAGCGGTTCGACTGCGGACCCTTCAGCGCATGGCAGAGAAAGCCGAAAACATGGGGAACATGGTTCTGGCCAAGGACCTGCTGGAGCAGGCCGCCAAAGAGGCGGGTGGCGCCTACAGCAATAAGCGAGTGCTGGAACACAACAATCCGGACGGAAGGCTGACGCCGGTGATTAACCTGACGAGAAAATAATGCCCGATGGCGCCCTGGATCTGGAACTCCATGATCGACAGGGCGTGGCATTTGATTCGCTCGCCACAGAGATTCTGTATGGCGGAGCGGCAGGGGGCGGTAAAAGCCACCTGATGCGGGTTGCGGCCATTATCTGGTGCGCAACGGTGCCGGGGTTGCAGGTTTACCTGTTTCGGCGTCTTTCGGATGACCTAGAAAAGAACCATCTGCATGGCCCTGGTGGCTTCTTCGAGCTGCTGGCGCCCTGGTTCGATGCTGGCTTTGCCAAATACAACGGCTCGAAGCACTTCATTAAGTTCTGGAATGGTTCGCACATCTTCCTGTGCCACTGCCAGCACGAGAAGGACAAGTTCAAGTACCAAGGGGCAGAAATACACGTCCTCCTGATGGACGAGCTGACCCACTTCACTGAATCGATTTACCGGTACCTGCGGGGTCGGCTCCGGCTGGGGACTTTGGACGTTCCCCCGGAAATGAAAGGCCTGTTTCCCCGAGCGATCTCCGGCTCTAACCCCGGTGGTGTTGGCCACAACTGGGTAAAAACCGCTTTCGTGGATGCTGACAAGCCGTTGAGCATCCATCGCGTGAGCAAGTCAGAAGGCGGCATGCTCCGCCAGTACATCCCGGCGAAGCTGGACGATAACCCTTCTCTGCTCGAGAACGATCCGGATTACATCGACCGCCTGGAGGGCTTGGGTAACCCGGCGCTTGTGAAGGCGATGAAGGACGGTGACTGGAACATTGTTTCCGGTGGCGCGTTCGATGATGTCTGGAATGAGTCACGGCACGTTAAGCCAAGGTTCAAGGTTCCGGCCAGTTGGCATGTGGACCGTTCCTTTGACTGGGGCTCAACGCACCCATTCTCAGTGCTCTGGCATGCAGAGGCAGACGGAACCGAGGCCACGCTGCCGGATGGCAGCAAGTTCTGCCCACCGCGGGGCTCAATCATTGTTTGCCACGAATGGTATGGCGCCAAAGGGCCGAACGAAGGCTTGAAACTGTCGGCTAAAGAGATCGCCGCCGGCATCAATGAGCGTGAAGAATCGCTTCAGAAGGGGGCATGGGTGGCCAAAAAGCCCAAGCCTGGCCCTGCTGATAACCAAATCAGCAACGTAAACGAATCAGACAGCGACAGCGTGGCCGCAAAGATGGCCAAGTCTGGCGTGAAGTGGACCGAATCCGATAAAAGCCCTGGTTCCCGGGTGAACGGTTTGGAGCTAATGCGGACGCGACTCAAAGAGGCCGCCAAAGATCAGCCAGAGGACCCCGGTCTCTACTTCATGGACCACTGCAGAAAGATCATTTCCCACCTGCCGGTGCTGCCGCGAAGTGAGAAGAACCCTGATGACATCAACACCGATGCGGAAGATCACGATTATGACTCTCTCCGCTATCGCGTGATGAACAAACGCAAGGCCGGCAAAGCCCGCCGAATCCGAGGACTCGCTTAATGCCAGTAACAACCCTGCACCCTCAGTACGAAGCGATGAGCGACGACTGGCGGTTGATGAGCGATTCCTTGGCTGAGCGAAAGATCAAAGAAGGGACAACCCATTACCTGCCAAAGACAGCAGGGCAGATAGAGGCAGAGTCCCAGGCTGCGAATCCAGATAATGAATCTGGATTGACTCGCGCTGAAGCAGCCAAGATTTACGAAGGCTATCTTCTGCGAGCGGAATATCCCCTCTGGGTAAAGGACTCCTTGCGCACAATGATGGGGCTGGTTGGCCGGCAGGAGCCTACGATTAAGCTGCCCAGGGGAATGGCGAATTTGGAGGGCAATGCCACTGCTGATGGTTTTGGTCTTCATCAGCTATTTTTGCGTGTCGTCTCTGAGTTGCTGACAAAAGGAAGAATGCCGTTGCTGGCGGATTTCGACGCGGCACGCAGCCCTTATATTTCAACATACACAGCTGAAACCGCCCCCAATTGGCGCGAGGCTAATGTTGGCGGGCGGCACGACCTGGTTCTGACGGTGCTTTCAGAAGAGCGCCGCAGTGAGGCCGATGATGAGTATGAGCACGCCAGCGACACGGTGTATCGGGTTCTGGATATTCAGGAAGGTCGATACAGGGTGCGGGTGCTGGATCAGAATGAAGATCCCATTGAGGACGAGAGTACGCCCGGTAAACGGAATGGCGATGAAGTTAAGCCTCTGTCCTATATCCCGTTGGTATTTGTTGGCTCAACCGATAACAGTCCGGATGTTGACGAAATACCCCTGTTGAGTATGGCCCGATCTGCGCTCAAGTATTACACCCTCAGCGCTGATTATTTCACCTCTTTGCATTACACGGCCCATCCTCAGCCTTGGGTTTCTGGCCTGGATGATGATACCGATCTGCGGGTCACCGGCCCCATGGCGGCATGGATGCTGCCTGAGAACGGTCAAGCGCAATACCTGGAGTTCCGGGGTGCCGGCATTGAGGCAACCCGGAAGGCGATGATGGATCAGCGCAATGCAGCCCTTGAGGCCGGGGCTCGGGTTGTGGATGTCGATACAGAGGAATCAGGTGATGCCCGCAGGGCTCGCCAGGATGATCAGCATACAAGCCTTTATAGCGTGGCGGTGGCGGCCGCCAGCGGCATTGAGCAAGTCCTCAAATATCTGGCGGACTGGATGGGCCTCAATCCGGATGAGGTTGAGTTTACCGTAGAGCCGAAGTTCAGCCGCGAAGAGGTAGACGCGGCAATGCTTCAGATCGTTGCAAACATGGTTATGGCCGGCGAGGTACCACGTAAGGTGCTGTTCCAAGTCCTGAGAAAGGCGCAGCTGACCGAACTCACAGATGAACAGCTTGAGGCATCGCGGGAGTCCGGAACCTCTCCAGACGATGATCCGGATTCAGGCCTGCCGCCGGGCGGCAATGAAGACGACTGATGACCACGCCCAAAGAAACCCGCCGTATTGCTCAAGAGCGGATGGTGGAGGCCATCACCAGGCACATGGCATACCTGCACCGCCTGTCCACAGGGCAAGCCAATAAGGCGGTAGCTATCGTCAACCGGCTCGGAAGCGACCTGGCGCGGGATGTGGCAGAGAGGCTGGAAGGTTTAACGCCAGCGGAGCTTCAGGCTTTTGCCGCCGGTAAATACACCACCACCAGGCTCAAGGGCCTGCGATCGCTGATTAACGGCTGGGCCGAGCAGTTGGGCAAGCAGCTCAACGAAGAGGTGTTGACCGGGCTGAAAGATCTGGCCGATAACGAAACCAGCTATGCGCACCGCTTGCTTCAGTCGGTACTGGAAAACCCGATTGCTGCGGCGCCGGGTGCCGGTGTGGCTTACGCCGCAGCTATGGAGCGGCCAGCCATGGGCCAGCTGGTCACGGAAATGCTTGAGGAAATCCCTGAGCGGACCAGAAAGCAGGTTTATTCGAGGATCAGGCAGGGCATTGCCCAGGGCGAGACGAATGGCCAGATAGTTCGTGGCCTGCGCGGAACAAAGGCCCTTCGGTACCGTGACGGCATATTCCAGACAACCCGGATTGCAGCAGAACGGGTGGTGCGCACTGGCGTGAACCACGTCAGCAATACTGCCTATGCTGAGACCTGGGAAGCCACCGGCGTAGAAGAGGTGGTTGATGTAGCCACTCTGGACGGACGAACAAGCAAGTACTGTGCGAGCGTAGACGGACGCCGGCACAAGGTTGGCACCGCTCACCCAAGGCCGCCTTATCACCCGAATTGCCGTACTGTTCAGATTCCAAGCCTGGCTGCAGACATCATGGGCGAGAGGCCTTATGTTCGAGCCTTCAAGCCGATTGGACAGATTCCGAAAAGCCAGCGCAGCAAGGATATGATTGGCCAGGTATCTGCAAAGACGCGGTACCCCGACTGGTTTGCTCGCCAGCCAGCCAGTTTCCAACGGGAATGGCTTGGTGACACCCGCTACAAGCTGTACAAAAAAGGAGATTACACCATTGACCGGTTTGTTGATCCGGTGGGCCGCCAGTACAGCATTGCAGAGCTTGAGGCACGTGACTCAGAGACGTTCAAGGAGGTGTTCGGTAGCATGGCTGCATGATAAATGAGCCTTGTGATCCCGACTTCCTTCTCTGGTGGCAAAACTTTGTCCTGATACAGGCCGGAGTTGGCACCGCACAAACTGTGTTTTTAGCTTCGTTCCATTGGCAATTATCCATGGAACTGCAAATGCGCCTTGGGCGCCTTGAATAGCACGCAACCACAATGATTTTCACAGAACCCGCCTCGAGCGGGTTTTTTTATGCCCGCAAGGCGGGGAAACAACGCTCAAGGAGCATGACATGACACTGGAAATTGACTTCAAGGCACTTGGCATTGACCTGGATGATGAAAAGGCGACAGCCCTCAAGGAGGCTCTGACCACCAAGCACCAGGAGGCCCTGGATAAAGAAGTAGGGGGTCTGAAGACCAAGCGAGACGAGCTTCTAGCCAACGAGCGAAAGCTGAAGGATAGCCTCAAGCAGTATGAAGGCATTGATCCTGAGCGTGCTCGCAAACTGGAGGAACAGCTGGCCGAAAACGAAGAGGCCCGGCTGATCGCTGACGGTAAGTTGGACGAGGTGCTCAACAAGCGTACCGAGCGTATGCGTGATGAGTATGACCGAAAGCTTACGGAAGCCAGTCAGACCGCTGATAAATCCAAGGCCTTTGCCGACAAATTCCGGGGTCGCGTGATGCGCGATGAGATCCGAACGGCAGCTGCCGAAGTGGGTCTGGTCGATGCTGCAGTTGAAGACGCGGTATATCGCGCTGGCGGCCTGTTCGAAGTCAACGACGAGGGCAATGTTGTGCCCCGTGAAGATGCTGGTCTCGACGAGAGCGGCAAACCTCTCACTCCACAAGCATGGCTCGCATCCATGCGTGAGAAAGCCCCCCATTGGTTCCCTGTGCCCGAGGGGTCACAGAGCCCGGGTGGGGGCGGAGGTCCCGGAGCGCCAAGGGCGTGGAAGGACGCTAAAACCACCAAAGAAAAGGTGGACATCCTTAAACGCAAACAGAAATAGAGGTAACTCCCTATGGGACTTTCTACCATGAAGGTGTTCAGCGATTTCATGTATTCCGCTGCCACCGAGAGCATTCGACAGCAGATCGAGCTGTTCAACGCTGCCACCGCCAACGCCCTGCAGTTGCGTACTGTCGGCAATACCGGTGATTTCAATCACGAGGTGAGCTATTCCGCCATCTCTAACCTGATGCGCCGCCGCAACGCCTATGGCTCTGGTGCTGTAACTCCCACCAACTTGGCCCAGATGGACCATGTGGCCGTGAAGATCGCTGGCGGTACCGCGCCGGTGGAATTCCAGCCACAGCAGTTCACCTGGATCCAGCGCAATCCGGAAGAAGCCGGTGTGGTAATCGGTGAGCAGGTCGCCAAGGGCGTCGTGGCCGATGAGGTGAATACCGCGATCCTGTCCCTGGTTGCGGCCATGTCTGGCAATACCGACGTGGTGCACGATGCGACTGCCGGCAAGCTGAACCTGAACGGCCTGAACAAGGGTGCGTCCAAGTTCGGTGATCGCGCCATGGACCTGGTCACCTGGATTGTCCATTCCACCCCGATGCATGACCTGTTCGATACCGCTCTGACCAACTCTAACCAGTTGTTCGAGTTCGGCACCGTGCGGGTAGTGCAGGACGGCTTTGGTCGCCGCTTCATCATGACCGATTCCCCGGCTCTGTATGTGCCGGAAGCTGGCGGTGTGGGCACCGATGATAACTATCACACCATCGGCCTGGTGTCCGGGGCCGCCGTTGTCGAGGACAACGACGACTACTACGGCACCATCGAAGAGAAGACTGGCGATGAGAACATTCAGCGCATCTTCCAGGCCGAGTACACCTTCAACCTGGGCTTGAAAGGGTATTCCTGGGATACCGCTACCAAGTCTCCGACCGATGCCGCACTGGGCACCGCTGCCAACTGGTCCAAGATTGCTACCAGCAACAAGGACACCAGTGGCGTTCTGGTAACCAGCTTGTAAGTGAGCGGCCTTCGGGCCGCTTCCTTTTTCTCATGGAGAAAGACATGGAATTGATCTACACGACTCGGACCAAAGGGTTTGAGCCTGGCAAGAAGTACCGTAACCCCCGTTTTTTCGCAGGTCCCGAAAAGGGCGCCAAAGCTGTTGTCATCGAGGGTCGATGGCCTGAGGTGGAAAAGGCCTATAAAGCCATTGATGCCGATGTGAAGGTGATCGATGTGAAGGCCAAGGAATCTACCAGCAAGGACGAAGACCCGGAGCGCCCTGAGCTGGAAAAGCAATATGAAGAGCGATTCGGTAAACCGCCTGCTGGCAACATGAAGACCGAAAACATCCGCAAAAAGCTGGAAGAGCCTGCGCAATGATCGAATACGTCACTGTTTCTGATGTCGATACCATTCTCGGCGCTGGCTGGGAAGATGGTGCAGACAAGGATGCTGCCGTGTATCAGGCGAACGCCTACCTGAACACCTATCGGTTCAAAAGCTGGGAAACCCAGCCGGAAGCAGTGACGCATGCCGGTGCCGTGCTGGCCAAGGAATCGGCCGCCGGCAGTCTTTACGCGGACAGTTCCGCCGCGGTTAAGCGCAAGAAGGTGAAAGCCTCCACGGTGGAGACTGAAACCGAGTTCCAGGATGGAGCGGTACCGCAATCCGGGGCCATGAAGTTCGTGGATTCACTGCTGGCGCCTTGGGTTGCCAAACGCAGTTCTGTTCAGATTTTGAAGAGGCTGTAATGGGGATTCGGGAAGATGTGCAGCGTGACATCGCAGAAGCCTTCGATACGGACCTGGCCGATGCCGTGCGCGCTTTCACCCTTACCCGGGTAACCGGTAATGGTTATGACCCGTTAACCGGGAATGAAACTCAGACCACAGACACCTTTGATAGCCGCGGTGTGTTCGGTGAGTTCAAGACTGAGCAGGTGGACAATCAGCATATTCTGGCCACGGATGAAGAGTTAACAGTCCTCCAGAACGAGCTGGCCACCACTCCGGAGATTGGTGACGACATCACCGGCAAGCGGGTGATGAATGTCTGGGCCGACCCAGCCGGGGCTACTTGGACGATCCAGCTGAGGGAAGCCTGATGGGATTTGCCGCTGATGTAAGTCGAATTACAGAGCGTGCCGCAAAGGCTTTGGATAAGACACGGCAAGATGTCGAGATTCAGCTTTTCACGCTGATCATCCTGCGCTCAGCAGTTGATCGCGGTCACTTCAGGGGCAACTGGGCAATCAGCACTGGCTCCCCCGCGACCGGCATCCTTGATCAGTACTACCCGAAAGGGCAGGAGCAGGCTGCTATTGATGCTGGGGTTCAAGTGATTGAAGCGCTGCGCGGTGGCCGGGTCACGTTCATGACCAACAACCTCCCATATGCCGTAAAGCTGGAGAACGGACACAGCGACCAACAGCCACAAGGCACAGTCCGCCGAACAGCGGCACAGTTCCAGCAAGTCGTAGATGCTGCCGCACGGAGGAACAAGCTGTGAGATTCCTCGACATCCGCAATGCCCTGGTGCTCAGCTGGCTTGATGGTGACTTCGGTCTTGATACCGCCTATCCCAATAAAAAGCATTCCCCGGGCAAAGATCCGTGGGCTGGCCTTTTCGTGGTGCCGGCTCAACCGGGCGTTTCCACCCTGGGTGATGAGGGCATGGACCGGCATGACGGATTCCTTCAGATCGACCTGAACCACCCTTTGAATTCTGGTGATCAGGCCGCGATTGGCCTGGCTGATCAGATTGCCAAGAGATACAAGGCTGGCCAGCGTTTCGATGCCCCTGCACTGAGCCAGACCCTGCAGCTGGATTTCATCGCGCAAGAGTATCTGGTCTGGGATCCGCTGAAGGTGCTGATCCGTTCGTGCGGCTACGAACAGCCGCGCCAAGTACAGAACTGGTCCCGAACGACCATGACGATTTATTACAGCGCCTGGGTTAGCCGGGCGACTGCTTAAACCCAACGGCCCGCCACTGAGCGGGCTTTTTTATGGAGCCGACACCGTGACCTACACAGTCGAGAAGGGTGCCGAGAATCTGCGAGCGAAGATTCAGCGCGCCATTGATGAGTTTCACGAAGAAAGTGGCAGGATTTATGCCCCTAATGTCTTTGTGCAAAACACCCAGGTTACCACCATGGAGCAAAGCGCCCATCGCTACATCAGCAAGGTGAATGTTGAGCTCCGCTTAGACACCGTTTAAAGCCGCTGCGTCCTACCGTCGTGAGACGTGGGGGCGCGGTGCATTAATACGAAAGGCTGCTATTGCGGCCTTTTTTATGGCCGTCGTGAGACGCCCAACCCGCCCCGTCGTGAGACGCGGCTTTCCCTTTGATGGAGGTTCCCTATGGGCTGCCCTGCAAATGGCTCTCGCCACTCTATGGCCCTGGTGGCCGAAACTGTTGCCGGCACTACACCTGCGACCCCAACTTTCACCCCAATCCGCCAAACCGGCACCACGCTGGCCCTGACCAAAGAGACCATCCAGTCTCAGGAGCTGCGTGCAGACCGACAGATTGCGGACATGCGACACGGCAACAAGCAAATCGGTGGCGACATCAATTGTGAGCTCTCCTACGGCGGCGCCTTCGACACCATGCTGGAGGCGGTGCTTTGCGGCACGTGGGAGGTAGATACCCCTACTGCAGGCACCGATGAGCTGAAAGCTGGCGTTGTCCGCCGGCCATTCACCATCGAGCGCCACTTTGCCGATATTGGCCAGTACCTGCGCTACAAGGGCTGCGAATTCAACACCTGGAACCTGACGGTATCGCCGAACGCGATTATCACCAGCAACTTCGGGCTGATTGGTCGCTCCATGGATGCTCCGGCCCAGACCGCTATCGCGGGTGCCACTTATGACCCGGGGACCACATCCAGCCCGTTCGACAGTTTCTCCGGAACCATTGAGGAGGGCGGTTCGGCCATCGCCATCATCACCGAACTGTCCCTCACGCTGGAAAACGGCCTGAGCCCTCTGTTTGTGGTCGGTTCCGATACGGCCGAGTGCATCAGCATTGCCCGGTCGAATCTGTCCGGCTCAGTCACTGCCTGGTTCGAATCCGAAGCGCTCTACGAGAAATTCCTCAACGAGACTGAATCCAGCCTGGAATTCACCCTGAGTGATGGCACCAACGCCTACGCATTCACACTGCCGCGCATCAAGTACAACAGCGGCCAGCCGGACGTGAGCGGCGAAGGCGAGGTGACCATCTCCATGGACCTGATGGCCCTCTATGACGCAACCGAAGAGAGCCAAATCGTTATCACGAAAGGTGCCGCGTAATGGTAGGAATGGATGCGTTTTTCACCCGGGATAAGGCGAACGAGGGCATCAAGGTGCCCTTGCGCACCCCGGAAGGCAAAGAGACTGATCACTATCTGGTGATCCGGTCGCAATGGTCCGATGACTTCCAGAAAGCCAAGGCGCAAGCCTATCGGGACGATCTGGCCGCTATCGCTGGCAAGGGAGAAGTGAAAGCCGAGGATCGCACGGTGATCCTCACGGCCGCCTTGGTCGGTGACTGGTCGTTTGAAGAGGAATGTACCCCAGAAAACGTGCAGAAGCTGTTGCGTGAGGCGCCCCAGTTGCGGGACATGATCGACCGCTACGCCTCCAACGATGCACGTTTTTTCACGAAACCGTCCAGCGACTCTACGACTGGGCGGAAGGGCAAATAGCCCTCGATTTACCCGACGCCAAGACCGGTACCAGCCAGCGCCAGCGACTGGAACAGGTCTGGAAGCAAACCGGCAACAAACCCAAGAGCCTGAAGATTGAATCGCCCCCGGAAGGTCTGGAATACCTCTGGGGCTGGTTCTGTCAGTTGGGCGATTGCACCTACACCGAGATCCATCACTGGGCAGCACTGAAACAGATCCACCTCCTACCCTGGGAAGTGGACGTGTTGCGCCGTCTGGATCAAATCAGAGCGAAGGCCTGGCATGACCGAAACGGCAAGACTGGTACTGGCGGTTGATAGCACCCAAGTTGATTCGGGGCAGCGCCACCTTGATCGCCTTGGCCACCAGGCTGAGCTGACCGAAGGCAAGGTAACCCGCGCTACTGATCAGATGTCCGGGGGGCTGAAGCTTCTCGGCGCCGCTCTTGCCACTGTAGCCACGTCGCAGTTCTTCCGTTCCATCCTCCAGGGAACAGCCAGTTTCGAGCAGGGGATGAAGAACGTGGGCGCAGTATCGGGCGCCACGGCGGAAGAGCTCGATCAGCTGGCAGAATCTGCCCTCCGCGCTGCGGCTTCCACCCGGTTCAACCCAGCTCAAACCACCGAAGCTCTCTATGCATTGGCCTCCAGCGGCCAGAGTGCCACCGAACAGATGGCCTCGCTGGATAACGTCCTGAACCTGGCTGAAGCTGGTCAGGCAGAGCTGGGGCGAGCCACTGAGCTGGTAACCTCCACCCTGAATCAGTTCGAGCTGGCTGCTTCTGATTCCGGCCGTGTTGTTGATGTTTACACTGCATCCATTGGCGCCAGTGCCCTGAATGTAGATCGTTTGCAGGTCGCCATGCGTAATGCTGGTCCGACAGCGGCGGCATTGGGGCAGTCCCTTGAGGGCACCACTGCCACCCTTGGCTTGCTGACCACTGCATTCGGAAATGGTGAGCGTGCAGGTACCGGCCTGCGGGCTATTCTCAATGAGCTGCCGGATCAGGCTGATGATCTTGGTATCTCTGTCCGCAACTCTGCGGGCGAGTTCCGGCCCCTTGTCGATATTATTGCTGACCTTGAAGCCAAAGGCGTAACGGCTAGCCGTGCGGTTGCCATGTTCGGCGCAGAGGCAGGCCCCGCGCTTGCTGCTCTTCTGAGCAATGGCTCCAGCGCATTGCGCGACATGGAATCGCGGCTGCAATCGACAGGGCAAGCAGCAGAGACCGCGGCGGCCCAGTTGGACACCCTGCAGGGTGATATTGATTCCTTTTTCAGCGCTGTAGACGTTGCCCTGATTGGCATTGGCGACTCTCAAGCGGGACTGATGCGCTCAGCCACGCAAACGGCCACCGACCTGGTCCGCTTGTGGTCTGGATACGGCGATACTCTGGGAGAAGCGCAAGAGAGCACCGAGCAGCTATCTGCGGTAATCGAAGGGCTGGCGGTGCTGGTGGCGGGCCGCGCCACGGCGGCGGTGGCCAGCTATGCCGCCGCCAAGGGGCGCTCCGTTCTGGCCTCTATCGAGGATGCCAAAGCGGAAGCCACGGCAACGGCCGCAATTGTCCGCCGGACAGAAGCCGAGCTGATTGCTGCGCGCACAATCCAGCAGCGAGCCCTTGCGGACGCCAAGGCCACTGCCGGTACCAATGCCCATGCGTTCGCCATGGATAACCTGACCAAGGCAACGGCCAGAGCTTCAACTGCCCAAGCTGCGCATACTGCTGCCTCTAACGCAGCGGCAGCGGCATCTGGCCGTGCAAGCATTGCCGCCAGGGCGGCATCAGGCGCTATGGGCCTGCTGGGCGGCCCGGTGGGAGTTGTTACAACTGCTGTTCTTGCCTTGGGCTACTTTGCCACGAGTGCGGATGAGGCAAGCGAAAAAGCCGTTGATCTGGATTCCGAGATCGACAAACTGGCAGGTTCCTTCGAGCGCCTGACTTCAGCACAGGCCCAGAAAAAGCTGATGGACTTGGAGCAGCCCTTCGAGGACCTGCAAGACGAAGCAATCCGCCTCTATAACAGCATCCAGAGTTACCAGCTGCTCCTTGAGCGGAACCCAGAAGATCGAAGCGCAGATAACTGGAAAAAGCGGCTGATCGAGCTGCGAGCAGAGCTTGATACCGTCCAGCAAAAAGCAGAGGACTACCGCTCTACTTTTTCCCGGTTGTTCGAGATTGCTGAAGGTGGCGGAAGCGGTGCCGGCGATAAGCCGGAAGATAAGCCCTCTGGCGGCTCCGGCAATTCCGGTAACACCGACGCCATCCAGAAGCGCATCGACGCCCTGAACCTTGAAGCCCAGACCCTAGGCATGACCGCCACCCAGGCGGATCTGTACAAGCTGAAAACGGAAGGGGCCACTCAGGCCCAGCTCAATGCAGCGGAAGGCTTTTATGCGCAGATTGATGCTCACGAGGCGCTGACAGAGCAGAGCAAAAAGGCGAGAGAAGAGCAGGAACTGTTGGAAGGCAGCCTATCTGACCTTCAGGACCGGTATGCAACAAAGAGGGAAGTGTTTCAGGAAGACCTTCTTTTGAGAAGGGAGATGATCTTGGCTTCCTATGAAGAAGGGCTTATTGATAAACAGGAGGCGAACTCCCTTCTGCTTTCCTCAAGCGAGGAGTATTACAACAGCGTAGATGAGCTTCGACAAGACGATGTGAACCGGGAGCGAGCGGCAAATAGCGCCATTGCTTCTGCAAGGTATGCTGCCATGCAGCAAGGCCTTGGTTTGCTGAGCGTCTTCGCGAGAGAGAACAAAGCTGTAGCCCTTGTAGTTTTGGCGGCACAGAAAGGCTTGGCCGGCGCTTCTGCTTGGGTTAACACCCTTGTGGCTTCTACCAGGGCGCTTGCTGAGCTTGGCCCCATTGCAGGGCCTCCGGCGGCCGCAGCGATCATGGGTTGGGGTAAGTTGCAGATCGGCCTTATTGCTGCCACGGGCATCGCGGAGGGGGCCTTGACCGCCGGGGGTGGAAGTGGCCCCAGTGTTAGCACTTCAGCTGGTGGTGGGGGCTACGGAGGAACACCGTCGACGCCAGCCCCTGCAGCCCCGGCCCCCATCCAGGGCCAAGAAGGTCGGAGCCAAATACAGTTCATCTTCGCTGGAGATGTAAGTGGGCTTGATGCCTCGCAAATGGCTGAAGCAGTCATGGCCGAAATCGGGGACAAGGTTAATAACTTGGATTATGTTCTGATTGACCCCGGCAGCCGAAATGGTAGAGCCTTGGCAGGAATGGCCAACAAATAGTGAATTAAAATGAGATGGTTCGCCCTTATTCTGCCCCTTCTTGCGTCATGCTCCCCTGGCTGGGGGCCTATGGATGCAGGCAAATACGTCCATATTGAGCCGGAGGCTGCACCTGGCTATGCAATAGGCACATGGACAGGCGGGCTTGGGCCGTACGTCATGACCATGAAGATTGAAGGAGATGGCCATGTAGCCACATGCCATTCTTGGAATTACCGTGATGGCGTGGGCAAGGCCAAGATGGCAGCCAGTCAATTATATTTCTCCGATGGGTCATTTGCGGAGGTTTCACAATCTGAAGGGGGATTGATTATCACCCCGCTGGGCGAGGTTAAGCACTCATCAGAATTTGTAAGGGATGAGAGCTTAAAACTGGCCGCACCAAGCTGTGAAGAATACTTCCGCCAGAAATAGTATCCATGTGGCTTTCGGCTATTGCCCCCGGGCTTTATTCCTCAGCTCCCTGGCTTTGGAAAGCCTGGCAACGATGGCGTTCGATGTCGGTCCTTTGTGAACCATGGCAGCGTCCATATCCTGGGTTTTGTAATCGTAAATGATGCTGGACCACAGCTCGCAGGCCGCTACTTCAATTTCGTACTTCTTGGCTTTGCGGGCCAGTATGGCTACCCGAAGAAAGGCTGCAGGCGCGGCGCAAAGCCGGCGGCCGAAGGGCTGCTGCCAATAGTTGTCTGCCTCTGCCTGGGCGCAAGCAAGCATGATGTCCAGGCGGTTCTTGTACTTTTCGAAGTATTCATGGGTGGGCACCCCTTTAAGTTTTGCCTGTGGAGTGCCGAATAGATCCATCAGATTGATGTTTGTCATTGTTCCCCCGCTTATGGGCAGGCCATGCGGCCGCCAATGATGCTCTTAAAGAGCAGGCTAATGAATTAAAAGGAAACCTCAAATCGAAGGGCTGCCGTTTGGCGGCCCTTTTTTGTTTCTGGAGAAAGCATGGCAGTAATCATCTACACGGCAAAGCGCGGCCTTGTCTCCGGCCACACTGCCGGCCAGCCCTATGAGCTGGAAGTGGGCATTGAGGGGGTTTCTCCAAGCTTCAATCGTGAGGAAAACACGCTCACCACGCTGTCTGGCAAGGACTTCACCACCTTCTACCGCATCGAGGAGCGGGACAGCTTCAGCACGGTGGCCATTGATGATGTGGCGCTGCTTGCTCAGTTGCGTGAGTTCGTTATGTCTGTGGCGGCAGGTGAGCCCTTCACGATGGACTTAATGGGTGAGCCGGGCAGCCCGGTGGCCCCGGTCAGCTACAAATTACGCGGCAATCCCAGCAAGCGCCTGGTCAACTCCGCCGGCTTCTACTCCTATTCATGGCAAGTGAAGGTATTCGATGAGAACGCATAACAGCGCCTTTGGCTCCCTTAACGCTCAAGCTGTCCGAGAGCCGCGCTTTGTTATTGAGTTCGATTTTGGCGGCGAGGATTACCACTACTTCACCAGCCACCCGATAGAAGGGCTTTCTGGCGCCAATGTGACCGATGGCGTGCTGACCCGGGTGGACAGCACCAGCCAGAAGCTGGACCCGGACAAGGCCAACAGCAAGATTGGCTCCATGACCATCCGAATTGCGGATGAGGGTCTGACCGAGCTGCAGCAGGCCAAGTTGAACGACGATAAGGGTCTGCGGAACAAGCGGGTTCGCTATTACGCGGGGTTTGCTGGCCTCTCCTGGTCTTCCTTCACGCTTGTGCAGACCCAGCTTATCCAGGGGGCATCCTACAAAGAGCAGGAATACACCTTCAAGTGTGCTGATATTCAGCGCCAGATGCGTGATGACATTTTTGTCCTGAAGGAAACCACGCTCAGCGCCTCCCTGGCTGCGGATGACACGGAGATTGAGGTGTACTCCGTCAATGGCCTGAAGCTGGTGAAGCAGCCGGTGAGCCCGTCAGGGCGGACGCTGGCCAGCGGGAAAAGCATCTGCCTGGTGCGGCTGGAAGGTGAGAATGACGCCTTTGAAATCGCCATGGCCGAAGAGGTTGATGAAAGCACCAATACGCTGAGGCAGGTGACACGTGGCGTCCTGGGCACCACACCGCTGACCATTGAGGTGGACCCAGACGAAAAGCGCGACAATGCGCCCAAGGTGACCGAATACGTCTACCTGGACATGCCGGCGCCGATGCTGGCCTACGCGCTGCTGACCGGCTCAATTTACGGATACCCGGGCGAATACCTGCCAGATCACTGGCACATGGGCGTGGGCCCTGAGTTCATCCGCACATCGGAATACTTAAACATTGGCGCCGATCTTTGGGATCTGGATGATTTTGATGAAGGCCTGTCCGTCCTTTTGTCCGGCGTTGAGAAGGAGAGCGGCAAGAAGTTCGTAGAAGAGCAGGTTTTCCGGCTCATGGGGTGCTATCCGCCCATTTACTCCGATGGGCAGCTTGGCCTGCGCCGCATGACCCTTATTCCCTCCCAAAGCGGCTATTCGCGGGAGCTGAATGAAAGCAATGTGCTGAGCGCTCCGACCCTGAACCACGACATGGGCGGGATGATTAACGACATCCTGGTCTTCTGGAACTGGAACCAGCGCAAAGAAGCCTTTACCCGCGTAAATCGGCTGCTGGACTCCGGCTCTATCGAGCGTAACGGTCAATCTGAAACCCTGGAGATTGAATTCCGGGGCCTTTCTGCCGAGCGGCACACCTATACCACCATCAAGAACATCCTGGACAGCCTGCGGGATCGCTATGCTGGTCCGCCACTGCGTACTTCCCTTGAGCTATCCCCCGAGAACAACGATCTGGAAGTCGGCGATATTGTCCGGGTCAATCTGGATTGTGTTAAGGACTACAGCACCGACCAGGTGGACGTGACCCTGAACCGGAACTTCGAGGTTCAGCAGGTCAAGGTGGACTGGCAAACCGGCAAGGTCACGGTTGATCTGTTTGGCTCCAGCCAGCGGGCCAGTGAATTACCCGTGGACCAGTTTGGTTCAGCATTGCCGCTGAGCTGGTACCAGAGCGAAGGCACCGAGATCAGTGCGGCCAACTTCCCTGGTGCTGTGCTTGAAGAGGTCGGCGAGCGGAGAATTACGGCAGACATCACGCTGGCCGGGCATGCCTCAATTGCTGATGATACGGCCATCTACTGGTGTCCCGAGGATTTGACCATTGATGGCGGCGTAACCATCACCCTTACGAAGAACGTGCAGATCCGGGTTGCTGGGTATTTCCAGAACAATGGCACGATTGATGGGCGGGGAAATGGGCAGCCAGGGGGGCAGGGCATTGATCATGTTACTGATACTGGTCAAGTTCTTGGGGCTCCAGTTCGGTATGCAAAATGGGATAACGAAAACAGAGGGCTTCCTGGCTATCTAGTCACTCAATCAATGCCACAACCAGATGGCACTATCTGGCAGACCCATAACTTTGACGATTACCGGTGGCTTTATTTTTCCGGCTGGAATCATTACCAGCAAGGTTTAATAAATATTGATATGCCAGGGTCATTCCCGACGCTAGAGCCGGTCGGGGGTGTGGCTGTCAGCGCTGCAAGGGTAGGTCTTGAAGTCTCAGATGGGTCACTCAAGGGATTGCCGCCTTATCTGTGGGGCGGGAGTGGTCATGGTGGCGGATGTGTTTCAAAGCATCCTGCAATACAGCTATCTGATGATGGCTTGACCTACTTGGGGCCAGGCAGCAACGGCGGGAGTTCGGGCGCAGGCTTGGCCATTATCTGTCGAGGTTTTTCTATTGGCGATAACGGACTGATTGACCTCTCTGGCGGTGACGCGACCCCGCCGGCTAACGTCTATCAAGCTCAGAGCTGGGCACGTGCTTACCCTGGGACTGGTGCGCCAGGCGGACCAGGCGCGCTGTACTTTGTCATGGACGGCGAAACAGCCATACCTGGAGATATTACCGGCACAAACTTTTTGGCTCATTACGGCGAGGCACCTGTTCCTGGTTTTCAAGGTGCACGGGGAGTCTATAATTTTGGCATTACTGTTGGCTCTCAACCAAGCGTGTACCGGTTTTTTGAGCAAGGCAGTAACGAGATAGTTTCACCACTGCGAAGCCCCCAGCCAACGGCATTGAACGTCTGGCAGGCCGCCTATGTAATCCATCAGCTCACTGGCTCGATCGCTGTTACCCCTGACATTCCGGAAGAGACAGAAAACCCGGTTTCCGTGACCGTGGCCGAGCTTACCAACACTCCGCGTAGCGCCAACGCCAACCTTTCTACCATTGAGGTGGCTGTCCAGCCGCCCGGCGTCAGTAGCTACAAATACGCCGTCATTGAGTACCGGGAGAAGGGCGACCAAGGGTGGTTCGAAGTTGGCCCGGCCTCCCCTGAAGTGGGCTTTGTGGTGCCCAGCGATGGGAAGACCTACGAGATCCGGGCGCGTGGTGTATCCCTGTCCGGCAATATCGTGCCTGATGCGCCGATCCAAGAGATCACCACCACCAAGATTCTGAACGCCGACCCTGGCGACGAGGAAGTGGATGATGTTGTAGAGGTGCCCAACGTCCACGGCCTGGAACTTTTCGAACAGGGCAATGACGCAGTATTTGGTGGCCGTGACGCCAAGTTTGTGTGGCGCAAGACCAGCGTTACCGAATGGCTGGAAATGGGCAGTGAGGGGCAGCTGGGGGCGTCCCGTGGCTCTCTGGACCTGTACTTCAAGGATTACCAGGTGGAAATCTGGGCGGATGGCACTCTGGTTCGGACTGAGTGGGTCAATGATCCTGCCTTCATCTACACCTATGAGAAAAATGCCGAAGACTATGCCCGGGAGCAGGGCCAGGCTGGCGCGTGGCGTGCTTTTGAGGTCCGGGTGTACTGCCGGGGCCGCCAGAACCAACTGAGCGCACAGGCGGCGAAATTGGCCGTGGAGAACGTGGCCCCAGAATTGCCGGCCGCAATCACGGTATCCGCCAGCTTCCGTTCTCTTCAGATCGACTATGACCCGCCGGAGGATCTGGATTACAAGGAAACCCGTGTTTGGCTGAGCCAGAGCGAAGGATTCACGCCGGGCCCCGCCAATCAGGTGGCGCAAGCCTATGGCGGGCCTGTGGTCATAGCTGGCCTGGCAGATAACACGGAATACTTCCTGCGGTTCGCGACCTATGACGCCTTCGGGCAGGGCAGTGTGAGCCAGGAATTCAGTGTCACCACTCCCAGCCTTGCCGCTGCCGAGGTGGAGGGGCTGAGCCCCTGGGCCACGGTTACCGACGCTGACAAAGCCTTTATCGATGCAAATCTGGAAGATAACGCAATCGAAGGCACCAAGATCGTCAAGCTCACGGCCTCGAAGATTGTCACCGGCACCCTGGCAGCTACTGAAAAAATCAGTGTGGCGGGGCAGGTGGAAAGCGTTGTGGGCGATGCCGTAGCCACTATTGGCCCCAAGTCCGCCGACAGCAAGACCGGCATGATCACCTATCAGTACGATGGTGTGACCCTGTTTGCTGTGTACAGCGATGGTAGCGCGGCCTTTTCCGGAGCGGTGACGATCACCGGCGGCAGCGGTTATGCCAACTTGAGTGACAAGCCAGGCTCTCTAGGCGACATCAACAGCGGGGAAGGGACAAAGCTGGGCGGGGTCGAGTCTGGCGCTACTGCCGGCGCTGACTGGTCCAGCAACCTGCAAAACATACCTTCCCGCCTTGGAGATACACCGACTGCGGGCCTGAACCTCACAGCCACCCATCTGGGCTATTACGATGGCACCAACTGGCGGGCGTTCATCGAAAACGATGGCACTTTCTACTTTGGTGACGGTGACCAGAAGTACCTTCAGTTTGACGGAACAGACTTCACTGCGGGGAGAGAAACAACCCTGATTGGGGTGGATTCCTACAACGGCAGGAAGCTCTATGTTCACGATAACTTCCTCACAGCATTTGTGCCTGATGACAATTTCAGCGTGGTTGGCGGGGGTAGTGCAGCTTTAAATAGAGGCAGGTATTCCCTTTGGCTTGAGACGGCAGGAAATGGCGATAAGGTCGATTTTTATCACTATGTTCCCCAGTACATCATTGACCAGGCAGAGGCCAGCTCTAACTTCAGAATGAAGGTGGGTTTCTCGTTCGGACATGCTGCAAACGGCTCATATAGCTCCGGCGACAATGTAAACACCATTATGAATATGAAGCTGTTTTCCTGTAGAGACAGCGGAGCCAACTTCTGCCAGGCGCAATATGAAGTGGAGAGCGATTGGTCTTATGCGGGATCAGGAAGCGACAGAGAATTCACGACCACTTACCGTGTCAGGTTCCGCCAAGGGGTAACAACGGAAACCAGGGTTATTACAACGGAAACCGGCACTGCTCCGCCAGCTGCTGTTATTGCCCCGGCGCTGGGGCAGTTCTATGGGGTTGAGTGCTTTGTTGATCTGGAAAATGATGAGGTCACGATAAGCACGCCGAAGGGTGATGAAACCTTCGCCCTGACCAGCACATACACAATCAACGACTTCAGCCCCGGAGATGCTGTGAAAGTTTCTCTTGTGACCACGGGTAACCGGGTAATGGAAGCGGAAGCCCACCTCAGCGATTTCTATTTCATGCAGGAATAACCGGAGTACCCAATGGCTCAATATAAAGCGGGCACCGCCACGGTGGTGAACGGCAGCGCAGTTGTGTCTGGATCTGGGACGCAATGGCTGGCCAACGTGCAGGCCGGTGATAGCTTCGTGATGGCTGGCGTGAGTCTGGTCTATGACGTGGCCAGCGTGGACAGTGACACCCAGCTAACCCTGACCGCACCCTACGGCGGCACCGGCAAGACTGGCGCTTATGCCATCCAGCGTGACTTCACAACCGATGGCATACCTGAGATGGCCCAGGGGGATATTGAGACGGCGGCGATCTTTACCCGAGCAATGCGAAAACTGCAGGGGCTGCTGGGCCAGCTTGGCGGCGTTGCCGGAACCGGTGCAACGATCTATCCAAGCATTGCCGCCGGGGAGGCCGGTACAAGCGACACCGAATACTTCTGGGTGTCCGATAGCGGCACCCTGAAGCTTTACCAGAATCAAACCGGCACGGGCGTAGAGCAGGGCGAATACCCCAACAGCACAGCCCTGCAGGCTGCTATAGATGCTTTCACCGGGGCTGAGACCAGAATCATTGCTCTGATCCAGTCACTCCACCCTGATCTGGCCAGCACTACCTTTTACGCTGACTTTGTAGCCCAGTCCTATGTCCAGGAGGATGTGTAATGGCGCTTAAAACCGTCCCGTTTAATGTTGCGTTCACTTTTTCGCGCCCTGATCCTGCTGATTACGAGGACATCAATGGTGACACTCAGACAGCTGGCACCGATGTTCCTCGGTTCAATTATAGCGAAGGCGTTGGCGAGGGCCTGATTCTGGACGCGAGCCTTTCAGAAATCGCAGCCATCAACGATATTCCGAACTTCAATTCCAGCTCAGGAACTTGGGTGATTAAGGCCGATCTGGACAAATCGATACCGATTCCGGGCTCTGGGTTTAGTGAATTCATGGAGGGCTCTGGCACGCTGGTTTTCGTATATGGCGGCGGCGGCGGGCAGTGTTGGGCGGATGGAGAGGTTTTGTACACGGTTCACTCTTTCTCTGCTGAAGAACCGGGGTTTCTTTCAGATGGCGGGCTGGCGAAGATTCAGGGGATTGAATACTACCCGTATGCTTGGGCAGACGAAAAGGCGGCCACAGAATCGACCGGCGAATTCTCGATATATTTTGGCCCGGATTCGATTTTTGCTGATGGCACAGACGGCTTCTGGGGCGACTCGACCGATAGCGATACGCTGTTCCAGCAAGGCAACGGGCAGCGATACGCTGTTTCTGATGACTTTCTGGGACTCAGAGTTGATAAATCCAAGGGGTCGCCCGGCCCGGACGTCATTGTTGGTGGTGATTTTTCAGACCCCTCAGATTGGGTGCTAGGGAACGGAGCGACCATTAGCGGTGGCGGGCTGAATTTCTTCAATTCTACCGACTTTGCCCAGCAGTCGCTGGCTGGGAAGGTGGCTGCTGGTGATCTCGTCCTGATCCGATTCACCATTTCGGGCTCAGGGCAATTGCGCATCTACGCTGGAGAGACTTCTGCATCATCATCACCGACTGTGCAGGGGTCCGGAGATTTTGCTGTTGTCGTCCCTATGGGGGGTGTGGTTGACTACATCCGACTACTAAGTATCACTAATAATGATTTCACTGTTACCGATATTACGGTGCAGGTTTACCCGGCAGGGACGCTCAGACAGCAGCAACCCACCACCTCACAGAAGCCCACACTACAAACCGTTGATGGCGTACAGGCCCTTGTTCTGGACAGCACCGACGATTCAATGCTCATTGATGTCCCCGCTGGCGGATGGTCGGGGACGTTCGTGCAGGGTACGGCACTGGGTGTGATCGTAGGCGATATTGATGTACCGGCTGGCCCGTATCAAATACCGACCGACCCGAACTTCGCTGGCCCGGCGTCGGACATTCACACTGTTATCGTGAACCGCTCGCTCGCAGCGCATGAGCTTGAGAGGCTTGTCGAGTGGGTCGGGCAGCGTTGTCCGGTTGCTGACTTTGCTGGCGTCACGACCATGACGGACTGGTTCCGTAGTAGGACCGATTTAGTCACGCTAGACGTCAGCGGCTGGGACACTTCGAGCGTGACCAGCTTTGGATCGTTCGCTCGAGACGCTACCGGCTTAACTACGCTGATAATCACTGGCGGCACCGGCTCACCTTTCAGCGACAGCCCTTGCACTGACTACACTAACGCCTTCACCAACACCAACCTGAGCCAGCAGTCTTACACCGACATTGTGACAGCCATCGAGGCGGCGGGCACAATAAGCGGCACGCTCGACATTACAGGCGGCACGTCTACGACAACCGGCGCGGCACAGACAGCCGTGGACGCCTTGCGCGGACGTGGGTGGACAGTAACCACACCGGATAGCTATTGATATGAGCGAATACGTCAGAACAAAACTCACGATCCCGGTTGAGATAGCCGACGCGGCGAACCGAGTTGCCGCTGTGTTCGACCCCGATACCGGGGGTGGTGACACGTTCGGCCCCGCGGAGCTATCACCGACAGGCGAAGCACCCGCAACTCACTACATGGCTAATACATTAATTAAGGCTCAATACCTGCCGGTGCTGAACAGCTACGAACAGGCACTTGCCGCACTCACGCATCTGGCGGACGTTTACGGCAGGGAGCGCCCAGACCCGGAAGACGTGGCCGCGTTCTGTTCTGGCGTGATTGTGGGTGAGCCGGATGGGTTGATGCGCGTTGAGCAAGAGCCCGCCGCATAACGCTGACACGTCTGTCGCTGGCCGTTGAATGGAGATCGGTGGCCGGCGGCGGGCAGGGTTAGATTCTCAGATTCCAGGGAGGGCGTCTGTAGGCGATGGCTGAAGGTGGTGTGCGAAAGCCGCCAATTTTGGCATCAAATAACTGCCAAGCCATTGATTCTATTGAGGAGAAATCCCTGTATTTTTGAGGCCAAACAGGCCGCAAGCACATGAAATATAAGGCCAATATAACTGGCTACGAACCAGTAGGTCGGGGGTTCGAATCCTCCCCGGTGCGCCATATCCCTAAAAGGGCCCGCTACTTAGCGGGCCCTTTTTCGTTTCGGGCTGGCACAACATAAACCGCACCATCTCCCTTTCGCAGTGGTCCGGCACCGTCTGGGCCACGCCAATTGATCAAATCAATCACCCCCCCTGTACACTGGCCTCATTGCAGGTTGTCGACAATCCCTCTACATTCCCAGAAATCGACGAGAGAGACCTGGAGCGCTTCCCAATAACCCTGGGAGTGTTCCCGTGACGCCCGCTGACACGGCAGGCCGCCGCCTCTCGCCTGCGGTTACTCAAACCGCCACCGGAACCGTAAAGGAGTGTTCCATGAACACACTGATGGCTCAGGGCCTGGAGCTCATGCTGATCGGCATGGGTGTGGTCTTTTCCTTTCTGATTATTCTCGTGGCCGTAACGACGTTGATGTCGTTGCTGGTGAAACGCTTCGGGCAGGCGCCAGCCGTGAGCGCCGCGACAACGACCGCAGCACCCGCCGGAGACATGCCGTCCCCTGCGGTGATCAAGGCCATTGAAAAGGCGGTGCGTCTGCACCGGCAGTCCCAGCAATAACCGGAATTTTTCCATGAGTGATCACAAGCCCCTGGGCATTACCGATGTGGTGCTGCGCGACGCCCATCAGTCCCTGTTTGCCACGCGCATGCGTCTGGACGACATGTTGCCCATTGCCGCAGAACTGGACGACATCGGTTTCTGGTCCCTGGAATCCTGGGGCGGCGCCACCTTTGATGCCTGCATCCGTTATCTGGGCGAAGACCCCTGGGAGCGTATCCGCGAGCTGAAAAAGGCCATGCCCAAGACGCCCCAGCAGATGTTGCTGCGCGGTCAGAACCTGCTCGGCTATCGGCACTACGCCGACGATGTGGTGGATGCGTTTGTGGAACGCGCTGCGGAAAGTGGCGTGGATGTGTTCCGGGTGTTCGATGCCATGAACGACATGCGCAACATCGAGCGTGCCATCGCCGCCGTCATCAAACAGGGCAAACACGCCCAGGGCACCATCGCCTACACCGTCAGCCCGGTGCATACCCTGGATATGTGGGTAGAGCAGGGCAAGGTGATCGAACAGATGGGCGCCCATTCCGTGGCCATCAAGGACATGGCCGGCCTGCTGCGCCCCAATGTGGCCTTTGAGCTGGTCAGCCGCCTCAAGCAGACGCTGTCTATTCCGGTTCACATGCAGTGCCACGCCACCACCGGTCTTTCCACGGCAACCGCACTCAAAGCCGCCGAGGCCGGCATTGATAATGTGGACACCGCCATCTCGTCCATGTCCATGACCTACGGCCACAGCCCCACCGAGTCCGTGGTGGCCATGCTGGAAGGCACCGACCGGGATACCGGTCTGGATCTGAAAAAACTCAATCGTATTGCTGGCTACTTCCGTGAAGTGCGCAAGAAGTACGCCCAGTTTGAAGGCAGCCTGCGCGGTGTGGATGCGCGCATCCTGGTGGCCCAGGTGCCCGGCGGCATGCTCACCAACATGGAAAGCCAGCTGAAAGAGCAGGGCGCCACCGACCGCTTCGACGAAGTGCTGCAGGAAATCCCTGCCGTGCGCGAAGACCTGGGCTTTATTCCCCTCGTCACGCCCACCTCCCAGATCGTCGGCACCCAGGCGGTGCTCAATGTGCTATCCGGCGAACGCTACAAGGCGCTGAGCAAGGAAACCCGCGGCGTGCTACGCGGTGAATACGGCGCAGCGCCGGCGGCCTTCAACAGCGAATTGCAGGCCCGTGCCCTTGACGGCGACGAGCCCATCACCTGCCGCCCGGCGGACCTGATCGACGACGAAATGGACAGCCTGACCCGGGAAGTGGAAACCCTGGCCGCCGAAAAAGGCCTGACGCTGGCAGACGGCGAACGCCGCATTGATGATGTGCTCACCTATGCGCTGTTTACGCAAATCGGCCTGCGGTTCCTGGAGCATCGCGGCGACCCCTCCGCGTTCGAGCCGGTCCCCGACGGCAAGGCGTTGCCTGTTGCCGGCAATAGCGACGGCGTTTATACCGTGGACGTGGATGGCCGGGAGTACACCGTCAAAGTCAGTGACGGTGGCGACGTGACCGGCATCAAGGCCCTGGGCGAAAGCGCAGGGGCGACCCAGTCCAACCCGCCGGTGGTGCACAACCCGTCCCAGAGCACACCGATCCCCGCGCCCCTGGCGGGCAACATCTTCAAGGTGCTGGTGAAGCCCGGCGACCGGGTTACCGAAGGGCAGAAGATCATGGTGCTGGAAGCCATGAAAATGGAAACCGACGTGTCCAGCCCGGAAGCGGGTATCGTCACCGAGATGGCAGTGAAAGAGGGCGATGCGGTCACCGTCGGCCAGACCCTGCTCAGCCTGGAGCCGGCCCATGGATAAACTGGAGACGCTCTGGCACAGCACCGGCCTGTTTCATCTGTCCGGTGGCCAGCTGATCATGCTGCTGGTCTGCCTCGGTCTGCTGTGGCTGGCCATCAACAAAAAATTCGAGCCGCTATTATTATTGCCCATCGGCTTCGGCGGCCTGCTGGCCAACATCCCCGTAGCCGGGCTGGCGGAATCCGCCATCAGCCAGGCCATGCACTTCGGCAGCCAGGATCTGCTCGCCAGCATGGCCCAGGTGCTCGGCATGGATGCCGATGCCGGGCGAGAAGCGCTCTATAAAGCCGCTGAAGGCGCCGGGCCCGCAGTACAGGACCAACTCCACCACCTGGCGCAAAAAGCCAACTACGGCGATGGCATCCTCTACCTGATCTACACCGTGGGCCTGATGACCGGCATCTTCCCGCTGCTGATCTTCATGGGCGTGGGCGCCATGACCGATTTCGGCCCGCTGCTGGCCAACCCCCGCACCCTGTTGCTGGGCGCCGCAGCCCAGTTTGGCATCTTCGCGGCCCTGCTGGGGGCCCTGGCACTGAATTTCCTGGGCATGGAATTCTCCCTGGCGGATGCCGCGGCCATCGGCATCATCGGCGGCGCAGACGGCCCCACATCCATTTACGTGACCACCAAGCTGGCCCCGGAACTGCTCGGCGCCATTGCCGTGGCGGCCTATTCCTACATGGCCCTGGTGCCGATCATTCAGCCCCCCATCATTCGCGCCCTCACCACCGCCAAGGAACGCACCATCAAGATGGAGCAGCTGCGCCCGGTGAGCCAGACGGAAAAGATTCTCTTCCCCATCCTGCTGCTGGTGCTGGTGGCCCTGGTATTACCCGATGCGGCGCCGCTGCTGGGCATGTTCTGCCTGGGTAACCTGATGAAGGAATCCGGCGTGGTCAGCCGTCTGGTGGACACCACCAGCAATGCGCTGATCAATATCGTCACCATCATGCTCGGCCTGGCAGTGGGCGCGAAACTCAGCGCAGAACAGTTCCTGGTCATGGAAACCCTGGGCATCCTGGTACTGGGCCTGGTGGCCTTCATGATCGGCACCGCCACCGGCGTGCTCATGGCCAAACTGCTCAACCGCCTCAGCCACCACCCGGTGAACCCCATCATCGGCGCCGCCGGCGTCTCCGCCGTGCCCATGGCCGCACGCGTGGCCAACAAGGTGGGCCTGGAAGCCAACCCCCACAACTTCCTGCTCATGCACGCCATGGGCCCCAACGTGGCCGGCG
>OJBR01000205.1_pt1 | contig 34546 bp, 30 predicted proteins | sample 1591161 | NCBI WGS metagenome assembly OJBR01 (sample SAMN05416803, study PRJEB24817) | seawater metagenome | isolation source: Sea water | place: Canada:Atlantic | collected 2013-07
TACGAGATCTAGTACGGTCTCGTGGGCTCGGAGATGTGTATAAGAGACAGGATACATTGGTTGAAGCGGGTCAGTATTTAATTACTGGTAAACCTGAGATGGCGAAAGATGTATTAGCCGTCAATACCAGCTTATCTGAACAAGAAATTGAAGCCATTGTTAGTGGCGCAGAAAAAGAAGCTAAGCAACTAGTATCAGAAGCAAAAGCTGAATTAAACAAAGTATCGGAAACGGTAGGTACTTATACCCAAGCGGTTCTATGGACAGCCTTTATCGCCTCTGCACTTGGCCTAATAGCCGGCTTAATCGGCGGTCACCTTGGTGCTGGCGCTGTACGTAAAGTTTATGCGGTAGCGTAACAAAAAGCGATATCACCGTTGCGTACACATTAAGTGAAAATAATTGAGGAAGATATTATGAGAATGGGTTTACTAAGTTTAGTCATTGTAGTGTTGATAGTAGCAGCGTTAGTTCAAAACGTAGCTATTGGTGGAATTGGCGGTTTACTTCTACTTGTGGTGCTGCTTCTTTTCCTAACTGGAAGACTATAGATACATGTTTTTTTACTCTCACTCTTTAACGAGCTTATTTTCCAAGCAGCTTAGACTCCAATAGATTAGAGAGTAAAAAAGGCTATTAAATAATAGCTTTCAAATAGAGAACAAGGCTCCTTTAGCATTTGCTATAGGGGCTTTTTTTCTTGCTATAAAAATAATATTTCACTTCACATTAAATAGATTATTTTAAAATATGCATGGCATGTACTTTTCTTTTCTCTATATACGTCATAAGCGCTAACAATTTAAAAACACGAACGTAAATATTAATTCGAACCTTTTTATATTTATGCGCAAAAACGGTTCAGTTAATAATTCATCAATAGCATTTGCAAACCGTATAGGAGAAAAGCATGTCAAAGATTAATCAATTTACTATGCAGGATCCCCGTTATCAGTATGATGTTTCAAATACTCACAAGAATGATGATCAGCCAGACCCTGGATTAGATGAAATTCTGTCGCCTAAATCGGACCATGGTGAGAAGACCTATGAAGGTTCAGGTAGATTGAAAGGGCGTAAAGCCCTAGTTACGGGCGGAGACTCTGGCATTGGCCGTGCGGTGGCCATCGCATTTGCAAGAGAAGGTGCCGATGTAGTGATTAATTACCTTCCTAGTGAGGAAAAAGATGCGCAAGACACGCTAACGTATTTGTCAGACTGTGGTATCTCGGCACATGGTATTCCCGGCGATATTTCTGATGAGAGCTTCTGTGAGGAGTTGGTTAGTCAAACCGCAACAAAACTTGGCTCTATAGATATCTTGGTAAACAACGCGGGTAAACAGCAATTTGTGGCTGAGCTAGAAGATTTAACCACAGAACAGTTTTGTAAAACTTATCAAACCAATGTATTTGCTATGTTTTGGATAACAAAAGCCGCAGTGAAACATATGCCCGCAGGTTCGAGCATTATCAACACTACATCTATTCAATGCTATCAACCTTCTGCTGGTTTACTCGACTATGCTTCTACCAAAGGTGCGATAACCAGCTTCACAAAAAGCCTAGCGAAGATGTTAATTGAAAAAGGGATACGAGTGAATGGCGTAGCGCCCGGCCCTATTTGGACACCCATTCAACAAAGTGGCGGCCAGCCTGAAGAGAAGCTCCCTAAGTTTGGTGAAAACGTGCCTTTAAAGAGACCAGGCCAACCTGCCGAGCTAGCACCAGTCTATGTATACCTTGCATCTCAAGAATCTAGCTATGTTACTGCTGAAATTACGGGCGTAACAGGTGGTCAACATCTACCATAATTTGCGGATATTTAGTTAAACATTAACCCAACTGCTCACCCGAGTAGCAAATATGCTATTCGGGTAAGCATACCCTTATAGCTTTTCACCGCACGAATGCTCACGTTAACCGTTTAGCCATTGCACTATGAAGAGACTTTTGCAAATCATAACCCATTGATTTATAAGTTCCTTAGAATGTAATAATAAAAACGGAAAACACATGAAATTAAAAACGCTTGCCTTAGCGTGTGCCTCAACATTTGTAGTTGGGTGTGCCACTCAACACACTTCTTCAGTCAATCAAGCACCAGCTGCCGAGCTATCAACACCATACACGTTAAAGTCTGGCGGAGAGATTTCTGAAAGACAAAAGCATTTATCCATTAGTCATGCAAAGCTTGCCTTTTCCTTCGATTTTGACAAAGAGATAGTGTTTGGCGATACCACACTTACGCTGCAAGCGCCTTTACCACAACAAGAAATCTCTGTGGATTTAGACACACGTTTTACCATTGAAAGCGTTTGGCTCAATGGTACCGAGCTACCTGCACAGCAATTTAGTAACCTTGAAGGCGAGCTTATTGTTTCGCCAAATAGCAGTGTGTCTTTTCCTGTAACGCTCCGCATTGTCTATTCCGGACATCCACGCACGCCAATCAGAGCCCCTTGGGATGGCGGTGTGATGTGGGAAGAAACACCGGATGGACATCCATGGTTGGCAACAGCAGTGCAAGGTGAAGGGTGCGATCTTTTCTGGCCGTGTATTGACCAACCTTATGGTGAACCTGCTAACACCGAGCTTTTCATTACCGTACCTAAGCCGCTTGTGGCCGCCAGTAACGGCGTATTGGTTGCTACTGAAGAAAAAGGTAATGACCGCACTTTTCATTGGCAAACCAAGTCGATGCACAATACTTATGGCATTGCCTTAAACATAGCGCCTTATGAAAAGCTGACCAAAAGTTTTACCAGCATATACGGTAACACCTACCCGTTAACCTACTACCATCTTCCAGAAAACGAAGAAAAAGCCGAGGCATTATTTGCCGAACTTCCTGAAATGATAACCTTTTTCGAGCGGATGATTGGCCCCTACCCGTTTGCCAACGAGAAAGTGGGCATAGTACAAACACCTCACCTGGGTATGGAACACCAAACCATTAACGCCTATGGCAATGAATATAGAAAAGATGACGCTGGATATGATTGGTTAATGCAGCACGAGTTTGCCCATGAATGGTTTGGTAATCAGCTAACCAACGACAACTGGGATCACATGTGGTTACACGAAGGGTTTGGCACCTACATGCAACCGTTATATGCCCAATACTTACACGGCAATGAAGCCTATTTTGTGAAGCTTAACGCACAGCGAAAAGGGTTGGCTAATGCTCACCCTATCGTTAGCAACGAATTGATGTCTGAAGAAGATGTGTATGAAAAAGGCCCAGCAGGTGATATTTATGCCAAAGGTTCATGGGTTATTCATACACTTAGAGGGCTAATGGGTGATGAACCCTTTTTCCGTTCTGTAACCGAACTTGTGTATGGCCGTGTTGACCCACAACCAGGCAATTTCGAACCTATTTTCGCCAATACTCAAGACTTTATCGATATCGTCAATAAAAACAGCGAGCACAATTTAGATTGGTTTTTTGACGTGTATATATTCAGCGCGGCCTTACCTATATTAGATGTAGCCCGTACAGAAAATGAAGTCACCTTTACGTGGAAAACAGAAGGTGACTTACCCTTCCCTATGCCCCTAGAGGTTAGCGTAAACGGTAAAGTAACTACGCTTGATATGCAAAACCAAACCAGTTTAATGGTAACCGAATACGATGTGGTGGTTGCCGATCCTAATAGTAAGGTGCTTCGCTACGAACAGCGATTCGAGGATTATAAAGCCTGGCAGGAAGCGCAAGCTGAAATGAGGAAAAAGCAGACCGAAAAATAAGCTTAAAGCAGGGAGCTTAAAAAGCTCCCTTAAATATGCGCTAATTGAGGTTGGTAAAACGAACCCATTGATACCCCGTTGCCGTTCTATCGCTTCTTGGAAATGGGAGTAACCACCTTACTACTATCTACCAGTTCTTCTAATGCCACACCTGGGTCTTCTTCCCCAGCCACTGACGTAGCATAGGGGCTAGCTGCTTCAGCTTCCTCATCTGAAACGGGGGTGACGTTTCTGGTACGAGAGCCAGTGGTCTCGCCCTCCTTGTTTTGATTTTTACCTTTCAAGCCACGCATTAATTCCTCCAAATAGGGTACAAATTCTAAGGCTAGTGCTATCAATAGTACGGTAACTAAATACCATGTGGGTAAGGGGTCTTCTTTAAGTTGTAGCGCGAAGTCAGCAGGAATGTCGCCGAAACCAAACAACGCAATAAAATGCGGCCAATGACGACCCACCACTAACACTAAGGCTAGCAGCGGGATCATTTCTAAAAAACTATGAACATGCTGCTCAATTGGGCCTACACGGCGCTTAGATACAGCATAAGATACATCCCACATTGCCGTTGCTTCATGCACAAAAAAGAGCAAGATACTGATAGCGATAATTAGGCTGTTTACTTCGAATATCAGCACCATGAAAAGTGGAATGCCCACTTCAGCGAACATAAGCAAATGGATAAGAGATTCTTTTGCGCCGCTCGTACCGGAAATATTACTTCGCCTGTGGCAAAACCAGTCAACAATGCCCGCCACAAACCAAATGGGAATGATGAAATACATTAGGATAATTAGCGTAGGATCGTCCATAAAAACCTGCCTCTCCTCTTAAACAAGGCCTACATCAAGCGACATAAGCGAAGGTGTATGAGGTTATAAACGGACAACAGAGCAGAACAGATTAGCAGTTCATTAAATTTTTTTAACGTTGATGGTAGATATTTAAAATTGGCAAGTCGATGCTATTCAATAGCTTCTTAAAATAGGACACCCACATTATCAATAAATTAATTTGTGAGTGTCCCAGCTACCCAAGCGTTCTAAAGCACCTCAATGGGAGTATTTTTCATTATTGAAGCCCGTCTTGGAGTAAAAGCACTTAAGGCTAATCTAATAAAAATTCATCGAATAGTATTACTTCAGAGTTTAAGTCCGAAGGATCGAAAACATAACTTTTCACGCTGCCAGACTGCGTATCCAACACTGAAAATACCGAAAGGTTATTACTGGTTACAAACGGCAAATTTGGATAACTTTCATTTTCCATGCTCATCGGGCTGAATAAGGTTGGAAAGCTCATCACTCTATCCTGGGGATCACCGTTCGGAGGATAATTTTCAATATCCCAGCGAGGTGCCGCAGAATTTACATCTTCCCAAAAGTCTGAATAACTCGCCCTTACATCTGCCGTATAAGATCCGGTTGAATCTATGTAATACGCGCCATAACTATTGCCCACATTCGAGCTTTCAAGGTAATTTAAGCCTTCAACCTCTGCTCTGTTCCATAGATGTGAGTGCCCTATGTGGACCAAATCAACATCATTTTCAATCAATAAGGGTTCAATATCATTTAGCCAAACATCTTGCGCCAGTGGGTATTGATAGCGTATTTCTTCCGCTGTTCCAAGCAAAGGAGCGACTTCGGATGTCCACGTTTCAGGGGCGATTGGAAAAGTATATTCGGTGATAGTTTCGTTCTGATTCTCATCAGTTGTAACAACTTGCATTACAGGCTGTGCTAAAACGGGAACCGTATTATCACCTAATCCAAAGACGCCTTGATGTGCCATAACCACTTTGTATTTAGCCTCTTTAAAAGCATCGGTTTCCATTACGCCCTGCAGCCATGCGTATTGATCTGATTGAGCATCGAATCGCTCGAAAAGAAACTCTCCAAATCCCCATTCAGAAGGCGAGTCAAGGGTATCTATACTTTCAACAAACTTTGTTTTACTGGTACCTGAAACGCTCCAAGAGCGCCATATTCGAGAGACATTCATAGAGATAATGAATACATCACCAAACGAAGCAGCATAATAGTCTTCTCCTGATGGCCCATCATCCGGAAAACTAAAAATGTCTAGAAAGCTCTGCTGATTATGTGAATTATCCGCTATCCACTGCGCTTTTATACTTTCATCGCCGTCAGGATTAACCGTTTCAGCTACTTGATCATAAGCTACTTCAGCATACCAAGCAGGCTGAGGATCGTTGAAGCTTCCGTTTAAAGAATATCCCTCTTCTTCAGGGGTATAACGTCCCATGACTTCGTGATTTCCGATAGTACCAAATAACGGAGCATGCTGAAGAATCTCGCCTCCATTATAGGGAAAACCTGGTACATAAGCCTGATAGTGGCCTTGCAATGCGGGGAAAAAAGCGGGAGAGTCTTCTTTTACTTGGTCGAACCATTCTGATGCTCGGTCAGGGACGTTTACGAAATCTCCTGCAAACAATACGGCATCTGGTACGCCCACGGTTTCAACCACTTTTTGATAATTTGCTACCACGTTTTTCTTAGACTGAAGATCCGAGGTTAACAGTATTTTCAACGCCTGACCTTCTGCTGGTGCAGGTGCTAGCGTGAAGCTATTACTCTTAAATTCAAATCCGTCTTCATCGGTACTGGTAACGAAATAATCTACTCTTTCACCTTGAACAAGACCTGTTGCTGTTGCCTCATGACGATAAACATCACGGTAGGTTAAAGCATCATAATTAATGTCTCCCAATGAAGAAGAAGTATCTTCCATCATTCGGTTTAATTTGGTCGTAGTAATTTCCGAGGTTGATGAACTTCCAAAGGACAATTCGTGCTCGGTGTAGGGAGTTGCAAAAATGGGTCTGTGAGCATTTCATGTTCAGGATTAACTACTACTGGTACCTCTACGGGAACCTCTACTTCAACGGTTTCATCGTCATTACACCCGGTGAGTAACAAAAGCGGGGTAAAAAAGATTAGCGTTCGCCACTGTATCTTCATAAAGCCTTTTCCTTTTGTGTTATAGATTTAACCTATTGTTCGTGAAAACAATAGAGAAAACCTATGAAGTAAGGGCTGAACATTTATGAATTTTTGGTGAAATATTCTTGAACCGTAACGTTAAAAAGATTAGTTAAATCATATATATACAGGAACTTATAAAACCAAACTTCAGCAGATTCATTTTACTAAAAGCGTGACCCAAACCATTCTGTGGTCAGAACTTGCTTGTCTGTCATTAACTAACCTATACAAGTCACTGTCTTTGGTAGGCCAAAATACGCCAGCGTCTTTTACGTCAAAGCCATACTGCGAAGGCAGTACATAATCGGCTCTTGCCCCCCAATAGGCAGTGAAACGGCTACTGAAGGCTTCGCTTGAGGCTGCTGCGCCACCAGCACTTGTTGGAATAAGGCGATTGTTCACCAACGGGCTTTCGGTTAATTGCTCTATCACATCAGGTCTGTGTTTATCGCCAATATCAGCGGCATTAAAATCGCCAACTAATACGAACCGGTCGTTCTCTTTTAAGCTAACCTGCTCGCCAGCATCGTCATAAATATAGCCACCACGTTCAGGTGTTAAGTAATCTGCCATTAGACGAATTTCATCGTGATTGCGCGTACCATTTCTGTCTTCAGCGCCGTCGAAATTTGGCGGTGTGGGGTGCATAGCCAATATGTGCACTATTTTTCCGTTCACATTTACCGGAATATCCCAGTGAGATTTAGAACTTAGGCGAAAGGCTTGCCACTCTTCTTTTGAATACCAAGGCGTTCCCTTTTCATCAGTACTGGCAGCAGGTAAAATCGGCTGTTGTGCATTAGGCATATCTTGCCATTTGAAGGTTTGAAAAGTGCGCGCATTCGCCTGTTCAATCGGGTACTTAGACAATACCACCATGCCATATTGGCCTGGGTATAAGCCGTATCCATAAGCATCACCGCCGAATTGTTCTTTTTTGCCATTATTGTCTAAATCAAAATTGGTCGGCTCACCAGTGTTGACGGTATTTGTATAAACATAGCCATAATCCACCGCTTTTTGCCCCCCCTGAGATACATTCAGGTAATGCTTTATAAAGTAATCAATACCTACCGACTGGTCGGCGATATAATCAAACTCATTGAGTAACAGAATGTCGGGGTTAACACGTTGAATTATTTCAGCAATATTCTTAACTTGCGAATTCTCACCATTAGATAGCACCTTCTGTAAAACCTTCGCACTAGGCGCTAACCCAAGCGCTTTGTAGTTAGTCGACTCCATGCTCACATTAAACGTGGCTACTTTTATTGTTTGAAGCCCTTTATGTATTTCAAGCGGTTCTGGGGATTCAAGTGCTTCGGCGTTTAGGGCAGTTGGCAGCAAGGTAGACGACAGCAAGGTAAATAGTGATACAAGAAGCCTGTATTTCATGAGTTTGCTCAGTGGTTATTCTACTTTCTATAAGACTATCAATATTACGGTGATTACCAAGCGGTTTTAACCCATTTATTCGTCGCTTGAAATCTTAGTATGGGCTCACATTTTTTACTCGCTAAATTAGATGCAGTATAGTGAGTGTCCATTTTTAGGTAGTAAGTGCATGTCGATTAACCTGCGTAAAACAAGCCGCAATTTTCACTTGTGGCTCTCTTTGGCCATTTTTATTCCTGTCGTTGTTGTGATTGGCAGTGGTCTTTTGCTGCAGGTAAAAAAAGAGTTCGACTGGCTACAACCGCCTACCCAAAAAGCCGCTGGTAACGCCCCATCTATTAGTTTCGATAGTATTATTGAGGCAATTCAGCTCGTCCCTGAAGCCGAATTAAACAGTTGGAGCGACATCGACCGTTTAGACGTTAGGCCCGACAAAGGCATTATAAAAGTACGCGGAAAGAATCATTGGGAAGTACAGTTGAATGCAACCAATGGCGAAGTGCTGCAGGTTGCTTATCGGCGTACCGATACCATTGAAGCTATTCACGATGGCAGCTGGTTTTTTGAAGGCGCAAAGTTATGGCTATTCTTGCCCGCCGCCATTTTGCTATTCATTTTATGGCTGACGGGCTTAGTGATGTTATTTACTACATTAAAGAGTAAATATCGAAAACGTTACTATCGTTCACAGCAAAAAGGTTAACGCTAGCTGTACACTTTCACCTTGCGCAAATGCCGCTTTGTCGTCGGCGCTTACATAATATTGCTGATTAGTAAGATTACGCCAGCTAGCTTGCAGTGAAGTACGTTGGTTGAATTGCCAAGCCGCGCCAATATCTAATGTCGTTACATTATCGAGTTCTTTTTCACCATCGCCAATATCCCGCTTGCTGGCGCGATAAACAAGCGTTGAAAATAGCCGTACATCCTCTAGCTCATACCCTAATGTTAGTCGCTGACTATGTGGCGGAATATCAGCAATAGCGCTACCTATATTATCTTCGCCCTCAATCCACGCGCCATTTAACTGCGCGAACCAATATCCTTGATCGGGTGTGTTATTTTGCGATCTATTTGCAGCTTGTGACTGTTGCCAATCTAGCTGATAGCTTATGCCTTGAATGGTCGCACTGTCTAAATTACTGTAAACCTGAACATCTTCAGATACCGTAGTACGCTCAATATAGTGGTTGATTTTCTGCCGAAACACTTCAACTGAAGCTGTTAAGCCGTTGCTGTTATACGATAACGAAGCCTGTATATTTGTGGCCTGCTCTGTGTCTAAATCGACATCACCTAACACGGTACCCCGAGGGGTTTCACCGGAGAAATAGCGTTCAGTTAATGACGGATTCCTAAAGGCGCTAGATAAGTAAACACTAGCCGTCCATTGCGGCGAAAGTATATGGCTAGCGCCAATAAAACCGCTGATGTTAGCATTTTCAATATCGACAGCATTGTTAGACTGTTGCTGCCAATCTAACCTACCTCTAAACGCTAGCGAGGTATCACCAAAAGAGCGTGTTGCATCAGCAATACCGGCAATTGTGGTTTCACTGGCATCCAATGTACGAAGCTCGTAAGCTAATTCAGAGATAAAAGATGAGCCGGTCGAGCTTAATGTCTCATTTAAAAGAGATTCACCTACAAGCGAGCCACTAGCAGAGGAAACCAAGGTAAGCTCCCTTTCATCAATAGTTACCCCCTCCCGTCCCAACAACTGAACTTGCCAGTTTACCTGCCAGTTATTGATACGTGCGTTACTGCCAACATCAAATCCGAAGTCTAACGCCTCGCTTTCACTTTCGTTTATCCGATCCTCGGGTCTTAAAATGTGGGTGTCCAATGTGGATTGGTGCCACCAAAGGCTGCTAAATATATTAGAGAATGCAAACGTCATTTTGCCTAGCCAGTGCGTATTTTCTGGGTAGGTTGTTACTCTATCTTCTGGAAAGTCGCTACTGGATTTACCGATATCACGGTTGTCTGAATACAACGTCCAGGCTTCTTTCAGCACACCATTATCCGGCCGATGCCTTAAAAACAAGGCGGTTTGTTCAAACTTATCGAACAGGGTATTGCCTTGTGCGTCAGAGCCGTTATTGCCTTTACGATACGACAGGTTCCAGTCGGTATTGCCTGCATAATCGGCATAACTGTAGTCTTGTGCCTGCTGGTTACTGCTCCACCCTATTTGAAGGTTAGATTTAGTGTTGTACGGTAGTAACAAATCCACAGCGCCACCTATAGCGCCCGAACCTAAATAGGTAGAGGCAGCGCCAGGAATGACGGCAACACCTTGAATAAATGAGGGAGGAACAAACCCAACACTCGCCCCTGCGCGGCGATCACTCACAATAGGTACGCCATCAAGCAAGGTTTGTATTCGCCAGCGAGAAAAGCCCCTAATATTGATATTTTGAATTTGCCCACCTTGCCCATTTAAGTTAACTGAAGGCGATTGGAGCAAAATGTCATTAATGTGGGGGCTACCCACAAGATTCGATTTATCGTAAGTATATTGGGGGAAGATGCTGTTTAAGGTTTGATTGTAATAGGCGCGCTCTGCGGTGACAGTGTACCGCTCGACTTCCTTAGCGCTAATATCGTTGGAGCTTGCATTGTTAGCCCCTTCAGCATCAACACCTTCACTATCAGCGCCTTGAGCATCAGTAGCACTGGCACAAAAAACGGGGACGGCTAAAAAAGAAACGGTTAACAATAGTCTAAAAGGGGCTAATCCAAAACGCGAAAACTTAGCGGAAGATAAAAAACAGAAAGAATACGACAGGCTTTTCATTGGGTCTTGCTACGGTAGTAAAGCTAAAAAAGAAGGGTGAAAATAAAAAACGCGGCAGCGTAACGCTGCCGCATCTGTTTGCACTAACGCCCGTTAGTTTGCAATAACCGGAATGCCAGCGGTCCACGGACCACCTTCATTCACCACCGCTTGCTGAAGCGCAGGCAGCGTGGTTTCATGCAACGTTTTAATACGCGCAATTACTTGGCTTAATTCATCTTCAGCGTAACCAAGTTGGTCTTTATGCTGTTGAGTCGGCCCATAAGATGAATTTAATGCCGAACGTGCATAGCGCAAACGGCTCATAATATTAGCCGGTTTAATCCCTTTGCGATTGCGCGACTCTAAGCCAGTAAACGCTTTATTAATATCGTTTATTTCACTTTGAATACTCGCAAATTGTGCTTCAAATTGGGTTACATTACTTGGTGTGCGGTCAATTGCCACACGAAGCAACGCCATAGTGTCTTTTACCTGTTTAAGCACAGTGGTTGAAGACATTGCACGTTTCTGCGCTTTAGTTAAGGCGTTCCCATAAGTTGTAATTTCTTCAGCAGATGCCCCTTCAAGCGCACCTTCATAGATAGATTCCAACGTAAACTGAACAGGCTCAGCTAATTGAGTAACTGTTGCACCTTCACGCTTAAATAACGTCGCACTATAGGTTCCCGGCAATGCCATTAAGCCGTTATTTTTGCTGTCTTTCTTAGTAAGCGGCGTAGTATTCGAATACTTCATATCCCACGTAATGCGGTGAAGCCCTTTCTTGGTGCTGCCCGATACGCGATTTATTACGTCGCCCGCATTGTCACGAATCTCGACATAAACAGCAGGTTCTGGCTCTTGAAGTTCAGCTTCTATCGCTTCCCAACTTGGGTATTTAGGATATTTGTCATCTTCAAGTAGCTTTTTCTCAGCTTCTTGACGCTTACCCTTCGCGGTTAACAAACTGTCTTTTAAGAAATAGGTTAACGTAGCGCCATGTGCTGGGTTTTCAGCTACAAAGCGATCATCACCGTCCGAGTCAGAGTGCCTAGTGTCTAACTTAAACCATTTAACTGGGCGGCTGGGCGCAAATAAAAGCGCGTCTTGTTGCATCGATTTTTCAGTTAATGCGCGAAGTGGTGCGTAATCATCTAGAATATAAATACCACGGCCAAATGTACCGGCCACCAAGTCGTTTTCTCTGCGCTGAATTTTCACATCGCGAGTAGAAATGGTTGGTATACCGCCATCAAGTTCAACCCACTTTTTACCGCCATTCACCGTAAAGAAAACACCAAACTCAGTACCAATGAACATCAAATCTTTGTTCACATGATCCTGCACAATACGCCAAACAAGGTGTTTTGCAGGTAGGTCGTCAGCAAGTGACGTCCACTTTTTACCTAGGTTCGTCGACTTGATCAAATAGGGTTTGAAGTCGCCATATTTATGGTTGTCTAGAGCAACATATACGGTATTCGGATCGTATAAATCAGCACGGATATCATTTACATAAGCGGTAGCAGGAATACCTTTAATAGCGTCTAATTCAATCTTTTTCCACGACTCACCGCCGTTGGTAGTGACTTGAATGATGCCATCGTCGGTACCAGCCCACAGAATGTTTTCATCTACTGGGCTTTCAGAGAAGTTAGCAATGGTGTGGAATTCTGTCATGGCGTACAAATCCCAGCCCGCTTCTACCGACCACGTTCTGCCCATCATAGGCATATGCATACGGTTTCCGTTTTTGGTAAGGTCGCCAGAAACGGCTGTCCAGCTATCGCCACGGTTATCAGAACGCCATACGCGCTGTGATGCAAAATAAATACGAGCAGGGTCGTGGCTAGACACATTAATAGGTGCATCCCAATTATAGCGCTCAGCAGGGTCGCCCGGTAATGGCTGCGGCTTAACATAAACCCCTTCTTTGGTGGTCATGTCTACGCGGGTAAGGTTACCCTGTTGCCACTGAGAATACATAATATCTGGGTTGCCCGGCTCAACCGCTGGCTGATGCCCATCGCCGCCTAGGGTTAAGAACCAATCTTTGTTCTTAATACCTTCTTCGCGCATTGTGCGCGATGGCCCACCTTGGGTAGAGTTATCTTGTGCGCCCGCATAAATCATGTAGAAGGGTTTTGAATCATCCGGCGCCACTTTATAAAACTGCGTTAACGGCAAGTTCGCCATAAAACGCCAATTCGCCATTCTGTCATGAGACATATAAATGCCGCCATCTGATCCCATCAATACAAAATCAGGATCAGTCGGGTGGAATGCCATAGCATGGTCATCTACGTGCTTGCGCTTAGTATTGATTGGCGTCCATGTTTTGCCGCCATCGTCCGACACTTTGCTGTAGTTACTGGCAATATAAACACGGTCAAACTGGTGTTGATCAGCAAAGATTTCTTGGTAATAGTGAGGGCCTGTACCTGCACCTATTTCATCAGAGACCTTGGTCCAACTTGCGCCTTGGTCGGCTGAACGATAGAAACCGCCTTTGCGATTGTCAGTTTCGATAGTGGCGTAAAGCACGTCTGGGTTCATAGGTGATATCGCCATGCCTATTTTACCCATGTTACCTTCTGGCAAACCGGTTTTAAGTTCGGTCCAGGTTTCACCGCCATCGTCAGACGTATGAATGCCTGCCCCTTCGTTAGTCCCTACATATACGGCAATAGAACGTTGGCGAGCCCATGTGGCTGCATAAAGTTTATCTGGGTTACGCGGATCGATAAGTAAGGAGGTTACGCCCGTCCATTTGTCAGCAGGCGTGAGTACTTGCTTCCATGTGTCGCCACCGTCAGTGGTTTTGTAAAGACCGCGTTCACCGCCACCAGACCATAGCGGCCCTTGAGCAGACACCCACACAATATCAGGGTTGGTAGGGTGAATAATAATGTCAGAGATATGTTCAGACTTCTCTAGCCCCACATTATTCCATGTTTGACCGCCATCTACAGACTTATATACGCCGTCACCAAAGCTAATATGACGCCCGCCGTTGTTCTCACCAGTACCTACCCAAATAATGTTTGAGTTACTAGGTGCAATAGTCACATCGCCAATAGAGTAAACCGCTTGTTTATCGAAAATAGGCGTCCACGTATTACCTGCGTTTGTGGTTTTCCACACGCCACCAGAACCTACCGCGGTATACCATGTTGAAGGGTTATTTTGATCGATAGCAATATCAGCTATTCGGCCAGACATATAAGCAGGGCCAATATTTCTCAGCTCCATGGCTTTAAAAGTTGAACTGCTAAAAATAGGTTTGTCGTCGTTAGGTTTTTCTGCAAAAACAGTCGAGCTTGAGAGTGCAAGAGATACAGCTACTGCAGCTTTAAGAAGCTTTTTCATTATTATTATCCACAGAGTGTTTATTTGAATTTAGAATTATAGGTATTAACACTATATAGAGTTACTAACAAACCTATAAAGTTTCAATAAACACACGACCAACCACTGAATATAGAGGTTAAAAAATGGTCGTCAGTGGATAGGCATTGTAAGGGAAAATTTTTATACTCCCCCCAAATTATGGCTGGCATGTTTGATTTGTATGTCTGGTTTTAGGGGTAATAGCTATGCTTTTTTAACCGCTAAAATAACGGTTAAGAAGTACGGCGCTTATAAAAAGCGCAGCACTTGATAAGCAGCTCACAATAAGTAGCTCAAAATAAGCAAATGTATCTTATTAAAAAGTGACGATGTCATCGTTAATTAAATGCCCTACTACAGAACTGTTTTCAGCGTCGACAAACCCGTTGTCGATAGCTTTAGCACGGCCGCGAGTTACTTTGCGATAGTTAGGGTGGGTATAAATATAAGTTTGCTTTGAACGTAATGCTTCTAACACACGTTCTGCCAACATAGATACAGGAATACCAGACTCCACCGCCATCGTGGCCGCTTTGGCCCCTGCTTTTAGTTTTTCTTTATCGATACGCTTTTCTGTGGCTACCGCATATTTTTCTTGTCTGTTGCGATAAGACTCATGAATACGGGTTTTTACAAATGCAGGGCATAACACCGACGTGTGGATATTAAATGGCTCTAGCTCTGGCATCCAGCTTTCAGTCATAGATACTACTGCTGCCTTAGAGGCACAGTATGCGCCCGCGTATGGCATACCCATCAAGCCAGCCATCGATGCCACGTTTAACACCCAGCCCCCTTCACCATGTTCTTTAATGGCAGGAACACAAGCTTGAGCACCATACAAAACGCCCATCACATTCACGTCCATTACCCAGCGCCAAGTTTCAGCTTCAGAGTCTTCAATTTTTCCAGGAGAACCACCCACACCTGCGTTATTGATGACCATATGGATTTTGCCAAATGCCTCTTTGGCTTCAGCTACAACACCTTCCCATTGGGCATAATCGGTGACATCAAGTGAACACGTGATTACCTTGTAGCCTTTTGAGCGCAAGTCTTCGCTAGACTGTGCAAGCGCTGCGGCATCTATATCGGCCATAACAATATTCATTCCCTGCGCCGCTAATGCTTCACTTAGGGCTAAGCCAATTCCACCCGCTGCGCCAGAAATAACCGCGGTTTTACCTGAAAATTCATTAGACTGAGACATCTGCTCTCCTGTTGCCTTTATTCCTGCAGCTCAATTAATTGCTGCAACTGCCGTTTGCCGCCATCACTATGGCCGAATGCATATAAGGCCATCGAAATGCGAAGCATAAATAATGAAATAGTGAGTTGTTCAGCAAGTAGACTAGTCTGATGACGTAAGGGTAGATACTTTATTTGGCTAATTTCAGATACTTCATGAAATCAATAATATGGAGAAAACAGGCTACTGCTTTTTAGTGTGGCTAATAAAAATAGCGCGTTTTATGATTTTAATAATATGACGTCTTAATTAAATATGACTGATATTCATCAATATTTAGGTTGTAAGCCAAAATTGAGTGCTTCTACTCATCGCAAAAATCGGCTTACTTAACGGTTATCCTAACTTACTTCGTGAAAGCTAAAACATGCAGAAAGATAAAACATTAAATTAACAAAACGAGACTTTAGCGGTGAACAAAGCATACAAATAGAATGCACAGGCCCAATTTATCAAGTATTCAGCTAAAAATAGCATTTACACTCTCAACCTTTAAAAAATTAATTTTTTGTTAACACAAGGGAAAATAGAGAGTTTATATTGAGACGACTTCTAATAAGGTGGTCCTGCTCCCCCTTGTGATAAATAGAATTAATCATTACTCTCCCACGCTCAAATAACGGCTCAAGTTCATTCGATTATCTAGGCAATTTCAGTCTAGGCAATTGCAATTTTCGAGGATTCTTACGTAAGCATGGCCAATCCATACCCTTCCATTGATGTTTTTCTGCAGCCTGCTTTCGCAGCATTTGTGCAGAAGCTTCAACGCTACACCACGGGTGTAGGGGTATTCCTATGGATTGCGAACGCAGCCTTACTGCTTAACGTAGCATTGATAGCCAGCGGCACAATGGCCGATTCAGGCGAGTTTGTTAGTGCACTTCACGACAATATTGTTATTGAGCCTTTTTTCATTGCGGCTTTTAACCAAGCGCTTTCCCTGTTTTCTCTTCCAACCATAATATTGGTGCTGGTTGGCCTTCAAGTTCATGCCTGTGCCACCGCTAGAGCTCAATTTGTTGGCAATGACCAACCTGTTCCATTCGTTTTTCACAAATACCCTCATCCCTTTATTCAAAAAATTGGTAGCCGAGCACCTCCTACTCTTAGCTAACCGTTTTTGATGTCGATGTGTAAACACTAATCGTTACCCGAAAACGCTAAATTGCGTGCTTGTCTTTGCGGATTAAGCACAGCGGCTATCTATTGTCTTCGATATACATATCGATGCTCTATTTGCTGCTTATTTTGCTGCTCGTCGGTGCTGTTTATCTGCGCTGGCTAATTGCCGCACTCCCTTGAACTTACGGGTTATAGGAAAAATATTTTTGTCTATTCGTAACCTCTTTAAATTAACTTTTACCACAATCGTGCTGATGCTGGCCGGTTGCAGCGGCGGCGTACTCGATCCTAAAGGGCAAGTAGGTGTGGATGAAAAGAATCTCATCATTCTTTGCACCATTCTTATGCTCATTGTTGTGATCCCCGTCATTGTGCTAACACTTTATTTCGCTTGGAAATATCGCGCCAGTCGCGACTTTGAAATTTACACCCCGAAATGGGCCCACTCTACCAAAATTGAAGCCTTGGTATGGTCGGTTCCGGTACTCATTATTATTGCGCTAGGCGTTATTACTTGGCGTTCAACGCAAGCGTTAGACCCCTACGCGCCGCTCGAAGGCAAAGGTGAGCATCTCACTGTAGAGGTGGTGTCCTTAGACTGGAAGTGGCTATTCATCTACCCAGAGCAAGGCATTGCTACGGTTAACGAATTAGTTTTTCCTGCTAACAAACCCATCGCCTTCAAAATTACCTCTGAGAACGCCATGAACTCATTTTTCATTCCTCAATTGGGCAGTCAAATCTACTCAATGGCCGGAATGGAAACCAAGTTACACCTCATTGCAAATGAGCCTGGTACGTTTAAAGGCATTTCATCCAACTACAGTGGCGCTGGTTTTTCGGGCATGAAATTCGATGCTATTGCCACCCCTACTGAAGCTGATTTCGACGATTGGGTACAAAAGGTTAAGCAAGAAGATACAGTATTAACTTCTGGCACTTACAAAGAACTCGCAGAACCGACCGAAAATCACCCTGTGACCTACTACGGCGATGTAAGTGATGGGTTATTCCACGAAATACTAATGAAATATATGAAAGACCACGGCTCGATGGATTTTTACAGCAAGCCTAATAACGCTGCTACAGGTATGAAAAAAGCTATGCCTGATATGCACAAGGGTCATCATGAAGAGGTTAACGAATAATTATGTCTTTTTTAGGTAAATTATCTATAGAGTCAGTGCCTTACCACGAACCTATTATTATGGTTACGTTGGCAGTGATTGCTGTAGTGGGTACTGCTATTGCGCTGCTCATTACAAAATACAAACAGTGGGGCACACTGTGGAATGACTGGATCACGTCCGTGGATCACAAACACCTAGGCATTATGTACATTGTACTGGCTATGGTGATGTTACTACGTGGTTTTGCCGACGCTATTATGATGCGTACCCAGCTTGCGGTAGCAACGGATGGCGCACCAGGCTATTTGCCACCGGAACACTACGACCAAATTTTCACCGCCCACGGCGTGATTATGATCATCTTTATGGCCATGCCATTTATGATTGGTTTAATGAACATTGTGTTGCCACTGCAAATTGGTGCCCGTGATGTGGCCTACCCTTTTTTAAATAACTTAAGTTTTTGGCTTACCGCTGGCGGCGCTATTCTCATTAATATTTCATTAGGTTTAGGTGAGTTTGCAAAAACAGGTTGGGTAGCTTATCCGCCAATAGCGGGGCTTGAATTAAGCCCGGGGGTTGGCGTCGACTACTACATATGGGCCTTGCAGATATCAGGGCTCGGCACGCTACTTACTGCGGTTAACTTTTTAGTGACTGTATTTAAGATGCGTGCACCGGGCATGAAATTGATGCAAATGCCAATTTTCACGTGGACATGCACGTGGGCAAATATCCTTATTGCCGCGTCGTTCCCTATTCTTACGGCAGTGCTAGCCATGCTAACACTAGACCGCTATCTAGACTTCCACTTCTTCACTAACGAAGCAGGTGGTAACTCTATGATGTACATTAATTTATTCTGGGCTTGGGGCCACCCTGAGGTTTACATTTTGGTGCTACCAGCTTTTGGTATTTTCTCAGAAGTTATTTCAACCTTTACGGCAAAACGCTTATTCGGTTACACCTCTATGGTGTATGCATCGGGCGCAATTGCTATTTTAGGCTTTGTGGTATGGCTACATCATTTCTTTACCATGGGCTCAAGCGCCAATGTAAATGCGTTCTTCGGTATTATGACCATGGTCATCGCCGTGCCGACAGGGGTGAAACTATTCAACTGGTTATTCACCATGTACCGTGGCCGATTGGTACTCAGCGTGCCTGTACTTTGGGCATTGGGCTTTATGGTGACCTTTACCATTGGTGGAATGACCGGTGTGCTATTGGCTATTCCTGGTGCCGACTATGTGCTTCACAACAGCTTATTTTTGATTGCTCATTTCCACAACACCATTATTGGTGGTGCAGTATTTGGTTACTTAGCGGGTTTTGCATTTTGGTTCCCGAAAGCCATGGGCTTCAAGCTTGATGAAAGAACCGGTAAGGCCGCCTTTTGGTGCTGGCAAATTGGTTTCATGATGGCGTTCTTGCCTTTGTATGTGCTGGGCTTCTTGGGCATGACCCGCAGGCTTAATCACACCAATAACCCTGACTGGAACCTATGGCTCTACATTGCGGCAGTAGGTGCGTTTGTTATTGCCCTTGGTATTTTCTTCCAGCTATTACAGTTGTACATAAGCTTTAAAAACAAAGACAAGCTTGATGACACCACAGGCGATCCATGGAATGGACACACACTTGAGTGGTCAACGGCGTCTCCGCCTCAATTCTATAACTTCGCCAATATTCCACACATCAAAGATATCGATGCATGGACAGACACAAAAGAACGAGGCGATTCTTATCAAAAACCTGAGAAATACGCGCCTATTCACATGCCGAAGAATACCTCTGCGGGTGTATTTATGAGTATGAGCTTTACCGTGATGGGCTTTGCGCTTATTTGGCATATTTGGTGGTTAGCTGCGGTTGGGCTTATCGCTGGGATAGGTGTATTTATTAAGCGTTGTTACACCTCTGATGTTGATTACTACGTTCAGGTAGATGAGATTGAAAAAATTGAACACGCGCATTTAGCTGCCAATGCGAAAGGAGCGTCTGTATGAGCGCACTAGCAAATGATATAGCTCACGATATTCACGAAGAGCACGCTTTAGATCACGACCACGAACATCACGAAAACAATACGGTATTTGGTTTTTGGCTATACCTAATGACCGACTGTTTGTTATTCGCTTCATTCTTTGCCACTTATGCGGTGTTGTTCATGAACACGGCCGGTGGTGTGTCTGGAAAAGACATCTTCGAACTTAACTTTGTGGCGGTTGAAACCGCCGCGCTACTCGTTAGTAGTATCACCTTTGGCTTCGCCATGATTTGTGCGCATAAGCAAAACAAAAGCGGTGCGTTAGCATGGTTAGCTATCACCTGGTTTTTGGGTGCGACGTTCATCGGCATGGAAGTATATGAATTCCATCACTTAATTGTGCATGGCAATGGCCCTCAAGAAAGCGCCTTTCTTACCGCCTTTTTCTCGCTAGTAGGCTTACATGGTATTCATGTAACGACGGGGCTTATTTGGATGACCATTTTGTTTATCGAAGTGTCGCGAAGAGGCTTACCTGAGAAAACAGTCACAAGGCTAAGCTGCTTAAGCTTGTTCTGGCATTTCCTCGATATTGTATGGATTTGCGTATTCACCGTGGTGTATTTAATGGGGGCAATATAATGACAGGCCATCGTTCTAATAAATTTAGCACCAGTGCCTTAGCGGGAAATAGTGCTAACGATGACAATGCAAACTCAGTCAATCACGCTGCCGATCATGGCAGCGTAAAAACTTATCTTGTTGGCTTTGTGCTATCGGTGGTTTTGACGGCGATCCCATTTTGGATGGTAATGGAAGGCGACTTCTCAAAAGTGACTACGCTGTGGAGCATCGTCGTTTTCGCACTTGTACAAATTTGGGTTCATCTTAAGTACTTCCTTCACCTTAACTTTGTTACTGAAGACGGCAGAGCCAGTACCATTTCGTTTTTATTCAGCGCACTTATTATCTTCATGGTAGTAGGGCTGTCTATTTGGATAATTTACGAGTCTAACGCGATGATGATGTATTAGCGTATTGCTATTCATTATGCATAAGTAACAAGGTAAACAGTAAAATGAACGCGATATTTCGACGCTATTTATCGGTCACCAAGCCCGGTATCATCATGGGCAACTTAATTTCCGTAGCAGGTGGTTTTTTACTTGCCGCCCGCGGGGATGTTGACTGGCCTTTGATGGTCGCGACCTTGATTGGCTTGTCTTTAGTGGTGGCTTCTGGATGTGCAGTTAACAATTGCATAGACAGCGACATCGACACCAAAATGCAGCGAACAAGCACTAGGGTGACTGTCACCGGCGAATTGTCGTTAAAAGCAGCCTTCTGGCACGGTGTATTGCTAGGGGTTGCTGGTTTCGCTTTACTGGCTTTTTACACCAATCTTACGGCAGTGTTTTTTGCTGCCTTAGGTTATGTGGTCTACGTAGGCGTGTATAGTTTATACATGAAGCGTAACTCTGTGTATGGCACCCTTGTTGGTAGCTTATCTGGCGCGGTACCGCCCGTGGTCGGTTACTGTGCAGTAACCGGTGAGTTCGACACCGCCGCCGCGATTTTGCTAGTGATGTTCAGTATATGGCAAATGCCCCATTCTTATGCCATCGCTATCTTCCGTTTCAAAGATTATGAAGCTGCCAATATACCGGTATTGCCGGTGGCAGAAGGCATCGCAAAAGCTAAGCAACACATCGTATTATACATTGCGGTATATGCCATGGTTACGCTGCTGTTGCCAATTAGTGGTTATACGGGTGTGGGCTTTTTGGCAGTCGCATTTTCCACCAGCTTATGGTGGTTGATTATGGCACTGCGAGGATATCGCCGCGATATCAATATTGAAGGTTGGGCACGACAAGTGTTCGGGTTTTCAATTATCAATATTACGGCGTTATCAATTGCTATGGCTGTGGATTATCACAGCCATGTTTTAAGTCTTTTTTAGTTACACTTTTTTACGTAGCGATTTAGGTGCTAGCTCGCTTCTATGGGAGAAAGGTGGCGAATTTCAGGTGCTGTTGCCAATATAGTTTCATACAGTGCAAATACCGACTTGGTATATTCTTGCGCGTAATGAAAGTCTAAGTCGTCCTGGCATTTGAAGTGTTCAACCAAAATATATTGGCCATTTTCTTTATCTTCGAAAACGTCAAAACGAATACACCCTAGCTCACCTCTGGTGGGGATGAGAAGGCGCTGCAGCGCCTCTATTCCCTTTTCATAATAGCGTGGTTGTGGTTGAATAATGGCAACGATATGCACCGGTTTGTCGGCTTTTGTCATGAATTTGATCCTATGATTTTTTGGGTTAATGATTTAATTGGCTTAGCAAGGCCGTATGCAGCCACAAAGGCCATGGGATAAGCCTTAATAAATGCCATTGACCAATCTGACAAAAACGTATCTGTGATCCCTAAATTAATAAATGTCACCCAACCGGACATCAGTCCAGACAGACAACATGAAAACAGCGCAGTAAATATAATTCTTTCCATCAATTCCTCCTTTAAGCGATGTTAGTGTATACCTATGTCGCATGGTGAGAATAAGCGAAATGGAAACCTTAGATTGCAGGAAATGATGTGCTAGATGACTTAACGCTTTTTATCGAAGTAATCCAAAGAGGCAGTTTCGCTAAAACGGCGGAAGATTTGCGTATATCTCCCTCAGCGTTATCAAAACGTATCGCGAAACTTGAAATGCGATTTGGTGCCCCTTTACTGTCTCGTTCGTCTAGGGGCGTAGTGTTAACGGCATTTGGTAAAATGGTATACGATGATGTTGCCGATGTTATTTTACGCGTAAAACAAAAGGTGCAAGCATACGACAGTACACAACTAAATAGGCTTAGTGTGTTATGCCCACAAAATTTGGTAGCCGGCCCACTATTTGCGCCATTCAGTGAATTTCAATTTGCTCACCCAACATTACAACTGCGTATAGAGCCTAACAACCGCAACGTATTAACCAGCCAAAAGCAATTTGATATCGCGTTTCGGGTAGGTGAACAGCAAGACTCTTCATTGATACAGAGAAGAATGGGCAGTGTTTCCGTTCACATTGTTGGAAGGGATAATAAACTAAATACTTCTCATCTTTTTGTACCCTACACCATCAAACAAATTCCCATCGCTGAGCAGTTTACTATTTTAGCCGACGCGTATGACAATGTGCATTTCGTGGGTGATATTACGCTAGCGAGACAGTTTGTGGCGTCAGGAAATGGGGCAGCACTGTTACCCAGTACTGAAATTCAGACACTCATAGATGATAAAACGCCTAAGTTGCAGTTTCATAGTGAGCAGTTATTTACTCGCCCCATCTATGCATTGTGGCCTAATTCATCTAGCCCCAGTGTTCAAGCGCGGGATTTAATTGAAAGTGTTCATCGTTATTGTAGTGCCACTCCGTCTTTGTGCGGCGGCGCCATGCCTGTAGGTTAATAGGATAAAACCACCTCATTTTAGCTAATAAACACGGGCGGAATAGAGGGCAGCCAACGCTCGGCTTCCCTCTATTTATAAGGTTACTACCTTATCTTCACCAATATAAGAAAAAGAAACCACTTCATGTGACGCGTTTTTATCAACTGTTTAAACACTATTTTACTAAAGTAAATAGTTAAGCTTATTTACTAAGTATGTGCGACCAATGAGTGTGATATGTTGAACGTTTAAAATATATGGCAGCGGATGTACTTAAATCCACTGCCATATTTATACCGTGATATTACAAGCAATTAAGTCTGTTAAGTCGCCTACGACGTTGGCATAACATACACTTCTCGTACGCAGGCCGAATCGTTAGCTGAAAGGGCAAACACAACCGACTTTGCTATATCTTCGGGCTGAAGTTTGTCTTCCTTGGGCTCATCGAAGAAAGGCGTGTTAACCATTCCAGGGCAAATTGTGGTACATCTACCGCCCCACTCCCTCATTTCTTCCGCTAAGTTTTGGCCGAAACCGTAGGCAAACCATTTACTTGCGCCATAAACCGAGCCTTTTAAAGCAATACGCCCTGCCACCGAGCTTGTTAGAATAAAGTGACCTTTAGTCTTTTTCAGCAAAGGAAGCCCAAGCTTTGCGGTATACAGCAAGCCGTTCACGTTTGCGCCTAACATACTTTGCCACTCTGCAACGTCGCCGTTCTCAATACCGGCACTTTTTGCACCTGTACCGGCATTTGCAAATACTCCATCTACGTGGCCATAATGCTGAGCCACTTTGCTAAATGCTTTCTCTAAATCATTGAAATCGCTCACATCGGCAGTAACGGCAAAGGCATTAGCCTCGCCAAGATCTGCCACCAAATCGTTAAGCTTGTCTTCACTTCTGGCAATTAAGGCAACTTTATTACCCTCATCTACTAGCGCTTGCGCTGTTGCCTTGCCAATCCCGCTTGACGCTCCGGTAATTACAATTACCTTTGAACCTGTTTTCTGACTAGACATGCATACTCCTGTTAAATCTAATTACTTACTCGCTTAAAATTCTACCCGTGAGTTTCTATTCTCACTTTACAAACCTAAGCAATGAGTTGACTAATCTTCTCTACAAAAGCTGGGATGTCATCTGGGTTTCTGCTGGTTACCAATTTGCCATCTTGTACCACTTGCTCATCTTTCCAGGTTGCACCGGCATTAATTAAATCAGTTTTGATACTGGGAAAAGAGGTGACTGTACTGTTTCTTGCTAGCTCAGATTCAACCAGTAACCATGGCCCATGACATATAGCAGCAAGTGCTTTAATACGAGGTTCAGCATGCGCTTGCTTAATAAATGAAACCGCATCGCTGTTAGTACGTAAGATATCTGGGTTAATTTGGCCGCCAGGCAATACGAGCGCGTCGTAATCACTTGGCGATACCGAGGAAACTTGAGCATCTACCGATATTTGTTTACCCCAATTCCCTTCATTCCATGCAGTGATACTGCTTTGATCATCAATTGAAAGTATCTCTACTGTAGCGCCTTGTTCGGTAAGCATATCTTTTGGCTGCACCAGTTCACTTTGCTCGAAACCATCGGTAGCTAAAATAGCGATTTTTTTGCCTTCTAAATTTTGCTGGTTGCTCATTGTAAAACTCCTATTTATTACTCAACGTTATTGCCGCTTCCCATTCAGTTGTTTGCATGACGCAAAGCTGAAGAACGAAGGTTACTTGAATGAATACTCATCAGTAGTACACCTTCTAAGCTGGCAATTCGGATAACTAACTTGTATGTGTAACTTGTGATTGCAAAAACCAAACCATCACTCGAAACCTCTTAAGTAGTTGTTTGTATTGAAATTTAAATTTAGACCAAAAAGTTGTAGCGCTTTTGGCGTGCGACTTTTTCAGCATTCATGAAGGTTTTACATGAGGATGAACCCAGTTACATATAGAAAAACATCAGCAGAGCACCGGCTATCATAAAGAGGTTTTCAGTTAGCGAAACAAAGCCCAATGGCACGTTGCTATCGCCACCTACACAGGCACACTTGAGTTCACGTTTATCGATGTATACCGCTTTAACCACTGAAACCGCTCCCACCGAACCTATAAATAGGGAGAACGGCGCCACCGCTAACGCGGGCAGTTGAGCTACCATACCAATTCCAGCATAAGCCTCTACAAACGGGTAAATATAGCCGTATCGTAGCCACTTCATGGCTAGCAAATCGTAGGTAATAAACGAGTTAGTAAAGCTGAATAGGTCTTTGAGTTTTTGTACTGCCAGCAGCGACATTGAAAACGCGATAAATAGCATGAGAGTGCGAATGGAAAAATACGCACCTACTACCGTATATTGAAATGCTAACGCTAATAACGCAGCTACCGAAAATATGGCTATTACTGGGGTATAGGTGGTACCCGTTTGGCCCGCTTCGCCTTTTCCAAAATAAGTACGAAGATCGTCGTACCCACCTATACGCTCATCATTTATAAACGTCTGTGGGGTTGTTTTAACATTGTACTTTGTCTTGAACGCGTCGGTTTCTTCCCTAGAAGTGAGGGGACGATCATCTATGTTATACCCTTCTCTCTCTAACAAATCTTTGGAACGTAAACCAAACGGACAAATATGATTATCGGTCACCATTCTGTACAAAATTGCCTTTTTATTCATCATGCTCTCCTTTGTCTCACTCGCGCCAAAAGCTAACAGAAAAGGTTGTAGTTAATGTCGCAATAAGCTCCAAACTCGTCTTTATTCAAACCGAGCCATAAGCTTGAAAGAGTTCGGTCAGGTTATTAGTCACACCAAACTCCCCTGCCTCAAACTTGCCTCTAAATTAGATAGCGAGAAGAGATCCGTCATGTGAAATCCTTACGCGAATAGTTCATGAAGCTGTAAATTCCTCACAATTAACGACTCAAACCTTTCGGTTCTAGGTACCTTTATCAATACCGTTACAATTTCTATACCGATATATACTCAACGTTATTGTAGGAGTTATCGAATATGTCTCTTTGGGGGGAATCTGTAGGGCAATAACGCTTAATCAGTTGCTGGCCTTATCGCCTAGAACGTAGAATATTAATTCCTTTCGTTATAGAGTGAATAGAACTCTCGAAAAGGCATTTAAAATGACATTCGTATTTTTACATGGCTCAGGTTGCACGAATAACGTGTGGGCGCACCAAGTATCGTTTTTCAACAACAGTGTTGCATTAAACTTTCCTGGTCACCCTGATGGCGAAGTATTATGCGATGTAAAATCCATAGCTCATTGGGTGCTTAATACCGTTGAACAAGAAGATTTAACAGACGTGGTGTTGGTTGGTCATTCTTTAGGAAGTGCCGTAGCCATGCAAGCTGCTCTGCTGGCCTCAAGCGAATCAACGACTTTCGATTCAAGTAGACTAAAAGCACTGGTGTTAATAGGTGCGGGTGCTAAATTAAAAGTAATGCCACAACTGCTTACGTCACTAGCAACGCTTATAGAAGGAGGCGGAGCATTCCCCGATTACCTATTAGCTTCAAACCAACAGCTTCAAGAGCCGTTAAGAACTGAGGTAAATTCAGCAATTGTTAAAAATGGCGCCGCGGTGATGCTGAAAGACTTTACCGCCTGTGACAACTTTGACGTTATGCAAGAGATAGGCAGCATTAAATTGCCAGTACAACTTATTGTGGGTGACAAAGATATTATGACCCCCGTTAAGTACTCTGAATACTTACTAGCAAACCTGCCAAACGCTCAATTAGAAGTTATAGATGCTGGTACCCACATGGTGTTTGCCGAGCAATATGACAAAGTGAATGCATGCATTCAACGCTTCGTAGATGGGTTAGCCTAAAAGGCCAATACGGTAACAATAAGAAAGGCGTTACCCTTAAATAGGTAACGCCTTTTTACTTTATGTGGCCAGTGCAATGCTTGTAACATTTTGCCTTGAATTTAACATATCCATCTTAATGCTTGTTGCTTTATCCTACGCTGTGAACACGCGCGTTTTTAGTTAGACGCTTTTCACCGACGGGCTCTTTCTAGATGTTTTTAATTAAGGCGATTCCATTCGAAGTCTTTAAAAACTTCACAAAAAGAATTCAGCCTCTTTCGCTTTATGAAATAAAACGCTTCATCGCAAAAATTCGACATGCTGCCGCTCGAAATACTCTTCTCATCGAAACGATTAAAAATTTACAACTTTAGTATTGTATGACTAATTGATTTTGTGCTTAACTCAGCTCCATAAACGAAACTCGTTTATCACATCTAATAATTATAAGTCTTATCAGACAACACGGCTTTTAGCTGCACCCCGCAACAGAAAAGAAGTAACAGCAGTATGCGTACCAAAAATACGTGTAACTCGTGCATGCAAAAGCACTGCGCTACTGCAACGTTCATTCGCTTTAAAAATACACTTATAAAAATTCAGGAACACACAATGCAACAAGCAAATTTTAACGCTTCTGTTTTCAAGCTTTCCTTGATCGCAGGTGCTATAGCGGCTATACCGTTTTCAACGTCGGTAATGGCTCAAGAACAAACCAACATCGACGAGCAAGATGTTGAGCAAATCCAAATTGTTGGTTCGCGCCGCGTAGGCCGCACTGTTAATGACTCTCCGGTTCCTATCGATATTATCGATGCGTCTTCTATTGAAGCCACTGGTTTAACCGAAACCAACATGATCCTCAATTCGTTGTTGCCAAGCTTCAACTTTCCGCAACCTTCTGTTACTGATGGAACAGACCATGTTCGCCCAGCACAGCTTCGCGGTTTAGCACCAGATCACACGCTTGTTTTAGTAAATGGTAAGCGCCGCCATACTTCAGCACTACTTAACCTAAACGGTTCTGTGGGCCGCGGCTCTTCTGCTGTGGATTTAAATGCTATACCAGCTAACGCGATTAAGCGCATTGAAGTATTGCGCGATGGTGCAGCGGCTCAATACGGTTCAGACGCCATTGCTGGTGTTATCAATATTGTATTGAAAGACGCTAGCGAAGGCGGTGAAGTATCAGCCACTTACGGTGCAAACGTAACTACAATGGACGGCGTGCCTAACCTTGAGGGCGTTAGTGCCGATGCAGATGGCAACCTTGCAATCAATACAGGTTCAGATCGTGAACTGACCGACGGACAAACCCTTACCCTTCGTGGCAATATGGGCTTTGAGTGGGGCGATGACGGATTTATAAATGTTTCAGCTGAATACCGCGACCGTGGTGAGTCGAACCGTTCAGACTTCGATACTCGCGAAAATTATGCTCGTGACGCTGATGGTAATTTAGATGAAAGAGAATTCACTGTTAACCGCTACAACCATGTATATGGTAACGGTGAAGTAGAAGATTACGCGCTGTTTGTAAACGCAGGTAAAGCCATTAACGACAGTGTCGAATTTTACGGTACTGCGGGCTTTAGTTCGCGTGATTCTATTGGCGGCGGTTTTTACCGCAGAGCATCAGATAGCCGTAACATCACTTCTATCTACCCTGACGGCTTCTTACCATCTATTCAAACCGATATTCAAGATATGTCGGTACTAGGCGGCATTAAGGGTTACGGCGATGTGTGGAACTACGATTTGTCACTTACCCACGGTGGCAATGCTTTAGAGTACAGCGTAGTGAATAGCTTGAACACATCGCTTGGACCAACAAGCCAAACTAGTTTTAACGCGGGTGAGCTGGAGTACAACACTACCATTATTAACGCTGATGCATCTCGCTTAGTTGATACAGGCTATTTCTTCAGCGAAATGAACTTCGCTATGGGTGCAGAATACCGCCACGAAAGCTATGAGATTACCGCTGGTGAAGAAAACTCGTATGTCCAAGGTACGTTTGGCCCAGGTGGCGTAGTTACCGACCCTGTTGATGGCCCTTTTGGCTCAGCTGGCTCACAAGTTTTCCCTGGCTTCACGCCAGAGTCAGCAGGTGAAAACACACGTCACAACTACAGCTTTTATGTAGATGTAGAAGCCGATGTACTAGAAAACTGGAACGTAGCAGTAGCAGGTCGTTATGAAGACTATTCAGATTTTGGCAGTACCTTTAACTGGAAAATGTCACACCGAGTAACCATTACTGATGCCTTGGCTCTTCGCGCCTCTATATCGACTGGCTTTAGAGCGCCGTCGTTGCAACAACAGCACTTTACTTCTATTGCAACTGTGTTCGTGGATGGCGAGCCAACTGAAACGGGTACGTTTGCCGCCTCAAGTGATGTTGCACAGGCATTGGGTAGCCCAGGTCTTGATGCTGAAGAATCTGATAACTACAGCGCTGGTTTCACTTACTCGCCTACTGCCAATTTCAACCTAACCGTAGATTTCTACCGTATTGATATTGACGATCGTATCGTGTTGTCGAACAACCTATCGGGTGATGCTATTGAAGCGTTGCTCGAAGGCACTGGTGCTAACCAGGCTCGCTTCTTCTTGAACGCGATTAATTCTCGTACTGAAGGGGTAGATATTGTTTCTACATACACATTAAACACAGCTGATTTTGGTGCGTTTAACTTCAATGCGGGTATTAACTTCAACGATAATGAAGTGACCGATATTTTAGAAGCGCCAGAAGTGCTCCAAGGCGCAGGCTTCGATCAAAGTAACTTGTTTGACGATGTAGAACTGCGTCGTTTCGAGACAAGCTCGCCAGATAGCAAAGTGAACCTTGGTGTAACTTGGTCTTATGACCGTTACAATGCAACATTGCGCACCACACGATACGGCGAAGTAGAAGACCCATCATCAATTGAAGCACGTAACGAAATTATACCTTCTGAGTGGATCACAGATTTAGATGTTCGCGTAGCCCTTACTGACAACCTAGCGGTATCGGTTGGTGCGAATAACATCTTCGATGTTTACCCAGAAGCTACACGCGATTTAGTTGATGACGTAACTACTTTCTCGATGATTTTCCCATACTCGGGCTTCTCGCCCTATGGATTCACGGGCCGTTATGTTTACGGAAAAGTGACTTATAGCTTTTAATTAATCTTGTAAGTTAAAACTCAACAAAAATGCCGGATGTGAAAACATCCGGCATTTTTATGCTCTACTTTTTTCCCATCAAAATTATATGCGGTAAATTTGTATTTAACCTCCTTACACGGCAAGAACTATTCTCAAGATCAGTTACCTTTGTTAACAAGCGTGAGTATTTTAAGTGCTCCCACTTTTGGGTTAACACTTTTAGAAGAAATTAATAATGGAAGTTCTTACAAATAATGAGGTAGACCTTGTATCAGGCGGGTGCGCAGAGCACTGCTGGGGCGATTTTAGCATAGCAGGATTAGCTGCATCGATGGGAGCAGGAGCTCTAGGCGGTGTCCGTGGTGGTGGCTGGGTTGGTGCTGCTATAGGTGCTATTTCTGGTGGGTTAGGATATGCAGGTAGTAAAGTTGGCGACAAGATGTCCGAGCGCACCACATCCACAACTGATGAGTAATTTTAGGGGCTAAGGCCCTTTATTAGGAGCCAATATGCTGAAGAATATTAAACAGATTATAAGCTATACCCTTTTAATGGCATGTATTATTGTTATCACTGTAACCACCGTAAAGATTGTAGAAATGATCTGGCCTTTAGAGAATGCTAAAACGCTCTTGGTGATTGTGGTCGTTTTTTTGACCACGTTCATTTGCACCCAAGTAGCAAAAAAGTATGGCTTATTTACCCGTTAGTTTCCGCTTTCGATAAACACTCGGCTCAAGCCCTTGGTCATTCTACTTTGCTATTCATACGTATGGTGACGGGTAACGCTAAAGCGATTTAAAATATGATGCATGACGTAAACGGCACTCAAACTAAGGGCAATTGCCACGGCCACAGAGCTAAAACGGTAAAGCGCGCTGTAAACTAAATCTTGATTGGGTGTTAGCGAGTTTCCAAACAAAATACCAAACGTGGTTAGCACACCAAACCCAATGCCCGGCATCCCGCCACCTAAAATATGATAGCGGCTAAAAATGAACGCTAAAATCCACAATACGAGTACCGGAAAAAGTAAAAAATCACTGTGATTGTACAAAAAAAATTGCGCAAGCAGTGCTAAATTACAACCAATGAGTGTACCAATAGCCCGTTGCCACCCAGCGAGACTTGCCGCTTTCCAGCAAAGCGAAAATAGAATAAGCACCGATGAAGCTTGTGCCGATATAGAGTCTTGTAAATCCAGCGCTTGAAACACCACAAACGATAAAGTTGCTACACTTGCACACAAGAGTACTTCGTGACGAATACTTTCCTTCGCCTTAGGCGGTGGAACACGAGGTATGCGCGGTGCAACATCCGGAAATATGCCATGCATGAGAACCGCAATAACAATTGATAAAAGCGTAGCTGCACCGTTACTCACTATTAACGGGTATACAGTATCTACGCCGGTTACATAGCTTGAAAAGTGTAGCTGTATTGAAAGCCCTACTGCACCTAACGCTCCAAACAAAAAGCCGCCGCCACTGCTCATTTGATAGAACAAGATACAAAAGCATAGAAACACAATAAGGGTCATCACCACTGGAATGTGGGAAAATAAGCCTTGCAACACCAACACAATAAAGGCGCTGAACCCCGCACTAGCTATGAACTGCTTTATCACTGGCTTACTAATAACGGGCACTAAACCCAGCAACAACATGGGGTAAACCGTAAAGAAAATACCGTAAGGCCAGTTCATTAATTTAGCGATGGTAAAACCAATGGTACAGCCCCCCGCTATACGCAGCGCCTGGCGCAAACCATTGCCATCTAACGTGGGGGCTTCACTAATTGCCTTCGTCATTTCGCCTCCGTTAGTAAATGTAGTGTAACCAACTAATGGCGTTAATTTGTAACGTACCAAACCACTGACCTAAGGTTGATTCAGGTAACAGTTGTACTGTGGCTCGAGCACCACTTGGCATACCCTCTATCAAGTTTTCATTTTCTTGCAGAACAATATGAACCCGCTGACGTTGGGCGTCTCGCACCCATCTATTACTGGTTTCGGTTACGCTTAGCTTACCGTTAGCACTTAATTGACCATCGCTAACCCCAGCTTCGAAAGAGGCAATGTGCGCGTCGTATACTTCACCCGGACGACTATCGAACACCACTTTAGCGATGCTATGCGCTGGCATATGGGCCAAGGATTTTTCTCTGAAATCGGCAACCAAATCCGTTTCGCTTGTCACAATAGCCAACAACGGGCTTCCTTTTACCGCATAGGCGCCTTCACGTAACTGCATATTAGACACCACACCATCGTTGCGAGCACGTACTTGGGTATAAGATAGGTTTAGTTTGGCTTCAGCTAGCTGGTTCGCAGCATGGCGAACTGTGAGGTTACTTTCACCCGAATCGCCTCTTGCCAATAAGGCCTCAGACAACTGCGCCTCTAAGGCAGATTTATCGGCAATACTCGCTTCATAATTGGCACGCATCGCTTCGAGCTCTTGTTCTGAAATTGCGCGTTGCTCATACAAAGCATTGCTACGCTGTTGAAGTAACTTTTGCTCGTGCAGCTTGGCACTAGCCGCCTTAATTTGCGCCTCTAAAGATTTAATATTGGTATCAAGCCGTTTGTTTTGTAATTTGGCATCATCTAACGCTAACCTCGCTTGCGTTAACGCTATATCGTACGGCCCACTATCAATTTGAAACAATACATCGCCCACTTTTACTGTCTGATTATTGCGAACAAAAACCTGCGTTACTTCGCCACTTAGCTGAGGCGCAACTTGTACAACCGGGTGATAAATACGCGCTTGGGGCGTTACCGGCATGAAGGTATCGGCAATAAGGTAGTAAATAAAAACCAGCACAAAACCAATTAAAGAAAATCTTACGTAAAGTGAAAATTTCTGATCAGGCGTCATTAGTCCCCTCCTCTAATTTACTTGCTCTGCGTGTTTCCTGTAGAGAAATGCAGTCCGAGGCATTTTGTTCTATTTGCAACAACGCACGCGCCATTACATCTAGCTGCTCATGGGTTAACCCTGCATAAAACTGCTGCTTAACATCCGCAATTTTTTCATTTAGCGAATTCAAAACAACGCGACCGTCTTGAGTGAAATATAGTTTTTTGCTGCGCTTATCGTTGTTATCAACTTGGCGGCTAATTAGAGACTGCTCTTCAAGCTGCTTTAATGTGCGGGTTAACGACGGCATTTCTATGCCTAAACTTTGCGCCAGCGCTAATTGGGTAACCCCTTCGCCAATTAAATTGATATGCATTAACGCGAGCCATCTTGATTGCGTTAACCCCAAGGGCTCAACAGTTAACGTAACAGCTTCTCTGCATAACCGGTGTACTCGGCCCATCTTTCCAACAAGCGTAAAATCTAGCGTTTCGTGAAACGGCTTTTGTGCAGACATACTCACCTCAAAGTTACTTAGCATGCTAACTACAATAACATTACTTAGCACGCTAAGTAAATAAAAGTCGTATTTACCTTTCCTCCACGTGATTTTTTATGACCACCAAAATGATCGTTATAAATGCATGCAGCTTACTCATTCTAGGTTCACCTTATTTTGTAAGGTGGAAAAGTATTAAAAATGGTAAGGGAAGCATGACAATAACTAACGACAATTTTCTGCAGGTTCGTGGTGCACGGGTTCACAACTTAAAAGACGTGGATGTTGATATACCGCGAAACAAGATTGTGGCCTTTACGGGCATTTCTGGCTCGGGTAAGTCCTCACTCGCCTTTGGCACCTTGTACGCAGAAGCGCAACATCGTTATTTAGATTCGGTTTCCCCTTATGCAAGAAGGTTGATAGATCAAATTGAAACGCCCGATGTAGATAGTATCGAGGGCCTGCCACCCGCAGTTGGGCTGCATCAGAACCGCGGAACGCCTTCAATTCGTTCATCGGTAGGTAGTATCACCACCATTTCGAATAGCCTTCGAATGCTGTATTCCCGTGCAGGTGATTACCCCGCAAATCAAAAGATTATTTACGCTGATGGCTTCTCGCCAAATACCGTTGAGGGTGCCTGCGAGAAGTGCCATGGCATTGGCACTGTGTTTGATGTAACCGAAGACAAACTGGTGCCCGACCCTACCCTTACCATTCGTGAAGGAGCCATTGCTGCCTGGCCTGGCGCGTGGCAAGGTAAAAATTTAGTGCGGGTTCTACTGTCGTTAGATATTGATGTCGATATATCTTGGCAGGAATTACCCGAATCTACGCGAGATTGGATTTTATACACCGACGATACCCCCCAAGTACCGGTATACAGAAACTATAACTTGGCGCAGACCCAAGCCGCGA
>OJBR01000206.1_pt1 | contig 34414 bp, 30 predicted proteins | sample 1591161 | NCBI WGS metagenome assembly OJBR01 (sample SAMN05416803, study PRJEB24817) | seawater metagenome | isolation source: Sea water | place: Canada:Atlantic | collected 2013-07
TACGAGATCTAGTACGGTCTCGTGGGCTCGGAGATGTGTATAAGAGACAGGCAAAGTGCTAACCCTTTTTATTATGTTAAATATAACTGTATCTGAAAGCTTATAGTAAGCTTTCTAGGGTAAGTTCCATCATATCTTTAAACGTGGTTTCTCGTTCTTCAGAAGTGGTTTTCTCACCTGTTTTAATATGATCACTAACGGTTAATACGGTAAGTGCTTTTTTACCATACTCAGCAGCAACGCCATAAAGGCCAGCGGCTTCCATTTCTACCGCTAAAATTCCATATTTTTCCATGGTCGCAAACATTTCAGGTTGCGGCGTATAAAATAAATCAGCAGTGAAAATATTACCTACATGTACTGGCTTGCCCAATTTTTCAGCGGTATCAACGACACTTTTGAGTAAAGAGAAGTCGGCACAAGCAGCAAAGTCTACATTATGAAAACGTTGTCTGTTAACGTTCGAGTCTGTACTTGCAGCCATACCAATAACAATGTCACGAATATTTATGTCATCGCGTACCGCGCCACAAGAGCCGATACGTATGATTTTTTCTACGCCATAATCTTTATAAAGTTCTGTAGCGTAAATGGAAATGCTTGGTACGCCCATACCAGAGCCCATAACAGAGACACGTTTGCCTTTATATGTACCAGTGTAACCAAGCATGTTACGTACTTGAGTGATGCATTTAGCATCATCAAGAAAGTTTTCGGCAATAAATTTTGCTCTAAGGGGATCGCCAGGCATTAATACTGTTTCTGCAAATTCGCCGGCTTGTGCTTCGATATGTGGTGTTGGCATAAGAGTTATCCTTTTAAGGTTAAGTATAACACCAATTCCACTAAGTTATTGCTCACTTGTACTGGTTAAAACTCACCATGGCAGCGTTGCTCTCAATCTCAATAGCCAGCTATTGCTCAATCGAGCGCCTTACCCTGATTTATTTTTCCTACCTACAACGAGATCACAAACTTAATGAAAATGGTATAACGCAGTAAGTTTCTAGCCAGAACTGAATCATTCATGCTGCTATCAAGGATTTTTTACTGATAAATTTGATGTTAATGTTTACTTTGTTAAGTGTTTTTCTTACTGCTTTTTGCAGTACTGCGCATTGCTTACTTATAAATAAATAAATAAAGAATGCACAGTTAATAATAATGCTAAGTTAAGTCCGGTTCAAGTAGACCCCATTATTTTAGGCTTGTTTTAGTGTTTATTGCTTAATATTGAGTAGTGCTGTCTTTTCTTGCTCAGATAGAAAACTCATTTGCACCGCATTTCGTTGTAATTGACTGATTTGATCTGTATTGAGCCCAAGTACTTCGCGTGCTACCTGAAATTCGCCAGCAAGCTCGATATTTTCAACGGCAGGGTCGTCAGTATTTAAGCAAACGGTAAGATCGTTTGCTAAAAATGTTTTCACTGGATGTACTGCCAAATCTTTAATCGTTCCTGTTTGGTAGTTTGAAGTAAGGCAAGACTCTATGCTTATTTTATTTTCTCGCATGTAGTCCATTAATTCTTGATCCTTAGCACAAGCCACACCATGACCAATGCGCGTTGCGCCTAGTGTTTTTATAGCATGCCAAACACTTTCAGGCCCGGCGGCTTCTCCTGCATGTACACTGACATTGAGCCCCGCATCGTTTACTTGTTTAAAGTGGCTTTCAAAAAGGCTGCCAGGAAAGTTATATTCATCGCCCGCGAGGTCTATCGCAACTAAATCATCTTTATAAGCGAGCAGGGCATTAAGTTCACTTTGACAATGTTCAACACCAAAGGTACGACTTAAAATGCCCATTAAATTAATTTTAGTGGTAAATTTTTCTCTACCCTGATTTACCCCTTCAATAATTGCTTCTACCACACCTTCTATTGGTAAATTGTGCGCCATAGCTATGTAATAGGGAGAAAATCTTAATTCAGCATAATCAATATTAGCGTTGTAAGCATCTTCAACATTCTCAAAACCGATACGTACCACATCGTCGAGAGACTTCAGCACACCAACACCCCAATCAAGCTTTTTCAAAAAGGCAAGCAGGTCAGCTTCACTATCAGTGATTTGCACGTGAGGAATAAACGCCTCAAAGTTATCTTCGGGTAATTTAATATTATTTTTTTGTGCTAACTGCCAAATAGTTTTTGGGCGTATATTTCCATCTAAGTGGCGATGTAAATCGACGAGGGGAAGTTGGTTATTAAACATGATAAAATTTTGTCCTAGCAGTGAAAGTTTTGTGGGTAAATTACATTATTTGATCTTGAATAATACCCTTGATACATTCTTATTAATTATAGACTTCATTAGTCTGTTCTAAAAGTTAAAGCTTAACCTTTACTGATATAGGGCAGTGGTCGCTTAAGTTTCGAGATGATTCTTTCGTGTATTTAGGTTTGAAAATAAGTTGTTCAAATGAAGCGTCAATATACTTTTCTTTGGCCTTAGGGCTGAAAATAATATGATCTATATATTCTTTATAATAACCGCCCCAACAGCCTGAATTTGCTGTCGAGGTAGGTGTCCATAGTGATTCTTGTCCTTCATCATTTAATGCTTGCCACAACCCTTTATCTTCAGGGTATTTTAAAGCGATATCCTGTGAGAAACGTCGATTAAAATCACCTAAAACTATGTAGGCAGCGTCTTGGCTGGCATGTAAATCAATCCATTGTTCTAATGGGGTTATTTGCTTACTAAGTTTGGTACAGGCCTCTTTATGTTTTTCTTCTTTAACAGATGTACTCGGCATTGCTTTAACACTACGACCATCTAATGGTGCAGCAAAACAGCCAGATTTTAAATGTACGGCTAACAAATGCAATGTCTTACCATTTTTTGTTAGCGTTACATCCATGCCATAACGTACTTTACCGACATCTAAAGCTTTATATTCTTTGGCTTCTACAGTGAAATTTTGAGATTTTTTAATGGCTACACCAACACGTTGAACCCAGTCTTTGGTAGAAAAGTAATAATCATAATCATTGCCAAAAACTTTACGGGCCCAATACTCACTCTCAACTTCTTGAAGAGCGATCACATCAGCATCCAACTGTTTGGCATACATTGCCAATTGCTGGTTATCAGTCTTAGTTCGATGATTATACTCATGGGAGCCTAACCAAGCTATGTTCCAAGAGGCAAGTTTTAGTTCAGTGGCCTGACTGATAAAGCTGCTACAGAGCACTAGGAACAGCGCAGGCATAATTAGCAAAGTATTTTTCATAAAATTTTTCTTCTAATTCAATGAGTCATTTGGCCATAGAACGGTGATAAATCATGCCTGGTCAGTGAACAAGGAAGACTCTCGTACAAGACATTATTTGTTTTACTTAACCATACGGTCAAGTAAATATTTTGGCTAGCAAGATTACACTATTTTCATGCTTAATAACAACTCGTTTGAATAAACATGACAGGTCTACATAATGCTACTGATAGCCATGGTGATTTTTTGATCAGTTATTGCAACCTATCATAGGCAAGTTGGGATTAATCAAGCCATTTACAGAAAATGGCTTGTCAGGTGAATCTTTATTAAAGGTGACTTTCGTTGCATCAAGATATTGAAAATCACCAGCAGCATTTAAATGCCATAAATTATCATCTAACCGCTCAAAGCAAAAATCGCCGGTGTCCCCGTGGCTAATTAATACTGGTTTTTTGATTCGCTTTGCCAACGCTTTAAAAGCTTGACGGTAAATGGCAAAAGCATCGCATGTTTTTAACGAGGAATTATCACAAGTATCACTCTGTAACACTGACTTTTGATACATGTCTGCTTGAAAGCCAATAATTACTGCATCAAAAGATTTTGCATGACTTTCTATTTCATTGAGCCATGCTAAGTTGGCTTCATCCCGAACAATGACTTTGTTAGTGGAAGTCTCTCGATTCGACTTATTTATATGAACTCGACCATTACTCGTGCCAACGATATGTAAAGTACTGACGGCTAGGCGATCATTAATCCATAATTGATTTTCTTTTTGCTCAAGTTGCGATGAGATCCTAGGTAGTTTTTGGGTTAAAAGTGGCGGTGTTTGGTACATTAGTTCTATGAGGAAATCGAGCCTTTCTAATTCGTTAAAACTGTGTAGTAATGTACTCCGGTCACAATCAGTCCAATCATTGTCGCCTGGGGTATAGATTATTTTACCTGGGTAAGTTTGCGCTAATAGCGCTTTATGCTCTTTTAACAGCTCATTGGTACATGACTTACCGCCGCTTTTAAAGTCTCCAAGATGCATAACTACAGTAGGATTCGTTTCATTGATAAGACGATATAAAATGCCATTGGGCCCTTGCAGCATCTTTTTTTCTTCATCACTATACGGAGTATCAGCTAATATAATGACTGTTTGTGCCCAAAGTATTGAGCTAGTAGTCGAAAGTAATAAAAAGATGATGTGTAAACAACGCTTTTTCCATGAGTAAATGCTGAAAGTCATCAGTAGCCTTTTAAATCAAATTAAAAACAGAGTGAATGAAAGCTAACCTAGCGAAGAATAGGGATTGATGCAAGTTAGTTACCATAAAGAAAATGAACCATATGGTCAGGTTTTTATCTTCCCGCTGTTGAACAAAATCGAGAAAAGAGTAAAATCTCATTATTATCGACAAAGAGAAGTAAAATTATGCAAGTACTAGTTGTAGATTACACCGCAAAAGACGCGGCAGAAAAGTTTGTTAAAAGTTTACATGAAACTGGCTTTGCTGTGCTTGTTAATCATCCAATAAAACAAAGTTTAGTTGAATCCATATACAAAAATTGGCAAGAATTTTTCTTGAGTGAAGAAAAACACTCCTTTGCTTTTGATCCTGCAAAGCAAGATGGCTATTTCTCATCTGAGATATCAGAAACGGCAAAAGGTCATAGTAAAAAAGATATTAAGGAGTATTTCCATGTTTACCCTTGGGGGCGAATTCCTGTAAAGCTCAACGATGAAATTCTTGAATATTATCGTTTAGCATCACAGCTTGCAGCTGAGTTACTTGACTGGGTAGAAGAGTATAGTCCGGCGGACATCGCAGATAAGTATTCTGAAGCGTTATCTAATATGATTAAAGATACACCCAATACATTGTTGCGTATCTTACATTACCCGCCGCTCACAGGTGATGAAGAGCCTGGCGCTGTGAGAGCGGCTTCCCATGAAGATATTAATTTATTGACTATATTACCTGCAGCGAATGAACCAGGTTTACAAGTGCAACGTCAAAATGGTGAGTGGATTGATGTTCCCTCAGACTTCGGTAATTTAATTATAAATATTGGTGATATGTTGCAAGAAACATCTGGTGGGTATTTTCCATCGACAAGTCATCGAGTTATCAATCCAACAGGTAAGGGCAGCGACAAGTCTCGAATCTCTTTACCTTTGTTTTTACACCCTCGCAGTGAAGTGGTGTTATCTGAAAAACATACTCAAGCAAGTTACTTACTCGAACGTTTACGTGAGTTAGGTGTTAAAGTTTAACTAAATATGTAGCTAAATCTATAATTTAATTTTCCCTAGCCGACTTGCTTAACTCGTCGGCTTTTTTGTGCCTGTTATTCAATATTTGAGTGACTATACCGGTTACCAATCAAAGTGCAGGATTTCAGTGGGAATTAAAACCACTTTAGGCAAGGAAAATAATTTAAGCATAGTCATTCTATGGTTTGATTATTTAACGCCGACTAAAGTGATTTTAAACCCATCAAAGAAGCGCTTGAACAACATCACTTCATCGTTGCTGCGACTTATAATGGAACAACCATTATTTCATCATAGCGCCTTGAATTAAAATTGCTCAAGCACTCTGAAACCTGTTCTTGAATGGTAACGGGTATATACTGCTGGGAATGAATAAAATAAGTAGTAGTTCGAACTTCTGGGTTTTGGTGCTTAAGTTATACTTTAGCGTGCCGATACTCTTATACATGTTTTAATAAATTCTTTGATAAATAGAGATAGATATTATGGACTCATCAATTAAACCCCATGCTACCTTTAGCCAAGATGTTCGATCTTTAGCAAAAGCGCAGGATAAAAAAGAAAATGGCCCCATGGGCCAACAAGTATCGGATCTTGCCCATGAGAAAAAAATAGGGGAAGTACAGGAACCTATTTCTGTCAGTAATAAAAAACAACTGAATGCTGCAATTATAGAGTCGACATTGAAATTTAGTAACACAGTCGGCGATCAACCACTGTCACTGTTATTAAAAACCGCTTTACAAGGAATAAACGAAGCGCTTAAAGAGGGTGGGGTTGAAAGTAAGGTTGAAGATGCTTATGAGTCAGGCATTAATTTTAGTCCTGAAGCGACTGCTGAGCGTATTGTTTCGTTTAGCACTCAATTATTGGGCGCTTATCGAGAGCAACACCCTGAAATGGATGCTGAAGAATCGTTAGCGAGTTTTGTTGATATTATTGGTGGTGGTATTGAACAAGGTTTTAGCGAAGCCAAAGACATACTTGGTAATTTAAATGTATTAGAGGGAGATATTTCCAATAATATTGATAAAACCTATGAGTTGGTGCAACAAGGACTACAGTCTTTTGTCGACTCTTTTAGTGAGGCAGAAGAAAAGTAAACCCTAGGTAATTTCAAGGAATTAGTTAGGGCACTCCCCTTAATTGATAAGCAAAGCCCAGCAGCTTTGTTCAGCTGAAAGCTTGGCTGTCTCCGCTTCACTGTTAAACTCAAATTATATAAATGTGATTTAAATGTAACAAAGGTTGGGTTAAGTGAAGGTTAAGAGATAGATTTATCGATGCGAAAATACATTTTTGTTATCTGAACGTTAGTCTTAATCCACTTATCGTCGGCTAAACCTTGCTATTTCCCGCTCAATACTGAATTTTTAACTATCTTGGATATATTATATTGTTCTTATTTTAGAGCGAAAATAAGTAAAAAACTTAACACCAGCAGCCAACTATCTATGATCTTGATCTTGATCTGTAGTTAAATACTTCTTTAGTCACGCTCAATTCTGCATCTTGCAGTAGTTTAGGTATATAATGATGCCCCCTCTTGAAAAGACTTGTATTAAATCAGGCCTGAACCTTATTGAAGAGAGGTTTCGTTGTAAAAAACGAAGAAGTAACACTTACTGGATTTTACCAGATAAACACTAGAATTAAGCCCGAGTAGTATGGCATGAAGGTATTAGAAAAAGATTATCAGATTAACAGCGTCCGTAAGGCTATTGATGCAGGAGTTAACTCCATTATCGCGTTACCTACGGGGGGCGGTAAGAGTATCTGTATACTTAAATTGTGCCAAGCAATGCCCGACAAGAGAGTGGTCATTAGTTTACGTAATGCGGCATTGGTCCCTCAATTATTGAATACCCTCACCATTAATGGTCTAACGGTTAGTGTTGTTAAGTCTGGCTATAAGTATATTGCTGGCGGTGATGTTACCTTGATAATGGAACAATCATTTGGCAGAAGAAAGCATTTAAATATTAAATGTGACGTACTCTTGCGTGATGAATATCATGTGGGTTGTATGGGCGGTGTTTATATTGCGATGCGTGAAGAACTATCCCCAGACTTGATTATTGGCCTTACTGCCACGCCCATTGATAGATTAGGCGTTTATATTGATAAATCGATGGAATTAATTGAAGAGACAACCACTAAATTACTGATTGAAGCGGGTGAGTTAGCTAAGCCGGTTTACAAAGTGCCAAGCCTGTCTCAAGAGATAGATTATAGCGCCGTTAAAATGTACCGAGGTGATTTTAGTGTTTCAGGCTTAGATCTAATACTACTAGAACATTGCTCGTTAGTGGCCCAGCAAACGGTTGATGACGCATTGTCTCAGGGTCGTAAAGTTATGCTGTTTGCTAACTCAATTAACCATGTAGAGTCGTTGTCTGAGGCTTTTGATTTACTTGGTGTTGAACATGAGCGTGTTCACTCTCAGCGTTCGTCTGATGAAAATGATGAAAGCATCCGTAGATACAAGTCAAACGAAGTTAGGCTAATTATCAATATGTCTATGTTAACCATTGGCTTTGATGACCCGACGACTGATTGTGTTGTTTTAGCACGACCGACCAAGATATTAAGATTATATTTACAGATTATCGGTAGATGTTTACGTGCGTCAAAAGGTAAGGCTGATGCCTTAATACTGGATTTAGCGCAGTGTATTTCTACTCATGGATTTGCTGAGGATTATAGAGACTTTACCCGTAAAACCTCTAAATCTGCAGCGATAATGGCTGAGAGATTGAGTGTGACCAACATAGCTCAATTTGTTGATGGTGAGTTCACCTACAATGAATCAATTGAACGCAAGGTTATCAAAAAGAAGTCACCTGTTATTCGCAGAAAACCACGAGATGGTTTAGTGGCGAGCAAAGAGCTTGTTGATAGAGCGGCGAGTAATAGGGTTGCGGCGTTACACAGATTAAACCCGCGAATGGAAAAACTGGTTAGCACTATCGAATTGGTAAATATTGTTTATGATCAGCAAGATGAAACAAGCAAAATGCTTGATGAAGTCGCTATGGTTAAATTAGTTGCCTTGATAGGTTTTGCCTACAGTGATTCATTAGTTGATAGCTGCACGGCATTAGTTGAAGGCTTACACGCTCAAAATCAGTCGATAAGAGGTTTACCGTTGAGAGTTAGCAATTTGATAACCACAATTGCTATGCAAGATTTAGCTGTTAAAGAAGTCGTCACTAAGACATAAGACTGTCTGCCTGAATAAAATAAAGACCTTTATTTAATTTATCTGCTGGGTAAGTTAAACAAAGGTCTTTTTTATTCATGGGGTGATTATCATCGCTATCGCTAATAAAAGAACTCTCTCACTCCCACGCTCATATCTTCATCCGTTGACATTCTTTGTAACAAGTTCCGCTTTAAATCGCGGATAAATCGATTATGATGAAATATCGACACATAATAATTAACCCGTTTGGTATAACCGCCATGTCACTATTACGTAATATCAAGTGCAATATAAAGTTCAATGTAAAGTTAGCCCGAAAAACGTTATCGATAATGGCCTGTTGTACTCTTGTGCCTTTTTTGGCAAATAGTAATGAAGCTTTGCCAGCTAGCCTGAGTCAATTTAATGAAAATATCACGGCTAAACTACACTTTGCTGATAGCGGAATACCTTGGGGAATGGCATGGTTACCTAACGGTGATTTATTAATTACGCTTCGAGACGGCGAATTAAAGAGGCTAAAAAAAGGACAAAGCAATGCAGAAACAATTTCCGGCTTGCCAGAGATAGCGGTTGGCAGTCAGGGTGGTTTACTTGATATTGCAGTACATCCGGATTATGACAACACTGGTTGGATATATATTTCTTACGCAAAAGAAGATGACAAAGGTAATAAAAGCACGGCGATAATGCGAGCTAAACTGAGTGGCAAAAAGTTAATCGAACAAGAGGATATTTATGTTGCTCAGGCTTATGGTCGTAAAGGTAATCACTTTGGTAGTCGGCTAGCTTTTGATAATCAAGGATATTTATATTTTTCTATTGGTGATCGAGGTAAAAGAGATGTTAATCCGCAAGATATAACACGCGATGCAGGCAAGGTTTATCGATTACATGATGATGGTCGTATACCTGATGACAATCCCTTCGTTAATAATGCAGAAGCTAAAAAGGCTATCTATTCCTATGGTCACCGTAATCCTCAAGGTATGGTTAAACACCCAATAACTGGCGATATTTGGACTCATGAACATGGTCCACGTGGTGGTGATGAAGTTAATCTTATCGGCAAGGGGAAAAACTACGGTTGGCCAATCATTAGTTATGGTATTAATTACTCAGGTACTGAGATTACCGACTTAACTCAAAAGAAAGGCATGGAGCAACCGTTATGGTATTGGGATCCTTCTATAGCGCCTTCAGGTATGGCATTTGTAACCAGTGATAAATATCCTTATTGGCAGGGCAATATACTGGTAGGCTCATTAAAATTTGGTCAGATAGTTATGGTTACTTTAGCAGGAAATAAGGCCGTTAAGGCGGAAGTCGTTAGAGATGAACTTACACGGGTACGCAATATTAAACAGGGACCCGACGGCTATGTTTATGTTGCGGTGGATGGTCAAGGGATTTATAAGTTAGTCGCTGAAAAGTAAGAGCTTAATCTTAAGATTTTAACATTAAGATCTTAATGTTAAAGTCACTAACGCAATACCATGATCTGTACTTTCGCCATCACGCTCGAAAATAGGATTAATTAAGTGTCTATCGTAGGTATCATATGCGCTGACTTGATAAAGACTATCATGGTAACCAGCATCAAATTCACAGGATAATAAAATGTAGTCGAGTACCGAGCTACTTGCACCAAAATAATGTGTTGGCGTACGCACTGCCTTTTCTTCTCTATTACTACTTTTTTTAGTATCAGCAGTATCAGCAGTATCAGCAGTATCAGTGTTTTCTACTGTATCTGTTGTATTTTCACTATTATCAGCTTCTTCTTGTTCATTCTGAATTGCTGTTTGTAGTAGATCCCAGGCGTCATTTAAACAATATTTAGCAAGGTATGCATCACGATCAATACCTGAAACAAAACGTAAAGTGTTTGTTAGTAAATGACTTAACACGCCATCTTCGAGGGTATTATTAAAATCCCCCATTAATACCATAGGGTTGCCTGTAGCCTCACGTCGTTCAATCATATCAATCATTAATAACGTCGCTTCACTACCACGTTGTATGGTTGAACCCCAACCACCGGCAACGTTGGCTTTTAGACTCTCAATAATCGTTTTTTCTGGTGACCAATGGTTATTTTTTTCATCGATTTCAATCATCGAACGCTTAGACTTAAAATGCACAACATAACAATCACATTTGCCCATGTGGGGGAGTTCAATGGTCGCTCTAATGACCTTTCGGCTAAAAGAAAAATCATTGGCTAAGCCTAATGTTTGCGCAAGCTCAGTATTTACTTTTACTGCCGCGACCTCTGTAATAGGATAACGAGAGGCAATGGCTACCACAGGACTTCGATAAATAAAGTCATCAATAACAGTAGGTTGATCAACCACTGCAAAATAAGCATAACCCTGTGCGGCAACTAGTTCTTTTAATGAATCTGCACTAAAAACTTCTTGAAAACCAATAATATCAGGCTGAAATTCACTCAGATACTCAGTAACCCATTTCTGTTTTTTTGCCCATTGCTCAGCACTATAAATGCGCTCAAATTCATAATAAGCATTTGGCGGTTCAAGGTAATTAAACAAGTTGAAAGTAGCAACTTTAAGTTGCGTATTTGCTACAGATACTGAGAGGGTTTCAGAAGAAGGGGATTGATCTATTTCTGTTTTATTGTTGTCGCTGATGATGATAGCTCGCCTAAGTGATGAATGATAATTGTACCTCATCATTTATACCCGTTCCACTTGAAGATGTTCGTTTCAGGAAGACTGAATCATGCATCTTCAAGTAGTAAATTTATCTCATTAAAAGCCAGTAATATTGTTGTGGGGAAGGGGCTTTATTTATCAGCGTTTAATATTTGCTCTAATTTTAAGTCTGTTAACTTCATTACACTTTTGACCACATAAAACATGATTGCCATCAACATTATTGTTGAAGGTATAGCGATGACGGGATAACTTAATAAAGTCATTTCGCCAAGTTGCTCATTAAATTGCGTTGTACCTGCAGGACTAACTACTATCCACTTTGCTAATAGATAATTCATCGTCGCAGAAAAAACAAATGTTGCTGCTAACAAGTGATTTGCCCACTGAATTTTAGCTTTAAACTTATCTGTTTTATTTTTATTTGATAGTGACTCATAGATTAAATCTAAATTGAATATCATAGGATTTAATAGAATTTTAGCAATAAGTGGTTTGCCCCAAAATCCTGATATAAGTACTACTAGACCTATAGCAGAAGGGATCGCTGCTTCCTTGATGGCTAACCATTCCACATCTAATTCAAATAAACCAATGCCACCGGTTAAGAAAGTACTTAAAAAGCCAAGTAATGAAATAAAGTTCATCGACTTGTTTTTAACAAAGTCATACAAACCATAACTAATAGGAAATAATAATGCCAAAACCAAAGCATACATAGAGCCTAAATATTCATCTCCCGATAACTTCATTAAAACGATCGACGGAACAGCAATATTAAAAATGACTTCTAACAGGATATTATTAGGGCGTTTGGTTTTTGTTTGAATAGACACGATAACTTCATAATTTGGAAACACTGAGATAAGTAAGTATATTTCATCTGGTATTAGATCACAAAGCTAAAGGGCAGGTCAGATAATTGGTTCTGACGTGGTCATTTCAATTCCAACAATCTGAAACATGCATCTCGCTAAGTTATATACCCGTTCCACTTCAATATGCTGGATTCAGTGGGAATTTAAAAGACTTTAGGCAAGGCATTCATTGCGAAGAATGGTTAAAGTGAATAACGCTGCATAAAGTCTTTAAAACCCACCCGAAGGGGAACACAGAGCAACATCACTTCGTTGTTGCATCAATTCGTAAGGGAATGCCATGACTTCATTGATGCGCCTAGAAATGAAATTGATCAGTGTTCCTGAACTTTCATTTTGAAGTAGAGCGGGTATAGGTATAATCAACCAAGTTAAATTTCACCTAACAATATTTTACGTAAATAAAGCCGATTATTATGAATGAAAAAAGAAAATTGCAAGACCCAACGCTAGTGTGCACTTGCAATGAGCTATATATCGATAATATTGAAGAGGCTATTCATGAAGGTGAAGAAGAGTATGCTGAAATAATGCAATACAACGATACATTCCCTCGATGTGGCGAATGCCATGTACATGTTCAACAGTTAGTTGACAATATTAACCGTTGAACAAATAGAACTGAAATAAACGCGACATAACTCGTGGAGAAATGTCGTTTTATTAATGCTGTTAAGTTCGATACTCTGCATTAATTTTGACGTAATCATAACTAAAGTCGCAGGTCCAAATAGTTGACTCTTCGTTGCCACGATGAAGTTGCACGGTAATATCAATTTCTGCTTCGTTCATTATCGCTTGCCCCTCATCTTCCTTATAACTCGCAGCACGTCCTCCTTTTTCAGCTACTAATAAACCGCCGAAATAGAGTTCTAATTGGTCGGTATCTAAATCAGCTAATGAATCACACTCACGTGAAGCATATCCAATAGCAGCAAGTACACGGCCTAAATTAGGATCAGAAGCAAACATTGCCGTTTTTACTAAGGGGCTTTTACCAATTGAAAAACCGATAGTTTTTGCTTCATCAATAGATAACGCACCTTTAACTGTGACTGTTATAAATTTAGTTGCGCCTTCACCGTCACGAACGATGGCTTTAGCTAGGTACTGTGAGGTTTCAAGTAAGGCATCAAAAACTTCTTGGTAACCTTTATCATTAGGGCTTGTGATAGCCCCTGCATTGCTTTTCCCCGTAGCAATAACAATAAAGGAGTCATTTGTTGAAGTATCGCCATCAACAGAGATGCAGTTAAATGATAAGTCTGCAATTTCTTTAGTCATACTATCTAATAACGATTGCGTTATATTAGCGTCGGTTGCTACATAACCTAACATGGTCGCCATATTAGGATGGATCATGCCAGCGCCTTTGGATATTCCGGTAATATTGATGCTTTCACCACCAACCTTTACCTGAGTCGCATAAGCTTTAGGGGCAATGTCCGTGGTCATAATTGCAGAAGCAGCATCAGCCCAGTTGTCAGTAGTTAAATTAGTCACCGCAAGTGGTAAACCTGCTAAGAGCTTATCCATAGGCAGATGTTCTAAAATTACGCCTGTTGAAAAAGGTAATATGGACTCTACTGGTATAGCCATAATTTCAGCTAAATGTTGACAGGTTGTTAGTGCATCTAACATGCCTTGCTCGCCTGTTCCTGCGTTAGCATTGCCTGTATTTACGACTAATGCCTTGATGCCTGATACATTGCTTCCCGTAATCGCATTATTTTTTACTGCATCTAAATGTTTTTTACACAAGGTTACTGGCGCAGCGCAAAAACGGTTTTGGGTAAAAACACCAGAGACTGCACTACCATCACAGATTTCTATAACGAGTAAATCTTTACGGTTTTGTGTTTTAATATTTGACTCAGCCCAACCTAGGCGAATGCCTTGAATTGGCGTAAGTGAAGCAGGGACTATTTCAGGTAAATTGACAGGCATAAAGAATTATTAATAATATAAAAGTAGATAAATATTACTATTTTATGGGTTTTTATGCAAAATAACATTTAAGTGAAGCATCGTAAGTTATTAAATCTGACCATAAGAAACTAGATGCAACGAGGGGCAGACTTATGCTCACGCAGCGGACGGTATTTTTATATTGTCATTGACAGACAAACTTTTTTATATGAGTTATTAGGATCAAGAAGAAAGCCATCTCCCACTAAAGAAGTCATTCTTTTTTGTGATACTTGTGGGTTATCGATTTTAAACCGTATTCTTTCAGACATATTAGCCTTTAAAATATCTGAACAATACTTTTGAAAGAAAAATCGATCAAACTCACCATTTTCTATCAATCGAAGTAACCCAAGCCTTATACGCTCTGCTATCTCGGGGAATGATGGTGAAACATAAAAATAAGTCGCTAACGGAATTTCCAGTAAAATATGGTTATCAACTACAAAATCAGGATATAAAGCTAAATGGCTTTCTACCTCTTTGTAGGCTTCGTTAATGCCTCGGCCAAATGTAGTAAAACGCTGCTTTGACAACATAGCAAATAACGACTCATAACCATTTGCCGTCACGACAACAAAACCAGCCTGTTCCATCGCAAGCCTTATTGACCATTCATTTCCAGAACCTGTATGCAAAGCTTTTAGAGACTTTAAACGACTGACTTGGACAAGCTTTTCACGGTTTTTATCTTTAACGATAAATACTCTAAAACCTTGGAGACCTTTTCTGATTGGAATAGGTACAACAATTAAATTACTATCCCATTCCTTTTGAGGAGCTTCGGCGACAACATTAAGTAATTTACCTTTCTTCAACTCATGAAATATTCGGCTTCTAGTCATATTCATTTCTGTTGTTTTAACTTGAGCATTAGTATATTCAGGCGTCGCTTTAAAAATTAACTCCATTAGCTCGTACGTATACGTATATCGAGGGTCAAAAGATGAAAGTGGCTTGTTAAAAATAACATCTTGACTGGCATTAGTGAAAATTGGTAAACATAACAAAAGCAACCATAAACCCAATCTCTTAACCATATTTATTCCTTGATTTTGCAAACTTCATTTCTGATATAAGGTAAAGTGCGGGTTACTTTACCTTATATTTTAGATGTTTACTTCTTTCATCAAAAATTGCTTTAATCTTTTGGTGTAAATCATAGACGGACGTTATCGAGACAAAATATAATCCGAATCAGTGTTTTTACTACATTGCTTAGTGTCCTTTTCGTGGCAAAAGCAATCATGTCTCTATAGCGCATTGCAGACGTTAGAGCTTGTTTCACTAACGATTACTTTTCCGACTTTTCGGTCATTAACATCAATAACTCTTTAAGTTGTTTTTAGTCACTTGTAGACGAGTAATGCCTTTATTATGATAGGCGACTAAGCCACCAAAGCAGTCAGAGATACTTTAAACTAAACGTCTGCTACATCCGAAAATGAAACCATTATATTTTTTGGTTTGATGTCATCGCTATACGTAGATGTTTTCCGTTCACACTATGGATTACGTATATCGGATAGGCTGTTTATATTACTTATACTCAGGTGTGGCTAATTTTAGAGGTATGGTAAAGCACAGTTAACATTAAAAATATTAAGTATTTCTAATGGCTGCCGATAATACTAGGGACAGCGACTACTTATAAAAAGAACCACGAAAGCTTAAGAAAAGGATTTCCATTAGATGAAACTTTATTCCGAAAATATGCAGGTCAATATTCCTATTTATCAAGAGCCTGTCTCTGCACCTAAGTTAGATGAATTAAACCAAGCTTCGTCAGCTGAAAAAAAGCTATCAGTAAACTCTCAATCAGATCAAGTCAATATTTCTGAAGAAGCACGTCAAAAAAGCGTTGATGATACAAATCAAACAGCCATGAGAAAAATAATGGGCAAGGAGGATGTTAATGAGGCTGAAGGTGAAGGGAAAAAAACATTAGATGAAAAAATCGCAGAATTACAAGAAAAAATAACTAAATTAACAGCAGAAATAGCTCGGGAGCGTAGAAGCGGCAATAATGAAAAGGCTAAAACCATGGAGTCGGAACTAGTCATGTTAAATGCACAACTGATACAACTTGTAGAACAAAAATTGGAAGCTGCAAAAAGCCAATAACAGTCTTTAAAATAAAAATGTATAAATATCTGTGGTTACTTAAACTTGAACTGACACTTCAGATTGATAAGTTGTATAAAACCAGACAGACATGACACCACAGCGGTCATTATTCATCAAACAGTTAATGCTAACTTTGTGGTAAAGTGATGGTTAGTTCTTACAATAAAAAGTTAGTAATTAACATCAACTGTCCTGATTGATGTTAGGCGTACCAGCCTTGTTTTTACTCAGCACTAATGTAATTTTGACAAACACTTCTTTATTTGGATATCCATCTGCAATGAGTTGATGTTTCAGCTGAAATGAACGAATAGCTTGTCTACTTTTAGGCCCCCAGATCCCATCAGGTTCACCTGTTTCAAAGCCTAATGAATTGAGTTGGCTTTGTAGGCTTTTCATTTGTGCAACACTATAAGGCTTTACTTTAGTTTGCGCTTTATGTGAAAACTCAATGCCTTTAGCGCCAACTAGCTTATTGGCTAATAGACCTACTGATAGCGCATAACTCTTTGAAAGGTTCCATGTCATGATGACATTAAAATTAGGGTAGAGTAAAAATGCTGGCCCTTTATGTCCTGAAGGTAGATATAGCTCAGCCTGAATATCATAAGTAGATAATGAGTGGTTATTCATTTTTTTAACGCCTAGCTTTTTAAAATAATTAAGCGAGTAGTATTGATCAAAAGCTACTTTATCAAAGGCAAAGTTTGCTGGTAATTTAACTTCTCTGCCCCAGCGTTCTTTAGGCTGCCATCCAATTTGATTTAAGTAATTGGCTGCGGTTGTTAAGGCATCAACTTCACTCTCCCAAATGTCTACTTTTCCATCATTATCACCATCAATGGCATATTTTAAGAATGCGGTAGGCATAAACTGCATATGTCCCATGGCACCAGCCCACGAACCTTGAAGTTGCTCAACAGAAACTTGCTTCGTTTCAAGTAAAGTGAACAAGTTTAATAATTCCAAAGTAAAAAACTCACTACGACGTTCATCACAGGCTAATGTCGCTAAGGAGTTCAATACTGACATTTTACCTTTGTGCTTACCAAAAACTGTTTCTAAGCCCCAAAAAGAGACTAAATATTGACGTGGTACGCCGTATTTTTTCTCTAAGGTATCAAACAGCTTTTTATTTTTCTGTAGTTTTTCTTTTCCCACTCGCACATGATAACCCGTCACTCTCGCTTTAATGTATTGTTCAAATGTTTGGGTGAATTCGGGTTGTTTTTTATCTAAAGCAATTACTCGCTGAATAGGAGTTATATTATCAATAACGGTTTGAGTTATATAAGGTGAAAACCCTGCAGTTTCAGCGCGTTTAACTAGATTTACTTTGCACTGGAGAAAATCCTCATCGGCAATTGTGGCATTTGCAAGAATAGGAAATAATGCACAGAGAATGATTACTTTTCTGAAAGATAAAAAATTAAGCGTTCTTTTAATAAGACGAATTGACGAAAGCATGGATGAGCATTCCTTGGCTAAAAAGAAAATTAAGAAAAAGTAACCTGAACTCTGAATAAGCAGCACTTGCTCAACATTCCTCTTAATCCAATTCTCAGCGTTAAAACGTCGATAAATAGCCAGCTATTCATAAACGCTTTGCCTTGATAATTGAATAAAATGAAACATTGATAAAGCGTATAACTACTTTAATTTTATTACTTTTTATACGTAACAACCTAAGCTGTTGATTTTACTTAAACATCAAGCACTCATTATCCAGAGTTCAGGTTAAGTAGCAATTCTATGGTTAAATTTTACCTTGATAACAACCATTAATCACCGTTTTTTTCATGTTCTACGGGTTGTAAGGTTTCAGCCCAAGTGTGATAAGTATTCTCACCATTTTGTTCAATTTTCATGAGTAAATATTCAATGAGTACTTTGACTTTAGTGGGTAAAAACTCGCGTTTTGGATAAACACAATAAACGCCTTCTGATGAACGAAGAAAAGATGAAATAGGGACAATGCTTTTCGATTTCAGCCAGTCGCGGGCAATAAAATGGGGTAGTTGGGTTAAACCAAGCCCTTGGGCGCATAGCTCAGCCAAGGCTTCACCATCATTAACAATATACTGACTGCCAGGATCATAACTCTCAACCCCATGACCTTCATCGACCGTGATGGGCATTAAACGTCCAGACTGAGGGTATTTGAAACGAATCCAGCTATGTTGAGAGTATTCTGCGGCGCAGGCAGGAAAATCATTAACAGCAATATAGGTAGGTGAGGCACAAAGAATAAAATCAATTGGGCTCAGCATTCGAGCAACCAGTCGTTGGTCATCGAGTTTACCGGTACGAATGGTTAAATCAATGCCCTGTTCTAATATATCAACATAACTATCATTAAACGAAATATCTAGGGTGATGTCTGGGTATAACTGCGTAAACTCCTGTAATAATGGCACCACATAAAGCCGACCATAAGACACTGGCAGGTTCACCTTAACTCGACCACACGGAAGATCATTCGTTTGTTTTATGTCTTGTTCACATTGTTCCAGCTCTAATATGATTCGCCTTGCCGTGATTAGATAACGAGAACCTGAATCAGTTAAGTGAACCTGACGGGTAGAGCGATTGAATAGTTTAATATTAAGGTTATCTTCAAGGCGTGCCATGCCTTTACTCACGGTTGATGCCGATAATCCTAGGTGATTTGCAGCTGCGGAAAAACCACCATGATCAACCGCGTTAACAAATAGCTTTAGCAAGCTTAACTTATCCATAGGTGAAGTTTCGTCACAAGTAATATGAAGTTGGTGATATTTAATCACATGATAAGGACGGTTACTATGTTGCCAAAGAATTTAATGCTTTAAGGAATAATAAAATGAAAAAATTAATTATTGGCTGCACCCTGTTACTTAATGTAGGTTGCGCATCGGTATCACAACCTAACCGTTTGGCGTTTATCGATCTTAGCCATCCCATCCCAACCTTTGCACCAAGCAAAAGCGATGCGACCAAGCCAGATCTAAATCAGCCTCTGAATAACAGCACACCAATTGCAGGATTTTATCAACAAGCAATACTCTACCCGATCGATAAATGGGCAACTAGCCAAGGCCATTTCAATAGTCGGGCTATTTTAATTCAAGAGCACAATGGCACCAGTTTTAATGCCCCTAATCACTATCAAAACGATGAAAATAGCACTGAAAAAGGCGCTGTTTCTGCGAGTAACCGCAAAGCAGCGCATCAATTAGACAGCGAGCAATTAACGGGAAATATTGTGCTAATTGACGTATCAAATAGGGTAAAAGCAGAGCTGGATAAAAATGATGGTCAACCAAGCACAGACCTAAACATCACTGATTTTTCTGATAATTCACAAGCGACGATTAGAGCCGCTGATATTCGAGCCGTTGCAGATCAAATTACCGATGGCGCGTGGTTAGTCGGACGAGTAGGTTGGGAACAATTTTACTTTTCAGGTACTGAAGACTGGGATAAGTCGAAGTATGTGAATGGCCTAAATCACCCTGGATTTACTGGGGAAGCCATTGACGAAATCATCAAGATAATGAATGAAAAGAAGGTCAAGATATCGGGTATTGCTGCAGACAGTTTTAGCACTGACTCTGGACAGGGCGCTAAAGGTAGTGACGAAAAATGGAGTAACGCATGGCCAGCACATGTGCGTTTATATCAACGTGACATATTAATTGTTGAAAATCTGACAAATCTTTCATTATTAGCTCAACAGCAAGGTGACTGTTCATTGATGGTTGGCGCATTAAACCATGTAGGTGGCACGGGTGGTCCAGCTAGAGTGATGGCGGTATGTGAAGGACAAACGACAAACAATGAAACAGTGAAATTTGTCCACCGTCATCGTTAAAGCTTTTAATTAGTAAGTATGCTCAATGCAATCTCAGTGAAAACAGGTCAACTATGTAAAGTGTCTCGGACGACAAATGCAAAGTTGATCAAGGCTATTTTCACTGAGCGATCGCCACAGAGATTTCCATGACTGAACTAATCAGTTGTCAAAATTTCATTGATTTCTTCAATATGCGTCTTTAGCTTACTCAAGCAAATATCGCCATCTTCATCAGACATGCCGTTACCTTCTAGTAATACGTAGCGATCTTGGTCTAAGTCTGTCATGTTGGAAAAGTAGAAGGCATCTTTCCAAAATTTACAAGGTGTCGGTTCGGTAGTTAAGTGATCTTTGCACACTTGTTGATCTTTTACATAAGGAAGCACTGCCAATGCTTTATGTTTGTAAACTTTAATCGAAACCCCTTCAGGCCAATTTTTTAAACGAATATCGAGGTCACACTTAATGTCGTCATTTTCTTTTTTTAGATAGACTTTTTTTACTTCAAAGCAGCCTCGCCATTGAGAAAACATGCTCCCATAAAATATTTCGTTTTCGATTTCATTAAATTTAGCTTCAATTTTTTGAGTAATTAAATTGATGTTATCTGACATGATGTTGGTGCCTTTTATTATGTAGAAGTTAACTGCTAGCGTGGACAGTTAAGTGCAGTTCATACCGCTATGCTACTGAGACTACATAGAGCTGTAAAGCCATGGAGGACGTCTTCGTTATGAATATTTTTTATGGTTTGATAAGTTTAATTTTTAATATCACAACGACTCAATATTGCTGCTGTGTTCAGCTCAGGCACCGCGTTTAGGCCGACATTAATTTGATATTTCCTTAAGAGGTTTTACTGTATGATGCCCAATTTTATTAGGATATTGACAGACTGTGCAGCGCTCTATTTTAACTGAACGTAATTATCTAACCTATTTGTGTGGCAGCATCTTTTCTACACAAGGTCTTTGGATTCAGCGCATGACGCTGGGCTGGATGATGTGGGATCAAACCCACTCAGAAAGCTGGTTGGGTATGCTGGCTTTTTTAATGTTCTTCCCATCGGTTGTGTTAGGTCCCTTATTTGGGGTGTTGGTTGATCGCATTAATCGTCGGCGGGCGGCGGTTGTAACTAGCACTGTGCTAGGGCTATTGTCACTATTACTGTCTTTATTGGTATGGCAACAGTTAGCTGATGAGGTACTGTTATTGCTTTTTGCTCTTGGAATAGGTGTGGCTAATAGTGCCTACCAGTCGATACGACTGTCTTTTGTGCCAGAATTAGTCAGTGAAGCGAATATGCCTAAAGCGATAGCCATTAATGCAATTTTGTACAATACCTCGCGCTTTATTGGACCCGTGATTGCTGGTTATCTTATTAAATATCAGGGTAATGCATCCGCATTGGCAGTCGTTGCTGCTAGTTATATCCCTTTAATCATCGTATTACTCTTGTTAAAACTTGATGACTGCCAAAGAGGATCAGGCACAAAGCAATTCACTTTTTTCATGGATGTAAAAGCAGGGTTAAATTACGCTTTGAGTTCAGATCTCATTCTGCGTTTATTAATGTTGATTGCCGTCTCAGCTGTGTTTGGTAGAGGTTTGCTAGAAATTTTACCCGCAGCAGTAGATGTACTCTACAGTCGAGGTGTTGAAGCGTTAGCTTGGATGAATTCAGCGGCGGGAGTTGGCGCTATCTTGGCGGGTTTTCTGCTGTCATCTTTTAGTGCCGCTCGCTTATTGCCGGCAATGCGTATCGCTGTGATTGTCTCAGGTTTATTGTTGGTCGTATTCAGTTATATCAGTAGTTTTGAATTAGGTTTACTTATTATTGGGGCGTTAAGTTTTTGTGCCACAGTATGCGGGGTGGGTACTCAATCACTGATTCAGGTGTCAGTGACAAGTGCTTTTCGAGGTAGGGTAATGAGTTTATGGGGCGCTATTAATGTTGGTGGTGGTGCATTGGGGGGCTTATTATTCGGTATATTTACCGAGTCTATGGGATATCCTTTCACCCTAGTTAGCATGGGGGGAATTTGTGTTGTTATAGCTTATGTCGCCACGCGTCGTATTATATTACCTGACACATTCAAGCAGCCAAAGCGTAGCTAATATCCCACAATCTGTGAGTTATAAGATATTACCCCATTACAGTAAAGTCTTGGGGTAACAAGTAACACGGCCGGCTAGCAGAAAGGGCTAAATTTCAGTGGAGACCTTATTTCTTCCGGTGTCTTTTGCTCTATACAATATTTGATCGACTTTATTGATCATGTGATTCATTTCATTTGTATGATTAGAAAAGTAGTCTAAACCAATGGACACGGTGATTTTTACCACCTTGTTCTCATAAATTATTTCAAGTTCTTCAACGTTTTTTCTAATTTTCTCTGCAACAATCATTGCGGTTACTTTTGGAATTTCCGGCAATAACACTAAAAATTCCTCGCCGCCCCACCGGCAAATAGTATCTACTTCCCTAATACTATTATTTACCGTTTTGGAAAAGGCAATTAACGCTTCATCTCCACAGGCATGTCCGTATTCGTCGTTAATTGATTTGAAATGGTCAATATCCAACATTAACAATGAAAATCCGCGTTTGAACCTTTTAGAGCGAATGATTTCGGCATTGAGTAATTCAGTAAAATATCGGCGATTGTATAGCTCAGTTAAAGGGTCTCTTCGTGAGGATAATATTAACTCTTCTAGTAATTGATTTTTTTCAGAAATGTCTCTGATAACCGCAGTAAATTCAACATTATCGGCAATACGAATTTTCGATATAGTCACTTCAATAGCAAACTCACTACCATCCTTTCTAAGACCTTGCACAGCAGCTCGAGTTTGCATCGGCCTAGAATCGACTTGTGATCTTTTAAACCCTTCTATATAACCATGATGTTTACTCTGATATTTTTCAGGTAACAATTTAGTGAGAGGCTGACCAATTATTTCTTGTTCGCTGTAGCCAAACATAGATTGAGCAGCGTCATTGAAAAGTTTAACATTTTGCTGCTCATCAATGGTGATTATGCCATCGTAAGCGTTGTTAACTACCGCCTCGAAACGTTTCATCGAGAGGTTTAACTGTTTTTCTAACACTCTTTTCTCTGTGATCTCAACGCAGGTTTGAATGATTCTAAATTTTTCACCGGCTGAATTTACAATGGGCGATACTATTGAGCGCCAACATCTTTCTTGTCCTTTGTAATCAAGTACTATCTCTGTTTCCAAAGCAATACGCTCAGCTTTACAATGAATAAATGCCGCTTTCAAAGGATTGTGAATGTATCTAGGGAATATTGTTGTCAGTGGCTGTCCAAGCGCTTTAGCACTTGAATACCCTATTAGATCCTCAAAGCGACTATTACAGCTTACCAGTTCAAAAGCGACAGATTGTGGATCGAACTCAAACACAGCAAAACTGGCGCCAATGGCTTCAATTGAGCTGATAAGTGTTTTGTGATCACTTAGAAAAAACATGTGGTTCTCCATTACCGGGTATTTTGACGCTGATCTGAAACCTTTAATCGCATTTCTAATAGCAAAGTTGATTATTTGATTAAATAAATCAACTTAACAAAGAGTGTGAATAAGACACAGAAAGTTGTTTTAAAATTTCGGTGGACTATATATATATTTGTTTATTATTTCAAATGATTAGATCACTTTATTCGCACAAAACAGTTCATTGTCGATTATTGCAATAGTCGATGATAATGAGGAAACTAATATTAACTAACTGTCTATATGATGAATAGACGTATAAGAATAAGATGAAATAGTCGGCTGGTGATCAGATATCACGGATGCTTATGTTAGCAATACATTTTATTGTCTGTTTTTTGTTTACCATTCTTTTTATTATTAAGACATCTTGATGTTATTGGAAATAAAAATGAGCAGTGAAAAACGTAGTGATAATTATAAAAATGGTGAGCAAGTTCGTCGTGAAGTCATGAGCGATGAATTTGTTGATCGCGCTTTAAATAACGCCACTGAATTTGATCAACCTTTGCAAGATTTAGTCATGGAAAATGCGTGGGGAAGCACTTGGAGTCGAGCAGATTTACCAAAAGATACTCGAAGTTTGGTAACTATTTCGATGTTAATAGCGTTAAAAGCACCCAATGAGTTAAAAGGTCATGTTCGCGGTGCATTGCGAAATGGTGTAACTAAAGAAGAAATAAGAGCAGTGATTATGCATGCCAGCGTTTATTGTGGATTTCCTGCCGCGATTGAAGCGATGAGAGCGGCCAGAGAAATTATTGATACTTGGGAAGGGTAAGTCAGGGCTATTTTTTGTAAAAGCTTAAAAAGGAAAAAAGCATTTTAAAAATTAAAGCCCTAGGACTAAATCTCTGTTTTTAATAGATAATCCGTATTTTATTTAGCTGGCGACTAGGAGAGTACTGACCACATCCATGTGGAAAAGCTACTCTACTTTTTATTAGTTATACGAATTGAAGCTTTAACAATGTTTACTGCTTCTTTGGTTCTGCCATTGCGGCTACCCAAAGCTTCAATTTTACTTAAACTGTCATCTAAATCGGTGACCACTTTACCAAAAACAGTGTGTTTACCGTCTAAAAAAGGTGTAGGGATAAACGTTAAGAAAAATTGACTGCCATCAGTACCGGGACCTGAATTCGCCATACTTAAGGTGCCAGCTTCGCTATGACCAATTTCACCATCAAATTCGCCATCATATTTATAACCAGGATTACCTGCACCAGTGCCTGTCGGATCACCCCCTTGTGCCATAAAGCCTGGAATAACACGGTGGAAAGTTAAATCATCATAGAAACCCAGTTCCGTTAAATAAATCGTACTAGACACATGCATAGGTGCTGAATCAGCGAGTAGCTTAATGGTGATATTGCCTTGGTTTGTTTGCAGTTCCCAAAAATAATCTTTATCAGGTGAAAAAGTAAGTAATGGCGGTTTCGTTAACTTAGTTTTCCATGCGGAATCAGTTTTATCTATTGTTTGCTTAGTGATGAACTTATTGGCTTTTTTAACGGCATCATCACCACAGCAAGCTGTTAAGGTGATTGTTAAAAAAAGGCTAGCGATGATCTTTTTCATAGTATTCATATAAAATATCTTATGGTTTTAGTTCAATTTTTGAAAGTATTATAGCTTTTCGAGGTGTAATGAATGTTATCAGCTCTTATCGCTGAAATCTCAAGTATTAGAGAACAGATTTGAGTCGTGAATATGAAAAGTCACTTATACAGCATGAGATCAGTACACCGCTTATTATGCTGTAAACAGAAGTGGCATAATAAGCGTAACAGCTCGAAGAAACTGTCAGATAAGTTAGTAAAAATTACTTATTTTTAACGGGGCGACTTTTATAAAGCACTAAAGCCGTGATTAAAAAGGCTAAGAAAAATAAACCTAATGTCGCACTTGTTTGATCTGACAATACGTCATCAGGATTTAGAAGCATTCGACCTTTACTTTCTATTTTATAGACTTGGTGGAACTTGCCATTGACTTGCACTGATTGTAGGGTTATTTCTTTACCTAACAGTACAGGTGATTTTTTTTCATCACAATATTCGGTCCTAAACTTAACTGATAAATTATAAGTAAGATCAGAATCAGTAAGGCTTAAAGATGCGGCACCTTTTGGCGGACAATGTAATTGAAATATTGTGCCGGTAATGGTTTGAATATCTGTTAGTTCAGCATACGACTTTGAGTGCTGAGAACTTTTTATCCCGAGAAATAAAAAAAAGGCGGCTAGCGCTAACAATAAAATTCTTGCTGTTTTATTCATAAAACTCACACAAATTTGTCTTAGTTGTAAGACAAAATAATTTACTAAAATGGTGTGATGAAGTTGAACACAGCCATAGTTTATATGTCTTGATTTATATCAGTAATAGATTCGTTTTATATGATTCAACTGATATGTCTTCTTTTTAACACAAAGACTCCCATTGAAAAGGGGAGCAATCGTTACTCATTATTCCTTGCTGATATCTACTTTCAACTGCTTAAAATAATTTATATTTTCTGGTTGAATCAACTCTTGATTGAGTTTTTTTAATAGGTTTGTATTCTCTGTTGATGGGCTCAATGCTAAATAAAAGTCATTCTCTACTAAACAACCAGCTTGTTTCAATGCATTAGCATCAATGTGGTGGTTAGCTATTTTATAATCCACGACGAGTTTATCTGTCACTATTACGTCAACTCGTCCTTTAATAAGTAAAGATATAAGCCTATCAGTAACGTTCGACCCAGAGATTGACGTAATGGATTTACTTTTTTAATATATACCCGTAATCATTCAAAATGCTCGATTCAGAGTGCTTGAGCAATTTCAGTTTGAGGCGCGTTAATTAAATCAGGGTTATTCCCTATTTCTTTGGCGCAACAATAAAATGATATTGCTCAAGCGCTTCTTTGATGGGTTTAAAATCACTTTATACGGCGTTAAATAATCAAAGCATAGAATGACTATGCTTAAATTATTTGCCTTGCCTAAAGTGGTTTTAACTCCCACTGAAACATGCATTTTGAATGGTCACGGGTATAAGAATCAAGTGGCTCTCCATAGCCATAATCTTGAGCTACGGCTAACAAGTTATTCCCAAAATCTATCGATTTATCAAACCGTAAATTACTTGAGTTTACGGTGTAAAAACACATTTGATAGCTGCCTATAGGAGAATCACTAAAAAGCAAATCAGGCGCTTCAGCAGGCGTAGCCGTTAGTAAACCGTCAACTTCTTTTGATTGAACCAAGCGAAGAGCACGAGACCAAGGTTAGGAGACAACAGAGAGATTTATGTTATGTGAAGAGAGAATTTTTCTTATATATAAACCTACAATACCAAATTCTTTGCGCTCATCAAAACAGGTATAAGGGCACCATCTCGTTGTTGCTAAGGTTAACTCTTTTGAAGCATGTAGACTCTTTTCAGCCACGGCATAACCATTCAAAAGGCATAAAATTAATAAAGTAAAAATGTTTTTTACCGGCTTAATTACCCCCTTTCGTAAATAGATAAATCACCTGAAAATAAATGAATGATATGGAGCTTAATAGCTTTAAATATAACATTAACAGCTATTTAACATGTACTTAAAAAACACCATCGTCAACCAATAGTGCTAAATTTTTCTTCTCATACTGGTGCAGCTACTAATAAAAGAGTTTAACTCTAAAATAGTCCATTACTCTACGGCATATAGCACCAAATTTTAGTTAAATTAGTTATTGCTGTACTTTTAAAGCTTAGCTACCTAATGAATATAGTTAGTGCACGAACTTATAATTGTGTGGGTACTTTTTTTATAATTATCGAATTTTGCTCAACTAGTCTCAATTATCGCTAAATAACTATGATTAATCTTAACCTTGCAAAGGTTTGTATGAATTTAATACGAAGTAGATGAACGCTTGATCATTTCTGTTCAAACTATTACAATTATAATTAATTGAACGTTCAATTAAAAAATAATCAGAGAAGCCTGTGCCGAAAGTTGGAATGAAACCCGTCCGTAAACAACAGTTAATCAATGCTACTTTAGAATCCGTAGCGCAATATGGTTTACAAAATACTACGATTATTACCATTAGCAGGATCGCCGGCTTATCCTCAGGGATCATTAGCCATTATTTTGGTGGTAAGCAGGAATTGGTTGAAGCAACGGTTAAACATCTGCTTGATCAATTAAAATCTGCACTGCTTGAGCGTATTAATCAGCAAGACCTCAGCGCGACAGAGCGCCTTCAAATGATCATTGAGGCAAACTTTACTCAATTACAACGTTCAGCGCCGGCAACAAAAACCTGGCTTAGCTTTTGGGCTCAATCAATGCATCAACCTGGATTGGCTCGCCTGCAACATATCAACAGTAAGCGCTTATACAGCAACCTACTTTTTTCTTTCCGTCAGTTATTCAGTGATGACCAAGCCGTTATAGCTTCTAAACAGACTGCTGCGATGATTGATGGTTTTTGGTTGCGAAGTGCTTTGAGTCCTAGGCCTGAAGAAGAATTTAAGCAGGCCGAACAATTATGTAAAAAATTTATAGACGATCTGCTTAAGCAGTACGGAGATGTCAATTGTCGTTAGTACGTTATAAAAATTTTGTCGATGGTGCCTACATGGCAAACGACAGTGGTGAAACATTCGATGTGATTAACCCAGCAACGGGTAAAGTAATCTATCAAGTTGAAGTCGCCGATGAAAAAGTTAAGCAAGCAGCGATAGCCAGTGCTCAGCGTGGTTTTTCTGCGTGGTCAGCAATGAGCGCTATAGCGCGCAGTCGAATATTACTTAAAGCAGTAGGTTTGTTGCGTGAGCGTAATGATGAGCTAGCAGAAATTGAAGTACTGGATACCGGTAAACCATGGCAAGAAGCCTCAGTAGTTGATGTTGAATCTGGTGCTGATTCTATTGAATTCTTTGCAGGTTTAGCACCTGGAATTGAAGGTAATCAACAACAAGTTGATGGCGACTTTTATTACACACGTCGTGAAGCATTAGGTGTTTGCGCAGGCATCGGTGCATGGAATTACCCACTACAGATAGCTTGTTGGAAAGCAGCTCCTGCACTAGCGTGTGGTAATTCAATGATTTTCAAACCTTCAGAAGAAACACCATTAGGTGCATTAAAGCTGGCTGAAATTTTCACAGAAGCTGGTATTCCTGATGGCGTATTTAATGTTGTTCAAGGTGCTGGCGAAGTGGGATCTTGGTTAAGCCATCACCCAGATATTGCGAAAGTTTCTTTTACTGGTGAAGTGGGTACAGGTAAGAAAGTAATGGCGGGTGCTGCGACTACGCTTAAAGACGTCACTATGGAGCTTGGTGGAAAATCTCCGCTAATCATTTTTGACGATGCTGACATCGACAATGCCGTTTCTGCTGCCATGTTAGGTAATTTCTATACCCAAGGTGAAGTTTGCACCAATGGCACGCGAGTATTCGTTCAAGAAGCAGCATACCCAAAATTTATTGAGAAGTTACTTCAACGTACTCGTCAAAACATTATCGTTGGTGATCCTATGGATCCTGAGACTAATTTTGGTGCTCTTATCTCGAAGAAGCACTTCAACTTAGTCATGGATTACATCAAGGTAGGTATTAAAGAGGGCGCGACACTGCTTCATGGCGGCAAGTCCTTGCAACCTAAAAATGCTCCGGATGGCTATTTTGTAGCACCTACTATTTTTACCGATTGCTCTGATGAAATGACTATTTGTCGTGAAGAGATTTTTGGACCTGTAATGTCGGTAATGATATTTATTGATGAAGATGAAGTGATTGCTAGAGCTAATGCTACTGAATATGGTTTAGCTGCGGCAGTCTTCACCCAAGATATTAACTGTGCTCATCGGGTTATCCATAAGATGGAAGCTGGCATTTGTTGGATCAATAGTTTCGGCGCATCACCAGCGCAAATGCCTGTTGGCGGTTATAAACAATCAGGTATTGGACGTGAAAATGGTCTTGTTACACTAAACCATTACACCCAAATAAAATCGGTATACGTTGGACTACAGCCACTTGAAAGTCCTTTTTAAAAGAGACTCACTCAGTTCGTGATACACACGTAATTGTTTCGAAATCTGCATTGTTAGCGAGAAAATTAGCAATGCAAATATCTGATAAGTGGTAACAAATAGTAAATAAGTAGCAAATAAGAGCTTTACATGAAAAACGAAAAATTTGATTACATTATTGTTGGTGCCGGCTCTGCAGGCTGCGTACTGGCGAACCGCCTGAGTGAAGACAGTAATAATCGCGTATTGTTACTTGAAACCGGTGGCAGTGATAAAAGCATTTTTATTCAAATGCCAACAGCATTGTCTATTCCGATGAATACCAAGAAATACGCTTGGCAGTTTGAAACTCAACCAGAACCTTTTCTCGATGATCGCCGTATGCATTGTCCTCGCGGTAAAGTATTAGGTGGCTCCTCATCAATTAACGGCATGGTTTATGTTCGCGGACATGCTAGAGATTTTGATGAATGGCAGCAAAGTGGTGCCCAAAACTGGGATTACGCTCATTGTTTGCCATATTTTAAAAAAGCGGAAACCTGGGCTTTTGACGGTAACGAATACCGTGGTAAAAGCGGGCCATTAGGCGTTAATAACGGTAATGAGATGAAAAATCCGTTATATCAAGCGTTTGTTGATGCAGGTGTTGAAGCCGGTTATTTTGCAACTGACGATTATAATGCTGCGGCACAAGAAGGTTTTGGCCCCATGCACATGACCGTTAAAGATGGTGTGCGTTGCTCTACGGCTAATGCATATTTACGCCCAGCAATGGGTCGAAGCAATCTAACGGTAGTAACTCATGCGTTAGTTCATAAAGTTTTGTTAGAAGGTAAAAAAACAGTTGGCGTACGTTATGAACGTAAAGGAAAAATTGTCGACGTCAATGTTGAGAAAGAAGTGATTTTATCTGCTGGTCCTGTTGGCTCTCCACATCTTTTACAGCTTTCAGGCATAGGTCCTAAAAAAGTATTAGAAGAAGCAGGTATTGATGTACAGCATGATTTACCTGGCGTAGGTCAAAATTTACAAGATCACTTAGAATTTTACTTCCAATTTAAATGTAAAAAACCAATATCACTCAATGGTCAATTAGGGTTATGGAACAAGTTTTTAATTGGCAGTCGTTGGTTCTTCACTAAAAAAGGACTCGGCGCTACCAACCACTTTGAGTCTTGTGGTTTTATTCGCTCTAAAGCTAATGTTGAATGGCCTGATTTACAATACCATTTTTTACCTGCAGCAATGCGTTACGATGGTAAAGAAGCTTTTGCGGGTCACGGTTTTCAAGTTCATATTGGTCATAATAAACCTAAAAGTCGCGGTGCTGTTAAAGCCGTATCAAACGATCCTAAAGCACATCCACAAATACAGTTTAATTACCTTCAACACGAAGAAGACCGTGAAGGTTTCCGTGCCTGTGTGCGTTTAACTCGAGAAATCATCAACCAAAGTGCACTTGATGAGTATCGTGGTGAAGAAATTCAGCCAGGTCTTGGTGTGCAAAGTGATGAAGAAATTGATGCCTTTGTTCGTCAATTCGTTGAAAGTGCTTACCATCCTTCTTGCTCATGCAAAATGGGTACAGATGAGTTAGCCGTTGTAGACCCCGAAACTCGCGTGCATGGTATCGAAGGATTACGCGTTGTTGACTCGTCTATTTTCCCGACAATTCCTAACGGTAATCTCAATGCACCAACCATAATGGTTGCAGAACGTGCTGCTGATCTTATTCGAGGTCGTGAAACACTAGCGCCATCTCAGGCGGCAGTAAAGATTGCGCCAAATTGGCAGCAACAACAACGAGCTAATGAGCCAAAAAGAAAAATAAACTAAAAAGTTTAATCGTGAGTGCTCCTTCAGGCATTAATTATCGCCGTCAAGATACTAATCATGGCGGCGACAATTGACATTTGAAACCTAGGTAAGACTTAGTGAATAACTCTATTCGCTTAGCTTTACGTGGGCGATACCGAGTGCTCTAACTATAAAAAGAAGAGGAGTAATACTTGTTTACATTTATTAAAACCATTATGGGGAGGTTATTATGACCGCTTGGTTATCTGCTGGGATTTTATTTACCTTTGCTGCCATTGCCTTTGTGTTATATCGCTGGGGAAACATTCGTTGTGTTGGTGTGACACCCGTTAAAACATTTACCTTTATCGCTATATTGTTCACATCAGGTCTTGATGTTGGACTGATTATGTTCCCGTTAACGGAATTTGCTGGTTATGCCGATTTAGTGGCAAGTCCTGAATATAGCTTCACAAACGCTTTGTCTATTGAGTTCGGCTTTTGGGCTTTTCTTATCTGGGGCTTTTACTTTCTAACTTGTTTTTACTTCTGTGTCATTGAACCACGAGTACAATTTTTTCAATTGCCAGCGATTAAGTTGATTAACAATGTTGTCATCATAGGGACTTGTGCCTTTACCGCGTATTTATTATTAACCAACTTGCCGTGGTATGTTCCTGAGCTTGGTGACGGTGAATCAATTATTGGTAGTTTCTATCTGATTGTTTTCTTAGTTATTGCAGCAGCTGTCTACTCTAGTACTAGCATACGTTATGTACGCTTGTTAAGCCTCGCGACTACTTGGTTATTTATTGGTTTGATTGCTTTGATGTGGGGCGGTGCTTTTCTTTCAGAAGGATCAAGTGTCGGTGAGTTTGCCAGTACTATTGCCTTACTTGGCGGCTACTTTGGCAATATTCACGAATTCGTTCTGCCATTAAATGATTATCATGAATTTTACCTTTACTGGTGGTTTGCATGGAGCATTATGATTGGTCAGTTTACTGCCCGTTTTGTTGGTGGTTTACGTACTTATCAAGTGTTGGGCGCTATGTTGATATTCCCATCTATTCCAATCGCGATATGGTTCACAGTACTGTATTACTACAGTGCTAACGGTCTTGAAACCGCTGGTTTCTATAACATAATGATGGCGATTGTCGGGGTTACTTTTGTGATCAACTCACTCGATTCATTGATTCGTTTATATACCGACAATTTGAACTTGAGTGTCGACCGAGTAGGTAAAGTTAAATACTTTTTAGGTAATTTAATTGCGCTGAGCTTACTTACGTTGTTATTCAAATTGGATTTCTTACAAATCCAATGGGTTGGTGCTGTAGTTATTGGACTGTTTTTCACTTGTTTTGGTTATATCTTATTGACCAAATTCAAAGTGGTCAGCGAAATAGAGTGTTCACCGAAAGAAAATAAAATCGATTTTAATAAAATTGAACTAATAAATTAATTTCATAAATAAAAAATATAATGAGAACAATAATAATGAATAAAACTTTAATTGTAGCGGCTACCTCAGGTTTACTTACACTTTCTACTGCTGCTTTAGCTGATTTTTCTGCAACGGTTAACCTAGCCTCTGACTATACATTTAATGGTGTTAGTCAAACGAGTAACGATCCTGCGCTTCAAGGAAGCTTGGATTATGCTGCGGATAGTGGATTTTATGCGGGAACTTGGGCGTCTAACGTTGATTTTGGTTCAGGTGAAGACACTAATGTTGAGTGGGATGCTTACGTAGGACAATATTTTCAGTTAAATGAAAAGTTTGGTCTAGATACAGGTATTGCGTATTACACTTATCATGGTGATTCTGCGTCTGATACTTACAACTACCCTGAAGCTTATGCCAAATTTGGTTACAGCTCTTCTATGGGTGATAGTGAAGTTAATTTCTGGTACAGCTGGGATTATTTCGGACTAGACGTAAGTCACTATATCGCTATGGTTGCTCATACAGTAGAAGTAGCTCCTGGACATAGTATTAAAGTAAGTTTTGACCGTTCAACATCTGCTGATGAAGCTATTTGGGCTTGGGATGGCACAGATGCTTACAATCATTACCGTGTTGAGTACATGACAAACTGGAAAGGTTTTGATTTTGATCTTGCTTTTGAAAACACCAATATGGATATTGATACGGCTGATGCTCGTGTAGTGCTTTCGGTTTCTCGTACATTTAGTTTATAATCTACTTTATGATTATATAACCCCTGAGTTTTCAGGGGTTAACTGAGTAGAACATTATGGAAAAATACGATCAGCTTTTAATTTCTTTGCGTCAAGTGATCCGAGCTATTGGAATACACTCTAAACAGCTCAATAAAGAATCAGGCTTAACTGGCCCTCAACTTATGGTCATGACCAAGATTGCTCAGTTAGATGCACCAATGGCAAAACAAGTTGCTAAAGAGATTAACCTGAGTCCGGCAACGGTAACCAGTATTATTGACCGTTTGGAAGCCAAAGAATTGGTTATGCGAAAACGTAGTCAGTTAGACAAACGAAAAGTTGAGCTATACCTTTCTTCTACTGGTGAAGCCTTGTTGCAAGGAGCACCAAAACCGCTGCAAGAGCATTTTATCAAGCGTTATCAAGCATTAGAGTCTTGGGAACAAAGTCAACTGTTATCCTCTGTTGAACGCATTGCTTCTATGATGGATGCCGAAGAACTCGATGCTGCGCCAGTACTGGTAGTTGGACAAATTCAAGAAGGGCAGTAATATCCTTTTATTATTACCTTCAAAAGTTGATTACTCTAGTTCACCGACGGTGAACTTTTGTGCTAATTCAGACACCATTGATTGTTATTAGTCATTATACCAAGTCCATTAAGTTATTTCCCACTCAGCGAGAATTAAAAGGCTTAAAGGCAA
>OJBR01000218.1_pt1 | contig 32784 bp, 27 predicted proteins | sample 1591161 | NCBI WGS metagenome assembly OJBR01 (sample SAMN05416803, study PRJEB24817) | seawater metagenome | isolation source: Sea water | place: Canada:Atlantic | collected 2013-07
GATCTACACTATCCTCTTCGTCGGCAGCGTCAGATGTGTATAAGAGACAGGCCTGGATCTTCAGCCCATGCATCTCCCGATTGAGCAAAAGCACGTGTTCTGGTGTTGCCACCGCAAATATTTAAATAATTACATTCGCCGCAACGGCCTTTCACTGGACGCGGACTTTCTCTAAAACCAAGCATTAATGGGTCTTGAGTGTTTTTCCACACGTCAGAGAATTTTTCAGTTTTTACATTACCAATAGGGTGATTCCACCAATAAGTATCAGGGTGAATGGTACCTGTGTTATCAATATTCGCGACATTAACACCACTAGCATTACCGCCCCAATTGATTAAGCGTTGTTCTAAATTGGCAATACATTCAGGGTGGCTATCGCCAAACTGTTTGGTAGCCCATTTTAATAAGAACGGGCCATCAGCATCGTTATTCCCGGTAACAAAGTCAGTTTCTATACCTTGGCTTATATGTGACCATGCGCGTTCAAATAATAATTCCATGGCATCTTTGGTCATTTTGAACATGGCATCATTTTCAGCGCTACGCTTTCCGCGACCTGAATAATTTAAGTGAGATAAATAGAATTTATCGACCTTATTTTCTTCCATTAAATCGAGCATGGCGGGTAAGTCTTTGTTGTTGTCTTTGGTTAAACAAAGACGCATGCCAATTTTTATTCCTGCCTCTTTACATAACTTAATGGCGTGCATAGAGGTTTTAAAGCTGCCTTTTTGACGGCGAAATTCATCGTGGAATTCTTCTAAACCATCAATACTGATACCAACATATTGATAATCAGACGCTTTGATTTGGGCTATATTGGACTCATCTATTAACGTGCCATTCGTTGATAAGGCAACGTAAAAGCCTTTTTCTTTCGCATAAGCAGTAATTTCATAGATGTCAGGACGCATGAGGGGTTCACCACCTGAAAGAATTAATACCGGTACGTGAGCAACTTTTAAATCATCAATAGTTGCTTTAACTTGTTCAGTTGATAACTCGTCTTTAAAATCTATATCTAAAGAGGTGGCATAACAATGTTTACAGCGTAAGTTACAACGGCGAATGAGGTTCCAGATAACCACAGGACCAGGCATCCTTCTAGCTGCTTTTACCGGCTTAAATTCAGCCATGTCATCATGAAGTGTTTTTAATAACTGTGAAATTCTAAACATAATATGTCCATACCTTGCCCTAGGGCGTTGCTCTCGGTTTGATTAATTTACTTTTTTAATCGCAAACCTGTTTTTTTCAGTATTGCTGTGCTGGTTAACATATCATTACTTTTGGTAATAATGTCTTGACTTGAATCATGGTTGCGGGTGACCAAGACTTCTTTTAACAATTCTTTGATCTGGCCCCGATACTTGGCGATTGACTCTTCTGTTTTTCCATGCACCATGGCGAATAAATTGTAATTCCACTCAGGCAAAAAGCGCGGTCTTAAATAACAATGACTAACAAAAGGTAATCGGCCAACAGCATCACCAAACTTCTCAGCTTGTTCATCATCAATATCCCATACCGTCATACCGTTAAATTGATAACCTAATTTGTAGTGATTTGGCACAGCAGCAATACGTCTGATAACGCCACGTTCTTGCATGCTTTTTGTTAGGGAGAGTACTTGCTCAACACTAATATTCATTTGCTCTGCAATGGCGTGGTAAGGCTCTTGGATAATAGGCAAGCCGTTTTGGGTTAATAAAATGTATTGTCTTTCTTGATCAGTAAGCTTTTCTTGTTCTTGAGTGATTGTGGACATAATGTAAACTCTTGTGTATGTGGCGTTTTAATTTGATGATTAACAAGCTGTTGGTGTAAATTTTAGATACCTATTTTCTTCAACAAATAGCTTGGTTAAACTGGCAGATATAAGCTCACATAGAACTCTTTCAATTTCGGCACGTTCAGTACTTTTAAACCTGTTTTTCTTTCAATGGCTTGCGCGACTTTTTCAATCTCTTCAGCCGATTCAGTGGCGATAACGAACCACATATTAAAGTCATGATCTCGGCGGTAGTTATGAGCAATTTGCTCAAAGCTATTGACTTGTTCGGTGACAAAGTCAAAGTCTGCTTCAGGTACGGCTAAAGCGGCTAAGGTAAAGGCACCGCCTAAGCTCGCTGCATCAAACATAGGACCAAAGCGTGTCAGTACTTTTTCACTACGTAATTTAGTTAAACATTCAATTACGGCTTGTTCAGTACTTGATATCTCTTCGGCAATTTGCGCAAAAGGGCGTTCACAAACGGGCAGGCCATGTTGCAATAAGTTGATTAATTGCTTCTCTAGTGCCGACAGTTCAACTGTTTGGCATTTTCGGCTTTTGCTCATATTTTTTGTTGTCGATGGACTGCTGCTATTATCCATGGGCTTGTCCTTGTTTTTTTATGTCGTTGCTGTTATCTGTTTTACCGACATTAATTTTGCTAGTTTTTGTTCGACAGTAACGCGCACCATGCTGTTTATAAGCTTTAAAGCTAAACAGCACATCTTTTTCGATTGATTCAAGGCCAAGCTGTTCGGTAATTTGACTTATTTGCTGTAAAACTAAACTTCTATCCGTACCATGGATCATGCAAAATAAATTGTACGGCCAATCAGGTAAGCGTCGAGGACGTTGGTAACACAGTGAAACTGGAGCACACTTTGCTAATTTCTGAGCAACACTGTCCATATCGTCATTTGGGATATTCCAAACAACCATAGCATTGGCGTCATAACCTAACTTTCTATGTTTAATGACTAAACCAAAGCGGCGGATCAAACCATCTTCTTGCCAATTTGCAATTTGCATCATCACTTGTTGTTCGCTCAGTGCAAGCTGCTCAGCAATGACTTGATAAGGAGATAAGTGCGTTGGGAGGCCTTTTTCAATGGCGCCACGTAAGGTAACTTTTTCAGAATCGCTTAAGCTAATTTCATCATTTTGGCTCTCAGTCAAAGTACTTGACTGGTTCAGATGCTTATTCTCTGGACTGTAAAAAGGGCTTTCTACACCGGTAACGTTAATGCTGAATGCTAAATCAATGTGATATGAAGCTTCCATCGGTAAGACTAAAACAGGTAATCCAGTCAGTAATTCAATATTCACTATGGTACTTTTTAGAGCTACCATATCGCTAGCCGTGACCACAAACCAAAGATTATAAGTATGCTCTCTGCCGTAGTTATGATTCACTTGATCAAATTGATTAACAATACCGGCGACTTTATCTAAGTCTTTTGCTGGCACAGCAAGGGCTGCTAATGTGCTTGCTCCTGCTTTTTTGTGATCAAACACGGGTCCAACACGCGATAGTACTTGCTGATTGTCAAGATCATCAATCGCTGCAAACACTTCTTGCTCATTAGTGACGACATTGACGCGAGCTAGTTGTTCAGCAATCGTTTTATAAGGCTTACTGGTAAGTGGAAAACCCTTTTGGCTATTATTGATAATATCTTGCTGTAGTTGTGAAATAATAGCGGTGTCTTTAGTCATGTTTTTAGTCATAGTTACAAGCCTATTTGGTGTGCGCGATTATTTGGAGTGATGAAGAAAATATCACTTGGTATTTTTATTAACTTGAGTGGCTGTATGTTAAGCAGCTGCATTTTAAAAGCTCTCATTATTACAGGCCTATTTGGTGTGCGCGATTGGTGAAGAAAATACCACTCGGACTTGATGATTTAAGTGTTTTTTGTAATGTTTGTGTTTCGGTATCGTATATCTGAATTTCATTGCTATCACGTACTGACATCCAAACATGCTCGCCACGCGGCGTGAACTCCATATGTAAAACAGCAGGGCCAGGTGTTAAGGTTTTTACTAACTCAAACGTCTCGGTATTAAATACTTGAATTGTATTGTTGTCAGGGTGAGCAAAATTAACCCATATTTGTCTGTTATCAGGCTGCGCCATAACAAATATCGGTTGGCTGTGTGCAGGAATGGCAGTTACTTGTTCCCATGTTTTAGTGCTAACTACTAACACTTCATGTTGACCAACTGCGGGCATAAAAGCGTAGTCGCCGGCAATTGCCCAGCCTTCTAAATGTGGCATTTTATAAACGGGTAATTTCTGCTGACCTTTACCGTAATTAGGTAGAATGCGTTTAACACCTTTCTCTATGTGCCATAAGTCAACGAGTGCCATGCCATCTTCACCAAATAAACCCGCTATGTAATAGCGACCATCAGGGCTAATTAAGGCATCATAAGGGAATAAGCCAATATCAGTAAATTTGGTTAATTTTGGTGCTTTGTTTTGCTCAATTTTGGAGAAATCGGCAATCCAAATTTCATGGCTATCAAATAAGCTAAAAACAAACTTGTTGTTTGGCGCATCAACTAAACCGACTACTTTAGAGCGAACCGGACTGCCATCTTTATTTTTTGATTTAGTCGTTAGAACAGAGCTTTCAATTGTAGCGACGAGTTCAAGAGTTTCACTGTTAAAAACTTTTACGCCGCCAGGGGTGTAGTTTGATACGGCAACTAACTTTCCGTCCTGGCTAATAGCACCACCAATACTGTTGCCTGACTGTAAAACGCGTTTAGCAATTTTATCTTTAAGGATGTCTATTTTAGTTAATCCGCCGTCACGTCCAAAAACATAGGCGTAGCGTTGATCACGTGAATAAACAATGGACGCGTGAGATAAATCACCTAAACCATCTATTTCGGCTAATACTTCTTGATGAGTATGATTAACAATTTGCACTTGACCGGTTGCGCGTTCGATAACAACACCCATATCTCCTGTGGCGCGAATTGGTGCTTGGCTTACTTCATATGATGTGTGACTTGTGCAAGCGGCGATCACGCTAGATAGAATTGCCACGCTTGCTAGTTTTAATAAGGGTGTGTTCATCAGTTATCCTTTCATGGTGCAATATTATTGCTAATAGTCTTTGCTGTTATGTTTGGTAAATATTAAGTTCTAGTATTGGTTCTTCGATTTACTGGTCTGCTACTTTTCCCGCTTTTAATTGCTGGGAAATCCACAACGCTTCTTGTTCGGTTAATAACGGTTTCCATGGCGGCATAGCCGTACCCGTTCGGCCATATAAGATCGTGTGTTGTAAAAACAGTACTGACTTTCCTTCAAGGTTTTTAGGTAGCAAAGCGGGTCCTAAACCACCTTTTAAGGTCATGCCATGACAAGAACCACAATCTTGTTTAACAATATGGTTAAGTTGATCCTTACGCGCTTGCGATAACGATTTATCACTGGTTATGTCATTTGCTGAGACAGCTGTTGTAACAAAGGTAAGGCTTAATAAATGAGTAGCGATCGCTAAGCCGCTTAAGGTCATTTTTATAGGACTCATTTTATTTCCACTATGCTTTTTAAGTTGGCTTAACCTTATAACGCTTAGGGGATTAGTTTTTTGTCAAAGATCATACTTTGATGAGGAAGAGCGGGGCTTTTTTGATTTAAATCATTTTATTCGAATTTAGACCAATTTTAGCTTGGTTCCACTTAATTCAAGGGATTTTTTATTTATCAAAAAAAAGAGCTTCTGGAAAGCTCTTTTTTGTGTTCGTCTGTGAAGAATATGTGATTAAGTGTTAATAGATGCCTTTATTATGTAAGTGCTCAGAATACTGTTTATCGGTACCATTGATATGATTTATTAACCAATCAGTTAAGAAACTAGCAATTTCTTCAAGCGCATCATGGCCTTTGTCATTGTATAGCTGTACAAATTTTTCAACTTGCTCAATCATCACTTTATGTTGCGCTTTGTGAGCAACTAAATCAGGGTAATCATTATCTTCCATCATCTTTTCTTCACGTTCAAAGTGATACTTGGTATAGCTAATCAATTCGTTCAATGCTTCCTTTTCAAAAGATTCACTCATTGCGTAGTCATATGCAATGCTGAAATTATTTAATAAGCTGATTAGCTTTTTATGATCATCATCTATGTGGGCAATACCAACACTGTACTCTTCACGCCATTGTACTTGCTTTGGGTTAGATTTTTTCTTGTAAAGAACAGGAATGAGCAATAACACTGCAATGAGGATCCAAGAAATGGGGTTCGCCATACTTGATAAGAAACCCAAAAAGATGGCAACAATAATTAAGCCGATGATAGCCGCATAAATAAATGACTTAGTGCGATTCTCCATGAAAATACCCCTAAAAAAAATATGGTTAAATGATTAATAACGTTGGCTGAATAGTAGCGCTTAATGCTGATGAACAAATAGTTTTTTTATAATTCAATGCGCAATTTATTGACCTTGATCAACTTGTGTATTCTTTAAAAGTTATTTTTTTTTAAACTTGATCTGAATCACATTTTTAAAAGTGGATATAGCTGATAGTGCTGATAGTAATATTTCGTTACATAAATGACGCATCAACTTTTTACGCCTTAATGCGTAAAAAATATTTCCTGAAGATGCCTTTTTTATCAGGATTTCAGTCGATTGGCTCTAAATAGCTCCGATCTACTAAATGAAAACGACTAAAAAGTTAACCAAAGGTAAAGCATCATTATTTAACATGTTTAACGCCTTTAATAATAAAGAATTTTTAAAATCTGGAGAGTACCCAATGAAAACAGTAAAATATGGTCTTTCAGCACTTGGACTTGCAATAGGCATGGCTGCTACTGGTGTTAGTATGTCAGTGTCAGCTGCAGAACCAACTTTGGCTGAAGCTGATTATGAAAAAGCAAAATTACAATACTTCCAACGTTGTGCTGGTTGTCATGGTACTTTGCGTAAAGGCGCTACAGGTAAAAACCTAGAGCCAAAAAGCACAATGAAAAAAGGCCAAAAGCGTCTAGAGAAAATTATCGCTTTAGGTACTGAAGGCGGCATGAACAATTTTGATGATTTGTTCACCAAGAAAGAAATTGCCAACATGGCAACGTTCATTCAAATGGAACCACCTGTGCCACCAGAAATGTCTTTAGAGCAAATGCGTTCACATACTAAAGAATACGTTGCGCCGAAAGATTACCCAACTAAACCAATGCACGGTTTAAACTGGAAAAACTTCTTTGTTGTTATCGAACGTGACGCAGGTACTGCGGCAATTATTGATGGCGATACTAAGAAAGTTATCACTCATATCGATACAGGTTACGCAGTACATGTAATCAAAGGTACTGAGCATCATAAAGTAGACCACGCGAAAGATGTTGGTCGTTTCTGGTACACCATTGGTCGTGACGGTAAAGTAAACAAAATCGATTTATGGCAAACACCTGACAAAATGTTAGTTGCTGAAACTAAAATGGCTTATGACGCTCGTGATATCGCTGTTTCTGGTGACGGGAAATACGTAATCGCTGGTGGTTACTGGCCTGCGCATTTTGTTATCATGGATGCTGTAACGTTAAATCCTCTTAAAGTTGTATCAACTCGTGGTTACAATACTAAAGGTGAATTCATCAATGAAGCACGTGTAGCTGCTATTTACACTTCGCCGCTAACGTCTTCATTTATCGTTGCTGTTAAAGAAACTGGTCAAATGTTACAAGTTGATTATACCGACTTAGAGAACTTAACCATTACTTCAATTGCTTCTTCTGAGTTTTTACATGATGGTTTCTTTGACCCTTCAGGTCGTTACTTCCAAATTGCAGCAAATGCTTCAAACCAAATGGTTGTTGTTGATACTGTAGAGCGTAAGTTAGAAGCGATTATCGACGTTGAAAGCCTTCCACATCCTGGTCCAGGCGCAAACTGGATTGATAAAAAATGTGGCCCTGTTGGCGGTACAACTCATTTAGGTATGGGACTTGTTTCTGTATGGGGTAACGATCCAATCGGTCACCCTGCACAAGCGTGGAAACTTTGTTATGAAGTTGAAACAGATGGAGCTGGTGCATTTATCCGTACTCACGAAACTTCACAATACGTTTGGGCTGATCAACTTAAGCACCCAGAACCAGAAGTTCAACAGTCAGTGCAAGTATTTGATAAAGATACTCATGAAATTGTTAAAACTATCCGTGTAACCACTGAGCCAGGTAAAGCGGCTTTACATATGGAATTTAACAACGATGGCTCTGAAGTTTGGGTTTCAGTTTGGAACCGTAAAGATGCTAAAAACCCAACAGGTGAAATTGTTGTTTATGATGCAAAAACTCTTAAAGAGATATACCGCATTAAAGGCTTAACAACGCCGACTGGTAAGTTTAACGTTCATAACCGTATGAACCATAAGACTTAAGTAATTACCTTACCTTTATAGGTAGCGTTACTAAATATGAATAGGGCATGGCTGATGCCATGCCCTTTTTATTTTCATTTAACTTGTTCTTCAAATCATTGTTGATAAGTAAGTATATAAGTGAAAATAAAAAGGGTTGTAATAGTTAACTTAGAAATTATTACTACGCCTTATAAGCATTGTGACTTCCTCGTTTAGCTAAATCAGGAAAGCAATGGATAATAATTTCCCTCAACTTTATTGTTAATGGGAAGAGAGCTGAACTTATTAAGAGTCAATTCAAGAGTCAATTATGGCAAATAACACCTTCTTAAAACCAAGTTTTTGGTCACGTCGATTAATACTCGGCACTACTGTCTCAGGTGCTGTTATCTTCTTTATCGTAGGTATCGTCTTCTGGGGTGGTTTCAATACTGCCATGGAAGCAACGAACACCACCGAGTTTTGTATCGGTTGTCACGAAATGGAAGCCAACGTTTACCAAGAATACAAACCATCAATACATTTCTCTAATCGTACCGGCGTAAGAGCTGGCTGTCCTGACTGTCATGTTCCAAAGCCTTGGATACATAAAGTTGTTCGTAAAATTCAAGCGTCAAAAGAAGTTTTTTCTTGGTTAACAGGCAAACTTGATACCAAAGAAAAATTCAATGAGCACAGATTTGAATTAGCGCAAAGTGTTTGGCATGCAATGAAATCAACTGACTCAAGAGAGTGTCGTAACTGTCACAACTTTGAATCTATGAATCCTGAATTTCAAAAGCCACGTGCACGTAAGCAACATTTAAATGCATTTGAAACAGGGCAAACCTGTATCGATTGTCATAAAGGTATTGCGCATCATAACGTACGTGACAAACTTTCTGATGAAGAGTTAGAAAAGCTAGAAGCGCCAAATCCAGATTATATTCGTGAAGTACCACAAGCTTATCGTGAAGGTTTAGCTCGTGTAGAAGCAAAAGAAGCTGCAGCTGCTGCAAAAGTCAAAGAAGAAAAAATGGCTGAAAAAGCAAAAACTGAACAGAAAATAGCCTCTGCTGTTGAAGCCGCACTCGCAAGTGCAGGTTCTAGCAAAGCTATTGCAAGTACATCGTCTAAAGCTACAGCAAGTACAGCACCAGCGGCAAGTAATATTAATGTTGATTGGGGCAAAGCAAGCTCGAAAGATATTGGTGTTTTCTATCCAGGTACTGCGTCTATTGAATGGATTTTAGGTCGTAAGCATGGTGGTAAACGTGCCTTTACTAAAGGTGATCGTTGTATTGAATGTCACGGTGAAGAGATAGCTGATATCGGTAACAATATTGTTACCGGTGAAAGTGAGAAGAAACTTGAACCTAACGTTATCCCAGGTAAACGTGGTCATATCGATGTAACCATTGATTCAACGCACGATGCGGAAAATCTATATTTAAGATTTAGTTGGCCTGACGGTGAACATGCAGCGGTACCATTTGTTGATGGCGGTAAAATGGATCCAGAAAACCCAATGAAACTGGCCTTTATGCTGGCAACTGATGATGTCGAGTATGCAGACAGAGCAGGTTGTTGGGGCACGTGTCATGCCGATGCTAACTCTATGCCGTTTGGACCTGATGCTGATACCTTGAAAGGCAGTGATTTAGCTAAACGTCTTAAATTCGATACGGGTTCAGGTACAGGTGTTACTAAGTATCTTAAAGAATCACGTACTAAGTTAGAGCTTAAAGGTCGCGGTGGTAAATCACTTGGTGGTTGGGATAAGCTTAAAGATCAAAGTGATATTGATGCAGCACAAAAGTCTAATCAATTTATGGATGTTGTTCGCTATAAATCAGGCACCAAAGAAGTGGAAGATGGTCAGATTTTAGCAGAACGCGATATGCATAAAGGCGTTGGCGCAGCTGTTGAAGCTTCACTTAAAAATGGTACTTGGTCGGTAGTTGTTAAGCGTAAGCTTAAATCTGACAAAGCTGGCGACGTTAGTATTGAAGCAGGTAAGGTATATAACTTTGGCTTTGCAATACATGACGATTACTCAAGCGCACGTTATCACCATGTTTCATTTGGTTATAAACTAGCACTTGATAATGCTGAAGCTGAAGTGAATGTTACTAAGCAATAGTGAGTTATAGCTAAATATAAATAACTCAATTGTATAAAAGATTAAAGCCCGTGACTTAAGTTAAGTCACGGGCTTTTTTATATCCTTATCTTTATTAGCAATGACATCACTCTAGCAAGTGGTATAATTACTTTATTCCACTAGTTAACCCATACTCAGTTGGCACGTTAAGCCAACTAGGAAGCACAATGACCAATAAAGACATTTATAAGAATAACCCATTACACGGAACAAGCCTTGAAACTGTATTAACAACCCTAGTTGATCATTACGGTTTTGAGATTTTAGCGGCTTACATGAATTTAAATTGTTTCAAGCAGAATGCCAGCATTGAGTCGAGCTTAAAGTTTTTAAAGAAAACTTCTTGGGCGCAAGAAAAAGTTGAAGCATTTTATATGTATCAATATCACAGCTTACCTAAAGCAGACGATGCTAACTTTGAATTGCCACCGCGTGACCGTATTGTGCAATCAGGATTAGAGCAAAGACCGCCGAAAGAGTTGAGCCTTGATGACGCAGAAGAGTTACGCATTAAGCAAGCTAAAAAAACACGTGAACGTGCAGCTGCTTCAACATCTGCAAATCCTTGGGGTAATAGATAAGCGACCAATAGTCCTTAACCTTCAATGATGGATTTATTTTCTTCTTTGCTTGATGAGCCGATTAATATTTTACCTAAAGATGGTGAGGTTAATTACTACGGCGAGATAATGCCCCTTAGTGATAGCAATTATTACTTTGAGCGTTTATTTAATACCATTGCCTGGCGCCACGATCAAGCTTTAGTGTTAGGTAAAATCATTGAAACAAAAAGAAAGGTTGCCTGGTGTGCAGACACGATTGACGATATTCCTTTTGCGTATAGTTATTCTGGCGTGACCAGGCACTCCATCCCGTTTACTGAAGAGTTACTTACGCTCAAAAAACTGGTTGAGCAACACAGTAATGAAACCTATAACTCCTGTCTGTTAAATCTCTATCATTCTGGTGAAGAGGGCATGGCTTGGCATAGTGATGGTGAAGCTGATTTGAAAGAACAGGGTGCTATTGCTTCACTAAGCTTTGGTGCAGAGCGAAAATTCGCCTTCAAACATAAACTCTCAAAAGAAGTTATTCCTCTGCAACTTAAGCCCGGCAGCTTATTAGTGATGAAAGGCACTACACAACAACATTGGTTGCACCGTTTACCTCCGACCAAAAAGGTCTCGGAACCCCGGATAAACCTCACTTTTAGAACTATAGATAAACCAGAACTTAAGTAACCTGAACTCTGGATAAGCAGCACTTGCTCAACATTCCTCTTTATCCAATTCACAGCGTTAGAGCGTCGATAAATAGCCAGCTATTCATAAACGTTTTGCCTTGATAATTGAATAAAAAGAAACATTGATAAAGCTTATAACTACTTTAATTGCATTACTTTTTATACGTAACAATCTAAGTTTCTGATTTTACTTAAACATCAAGCACTCATTATCCAAAGTTCAGGTTAAGTAATCTAAGCTCTGCTTGGTAAATGTTTATCTAGAAGTTACTTTTACTAACTTCTTTGTTAAATTCCTTGCACTAGGTTGGCCATTGACGTGTAAATTTTCCTCGAATTTAGAAAAATATAAAACTAGGCATATTGAAATTATTTACGTTAGATAATTAATGAGTTTAACCATCTGTTAAACAGCGTTCAGGTTAAGTAATACTCTGTTTTTACTTAATAGAATTATTTCACTTTGATTTAACTCTCTGAGCTTTTGGCTTAAAAAATGCACTGTCTTATGTTAAGCGCAATCAAGACTAACGCGTATTAATAAGCACATGTCACGTTAACTTACACTTATACTCTATCAGCTCAAGCCTCTAAAGAATGTAAGGAATATCCTGTTATTACAAGGATGGTTAACTGAGTTGGTGCATCATGTTAAGGGTGGAATTATGACTATTGAAAAGAAACGGAATTACTTATTATATGGCAATCGCGCAGTAATCTATGTGGCAAGCCTGATCGGGCTTTATTTTGATGTAAATATTGCTTATGTATTAGCATTAACCCTCTGGTTATGGCTACCACAGTGTTTATTACTCGAATTGAACTTATTAAAAGCGCTCAAGCATTAGGTCTTACGGGTTATAAGCTGCTTGCAAAGTGCAAAAGAATTGCAAATTGCTAAGCACTAAAGTGCACATAAGAAGACGTACTTGGCATCATAAGGCTGTTATAAGCATCAAGTTGCTTATTAGCGGTAGACTGACTAGCAGCACTATTGATATTTTCATTAGTTTGGGTAACTGAACTCGCTGGTAATGTTTCAATCCCTTCATAGGTTATACCAACCCCAGGTAATTGACCGACGCCTTCTTTTACCGTTTGGTGTAATTGGTATAATTCAGCATAAGCAGTTGTTAATGTTGAAACCGCACTGCTTTTTTCACTCCCTTGAGTCGTAGCTGTTGTAGCATCACCATTGGTACTTGTTTGTAAGTAAACATCAAATAGTTTCTGCTGTTGTTGATAGTACGACTGCATCAAATCAATATCTTTGGCTGTTTGATAATTTGATTTTACGTTTTCAACTTGCTCAGCTATTTTGTCATCAACACCTTGCTGTACTGTATTTTTTTGCTCAGGTGTCAAAATATCACTAAAGTTTTGACGAGGCACTGGTTGAGGCCAACTAGACTTAGTAGATTGAATGGCGAACGTTGCTGTGGAGTTATTTGAAGACGCTATTTGCATTGTCATATTAATCACCTGCTTAGTTAACTTGGTATTATCCAAACCAGACCCTGATTTGATATGAGTATGATAGTTAAAGTGGTGCTAATAAGTTGTTGTCGTTTGTAAATGTCTTGCAATAAATTGTTGTTTGTATTTTGTACAAGTTGTTTGGCTATGAATTCGATGCACTGCGGTTTTGTTTGTTGTTCAGTGAGTCTTATCACTAAACAACATAGGGGATTTGAAAAACGGTATTATTTTATTATTAAGGAGTAGGGTTTAAATGCGCAAAATCGGCTTTAACATTTGCAATAACGCTGAGCCTTTCTTTTGCCATTGCTTCTTTTATAGCAAGACCCTGTAAGCCTTTCTCTAAAAAGGGTTGTGCTGTTACTTTTCTGGCTGCTTTGACTGCTGCTTGTAGATATTGCTCTTGTGGGTAGGCACGGTTTTCAAAACCTAAACGACCTAAAAAGTCAGATTTACACGCCATTATAAATAGATCAAATTCTTCTGGTTTTCGCCAAATATCAAGTTGATTAAACATTTTTAGTAACGTACTGGCTTTGAGTTCAAAAGCTTTATGGCAATGCAAATGAAACTCGCAAACTTTCAAAGCAAGTTGTTTGTAATGTGAAGGTACTTTCAGTTGTCGACAGATTCTTTCAACTAAGGGTAAGCCTGATTTTTCATGTCCCTTGTGGCTAGGCCATAATTGATCAGGAGTAATACCCTTACCCAAATCGTGGCATAAGGCAGCAAAACGGACCGATGTTCTATGGTCACTTTGTTCAACGGGTATGGCTTGTGTTAACAAAACAGCTTGTTGTAATACCATCATGGTATGTATGCCGCTACATATTTCAGGATGCCAAAGTGCGGGGTTTGGGATGCCCCACAAAACGGCCAATTCAGGCCATAATTCTTCTAAGGCATTACATTGCTGTAGTACTTCAAAGAACACCTCGGGATTACCTGTATTAATGTCAGAATTAGCACCGCCGTCAGCTAAGCTTAATTGCATTTCTTGCCATATTCGCTCAGGCGTTAAGCATTTTAGCTCGCCACTGGCACTTATTTCCTGCATTAAGTTAAGTGTTTCATCGGCAATAGTAAAACCATACTTATGATAACGTGCAGCAAAACGTGCAACGCGAAGAACACGCAAAGGATCCTCAATAAAAGCATCGCTGACATGGCGTAAAATACGATCTTTAAGATCGCGTTGGCCGTTGTAAGGATCAATTATCTTACCGTTATCATCCATTGCCATGGCATTGACTGTAAGATCGCGCCTTAGTAAGTCTTGTTCGATAGTAACATCGGAGGCGAAGTAGCAGCTAAAACCAGTATAACCTTGACCTTGTTTGCGTTCGGTACGTGCTAGGGCATATTCCGCTTTTGTTTTGGGGTGTAAAAAAACAGGGAAATCTTTACCTACTTGATGATAACCGAGCTTTATCATTTGCTCTATACTGGCACCAACGACTAAATAATCTTCATCTTTTATCGGACGATTAAGTAGCTTGTCGCGGACCGCACCACCGACTAAGTAACTGTTAAGTTCGCTATTTTTAATTTCAGGTTTGCTGGTTAACAAAGTACGACCAAAATGAAGAGAATGTTAAATAAAGTGTATCATAAGATAAGCATAAGTTCAGAGATTGTCCGTTTGGCAAAGCAGCAGAAATTGCTGCTTTGCCATAAATCATAGCAGGGTATAATTAACCATTAAAATTGATAATTAACGCCCATATTAACTGTGGTTCCTAAGCCTTTGATATTGTAACCACCGTAAGTGTAACCTTGTGATTTCGTAGGGTAATAATCTTGGTTAAATAAATTTTCAACACCAATAAATGCCGACCAATCACTCGCGAAATTATAATTACCGCTTAGATTAACAACCTGATAGCTATCAATAGGACCTTGATCGCCAACATATTTGCCATCAACAGGTTCAAAGCGTTTACGATCGCCAACATATAAATAATTGATTGCTACGCTGATATCGCTATTAGGGTTCCAGTTTACATTTACTGTCGCTTTAGGTGGACTAATCTGCTTCGCCCCTAAATAAACGTCAGCTTCTGTATTTTTGCCTTCTACCCAGCTATAGGTAGCATTTACAGCCCAAGCATCGTTAATGTTATAATTAATTAACGCTTCATAACCATAGATTTCTTGTGGTGCACGTACTGGCATATAAACACCCGTAGTTTCATTAAATTTATTGGTTGTTCCTAGCTCAGAGGTACTGAAATAAGTCGCAAACTCAAAATGCACTTGTTCAAAATCAGAACTGAAACCCAATTCATAATTATCGATAATTGAGGCTTCAGTACGAATAAGTGAAATATCGGTTACTGTTGCAGTACGTAATAATCGACCGGTATCAGAAATATCAGCGCCTTGTGAATAGCTAACAAAAGGACTAAATAATGGCAGCGCATTATATTTTATTCCAATATTATAGGTTGTCGCTTTATAATTTAGGGTATCTCCAGTGACATCGACCGGAACCGAACATTGCTCAGCACTTTTACATAACTTAAGTGTACTGTAATCATTGACCGTTAAATCAATATCTTCTTGTCTGATGCCTAACTTAATAACGAGATTATCATTATAAATTAACTTGGTTTGCAAGAAACCCGCGAGATTTTCCATATCCATTTCTGGCACCCAAATTCGGCCATCTACCATAGATTGGGAAGTGACATCATTAAGTGCATCTATGCCGTAAATAAAAGTAGCTTCGAGTGAGTCACCATTATCAAAGCTGAAATCAACCAGGGTATTAAATGTTACTCGAAGACCCTTTTTATCCGAATTGATTAATGATTGTCCGCCAGCATAACCCGCGTCAGGATTAGCGAGCACAGGCGAATAAAAGAAAGTATTGTCTACTTCTTGGCTGTAAAGGTCGACCATCAATTGTGTTTGCTTGAATATTTCATCATCTACATATTTAAGCATCATGTTATGGTTACTTGGGCCTTGTGGTTCACCTAATACTGTTTGGCCTTCGGGTAAAGGGATAGCTTGCGTTTTTTCACCAGTATTTATATTACCAACTAGATCAATTAAATCGACATCTTGCTTTGATTGATAGTAGTTATACGTGAACTGTAATGACTTTTCATCGTCAAAATGATATCCCAGTTTAGCAAAGTAATCCTGCATCACCGCATCAGATAAACCGTATTTTAAACCTAAAATATCGCCATCAGCATCGCGTTGTAAGCCATTTTCTTCATAGCTGGCATTGAGAACATAATCGAAGTTATTTATCTCTCCATTGATGCCTCCTTCATAACGTTGGCCGATTGAGTCTTCTGTTTCTATGGCACTAAAACGCGTTGAAATACTGGCATGGCCACTTAATGCTCTATCACTACTTGCTTTTTTAGTGATGTAATTAATGATGCCACCAGCAGCGCCATTACCATAAATAGAGGTAGCCCCCTTAATTACTTCAATACGTTCAATAACACTAGCGTCTAGAGTTCTGATACCTAATGAGCCATTACGTAACGGTGTTGATTGTGGAACACCGTCAATCATCACTAAAGGAGAGCGTCCTCGAAGGGTCTGTCCTGAATTGCTCGAGGAACCTGTACTTGGTGCCATGCCAGGGACAAGGTTTGCGAGTAAGCTTTGAATTTCTGAGGAAACTTTTAGCTGAGCGGCAATTTGTTTTTGGGTGATTATGGTTATTGATGCAGGTACTTCATCAATACTTTCTGCGATACGACTACCAGTAATAATAATGCGCTCAATATCTTGTTCTTTAGGTTTTTTTTGGATCTGATTTAGCTCTGATTGATTTTCTTGGCTGAGTGCTTGGCCGCTTATAATAAGTGCCAATAGAGTAAAGGATGTTTTTAACACCATGTATTCCTTCTAAGTATTTTTGGTAAGTAATTAATTGCTCATATCTTAATGATAATTGTTTTTGTTTGCAATTAAATGTTACGCAATTGCTCTAAATTTAGTTACTCTTTGACATCCTTCAAGCAAGCAGTTAATTTTGTACCTTATTTTCTTTGTTCCGACATACCATGTACCGCAATTTTTTCTCATTAAGTGAACTACCTTTTTCAATTTCCCCTGATCCTAAATATTTATTTATGAGTGAAAGGCACAGGGAAGCGCTGACACATTTAACTTATGGTTTAGGTGAGGTAGGCGGTTTCGCATTATTAACCGGGGAGGTAGGGACGGGGAAAACGACAATAAGCCGTTGTTTAATGGAGCAGCTGCCGGACAACACACAAGCTGCTTTTATTCTCAACCCGACCTTGTCTTGCCAAGAGTTACTCGCTACTTTATGTGATCAATTAAAAATTCGTTATCGAAAAACAGGTGCTAGTTTAAAAACCTTAACCGATAAAATCGCTGAAAAACTGCTTAAAAATCATGAGAGTGATGTCAATACATTACTGATAATTGATGAAGCTCAACACTTACAACCTGAAGTCTTAGAACAGCTACGGCTGCTAACTAACTTGGAAACCAATACTAAAAAGTTGTTACAGGTAATCCTTATAGGGCAACCAGAACTACAGCAATTATTACAACGTCGTGATTTACGCCAATTAGCACAACGTATAACGGCAAGGTATCATTTAATGCCGCTAACAAAACAAGAGTTAGCGCAGTATATTCAACATCGCTTGACTGTTGCAGATTGCGCAAGACCACTTTTTGACAAAGGTGCATTAGCTAAAATTCATCAACTATCTCAAGGTGTTCCAAGACTGATTAACTTATTGTGTCATAGCGCATTGATGCTGGCGTATAACCAAAATGACAGTGTGGTTAATAAAAAAACGGTTATTGCCGCGGGTGAACGTGCATTAGGAGATGACGTAACGAGAAAAGAAGGTGGTGTCCATCGCAATCATGTTCTGATGTTTTCTACAGTTTTTAGTGTTGCTGCTTTCTTTGCTTTGGCTGGTTTTTGGTGGGGACAGACACCTGTTAAGAATAATTTGGAAAATAGTCGCCAAGCGCATGTAATTAATACCAAAGAACAATTAAATGATACTGAGTTAGTAGGCCTTGATGTTGATAAAAGTGAAAAAGAATTATTGCCAGATGATCATGATATTCAATCAGAACAAGCCAGAGTAGATACTAATAAAAATATTGATAAGGTTGTGACTAACATAGCAAGTGAAGTTATAACTGATACCGCTGTCACGGCTAAAATAGCACGTCAAACTGCGGACGATAACAAGACGAAAAACAAATTGGCGACTGAAAAACTGGCTAATGAGCGAGCTAACGAGAACTTAAGTGTGCCAGTAAATGAAAAAGCACTAGTGGTCAGCGCGAAGAGAAATAACTTGCCGCATGAAAATAAGCAAGATAGTAACTATCAAGTTACAAATGTTGATGGTGTTTCTAGTGATCTAATGGCTCTATTTCAAGCAGCAGTAAACGAAACTAATGTAGAAAGCTCACCCAACAGCCAGTCGGTCGATAATCGTTTAGAAGCCAGTAGCAAGCCTTATGAGTCACCTACCAATTATAATGAAGAACTTAATATTAGGCCACTGACTCAAATGCCTCAACAACTACAGAATGCTTTACCAAGTTTGCAATTTGAACAGCATATATACGCTTCTGACGGTCAGGGTTGGGTCAATGTAAATGGTCGAGATCGTTATGAAGGCGACTACATAGGTGATAACTTGATTGTTGAGAAAATATTACCTCAACAAGTGATTCTCTCTTTTCAAGGTGAAAAGTTTAGCTTGCCGGCGCTGACAAATTGGTGATTCCTATAGATTAGTTAAGTAATATTGTTGTTGAAAAAATAAAAAAAGCCCTGATAAGTTTTTAGTTATCAGGGCTTTTTAATTATTTTATTTTGTCATAATACTGACAGGTTTATTGCCAAGCAGGCATTTTCTCTTCAAAGGCTTTAATGGTATCAAGTTTATTTAACGTCCAACCGACACTATCAACACCATTTTCTAAGCTATATTGTTGAAATTCATTCAAGCTAAACTTAAAAGATAATTCGCCACAAGTCACTGTATTATTTGGTAAGTCTACGGTAAGTGTTAGTTGGGCGTTAGGAGATAGTTTGAATAACTGCTCAATTTCGGCTTCAGCCAGCTTAATCGGTAACAGACCAACGTTGATACAGTTACCATAAAAAATATCGGCAAAACTTGATGCTATTATGACTTTAAAACCATATTCCTGTAATGCCCAAGGTGCGTGTTCACGACTTGAGCCACAACCAAAGTTTTCACCCGCTAGTAAAATGCTGGCGTCTTTGTATTCTGGTTTGTTGATGATAAAGTCAGGATTTACCTGTGTACCCGCGTGATCTAAATAACGGCTATCGTGAAATAGATGCACGCCAAAGCCTACGCGTTCAGTTTTTTGTAAAAACTGCTTAGGGATGATTTGATCGGTATCGACGTTTGCAACATCTAATGGCACAACCAAACCTGTATGTGTGTTAAATTTTTCCATTTGTCTTCCTAAAAAATTTTAAGTAGCGATTTTCTTGAAGTTATTTCAGTCAATTAAAAGAAAAAAGCACGGAGTTGACGCTAGTCAATGAGTACTTTTGACACAGTAATTTTTTTAAATAACAAAAAGACAATTGTTACGCATTTAAATCAACAAAGTGACCAGTAATAGCGGCAGCAGCGGCCATTTCAGGGCTCACTAAGTGAGTACGACTACCACGGCCTTGACGACCTTCAAAGTTACGGTTACTGGTTGATGCACAACGATCACCTTCTTCAAGCACATCGTCATTCATACCCAAACACATTGAACAACCAGGTAAGCGCCATTCAAAACCTGCATCGGTGAATATTTTATCTAAGCCTTCACTTTCAGCCTGCTCTTTAACACGATATGAGCCAGGAACGATTATGGCATCAATAGTCTCGACGACTTGCTGACCTTCATATTGTTGAACAACACCGGCAGCGGCGCGTAAATCTTCAATACGTGAATTAGTACAAGAACCAATAAAGACTTTATTCACTTGAATATCAGTCATTTTGGTACCAGCAGTTAAGCCCATATAGTTAAGAGCGCTAACACAAGACTCTTTTTCAACAGGGTCATTAAAGTCTTCTGGAGAAGGAACAATGCCGTCGACACTGATAACTTGTCCTGGGTTTGTACCCCAAGTAACTTGCGCCTTGATGTCTTTTGCTTCTAGCGTTAATACTGCATCAAAAGTTGCATCAGCATCAGATTTTAGGTTTGTCCAATCAGCAACTGCTTGTTCAAATACTTCACCTTTTGGTGCGTACTCTTTACCTTCAACATAATCAAAGGTGGTTTGATCCGGTGCAATTAAACCAGCTTTTGCGCCAAATTCGATACTCATGTTACACACTGTCATACGCTCTTCCATACTAAGCGCTTCGATAGCTTCACCACAGTATTCAACCACATATCCTGTTGCACCAGCGCTACCAGTTTTACCGATAATTGCTAAGATAATATCTTTTGCACTAATGCCAGCACCGACATGGCCTTTAACTTCAATTTTCATGGTTTTTGCTTTGTTTTGACGTAAAGTCTGGGTAGCAAAAACATGTTCTACTTCAGAAGTACCAATACCAAAAGCAAGAGCACCGAAAGCACCATGTGTAGCCGTATGTGAGTCACCGCAAACAATGATAGTGCCTGGTAATGTTAACCCTAGCTCTGGCCCAATAACATGTGCGATACCTTGATTTTTATGGCCCATATCAAATAGCTCGATGCCAAAATATTTACAGTTTATAGCTAACGCACGTAGTTGATTGGCAGCGCCTTCACCGGCAGCATCGATTTTAATTGAACGCGTTGAAATATTATGATCCATGGTTGCAATAGTACGTTCAGGATGACGTACTGGGCGGTTATGAAAACGTAAATTTGCAAAAGCTTGTGGTGAGGTCACTTCATGAATTAAGTGACGGTCAACATACAATAATGGCGTTTCACCTTCAGTTGCTTCAACCAAATGGTTTTGCCATAATTTTTCATACATGGTTTTTGGGGTAGAAATTGTCATTTTATGCGCTCTCAATTTGTCTACAGATATAATCACCCACTTCACTGGTTGATTTAGCATTTTTTCGTTCGTTGGCAGGCAATAAATCAGCGGTTAGTACACCGTTATCTAGTGCACTTGATACTGCGTCTTCAATCGCTTTTGCTGCTGCATCTTGATTTAAGCTATAACGTAACATTAGCGCCGCGGATAATATTTGTGCAATAGGGTTAGCAATGCCCATGCCTGCAATATCTGGCGCGCTGCCACCAGCAGGCTCATACATACCAAAGCCGTCGCTATTTAAGCTCGCCGAAGGTAGTAGGCCCATTGAACCTGTGATCATGGCACAAATATCAGATAAAATATCACCGAATAGATTAGGACAAAGCATTACATCAAATTGGTTAGGATCACGAACTAATTGCATCGCTGCGTTATCGACATAAAGGTGCTCTAATTCAACGTCAGGATACTCTACTGCGACTTCTTCAACCACTTGACGCCATAATTGACTGGTTGCTAATACATTAGCTTTATCAACAGAAGTGACTTTGTTATTTCGCTTTTGTGCAGCTTGAAAAGCAAGGTGGCTAATACGTTTAACTTCACGACGTGAATAAAACATAGAATCGAAACCAGTTTCTTCTTCGCCTTCACCACGTCGACCCTTTGGCTCACCAAAATAAATATCACCGGTTAATTCACGGATAACTAATACATCAAAACCTTGCTCGGCAATATCACTACGCAAAGTAGATAACGAAGACAATGAAGGTTGTAATGTTGCCGGGCGCATGTTGCAAAATAAATCAAAACGACTACGTAAACCTAATAAAGCACAGCGTTCTGGCTGCTCTGTTGGTGGTAAATTTGCCCATTTAGGGCCGCCAACGCTGCCAAATAAAATAGCATCGCTTGCTTCACAGCCTGCCATGGTTGAATCAGGTAAAGCATTACCATGATTATCAATGGCAGCACCACCTATGTCATATTCTTGAGTTGTTATTTCAAAATCAAACTTGCTCGCTACAGTGTTTAACACTTTTTTAGCTTCAATCATGACTTCTGGGCCGATACCATCACCGGCTAGAATTGCTATGTTGGACATTTTTATAACCTTTTATATTTTAGAAACTGTTTAGCAATTAATTCGCTACTGCTATTTTATTTGTTTTTCGGCGATTAAGCTTGTTTTGCTGATTTCAAATCGGCAATAGTCATCGCTCTATGGATGCTGTTTAATGCATTTATTAATGCTTGTCCTGATGCTTCAATGACATCAGTTTCTAAACCATAGCCATGAAAATTTCTACCTTGCCAAATGATAACTAAATCGGCTTGGCCTAAACCATCTTCACCTGAGCCTTTATTTGATATTTTGTAATCACTGACTTCAAATTCTATATCAACACTTTGCTTAATTGCTTGATAAAGCGCATCAACGGGGCCATTACCTGTTGCTGCGTGAATCTTACAATTATCTTTATCACCTGAGGCAAGTTTAATGCTAGCAGTAGAGAACTCGCCATCACCACATTGCACATTAATCGTGTCTAACTGGAAAAAATCTTGTAAATCTTTTTGTTGTAACTTAAATACTAAGGCTTCTAAGTCATCATCGAATACTTGACCTTTTTTATCTGCTAAGGTTAAAAAGTCAGCATATAACTCTTCAATTTCATAATCGCTTTCTTGGTAACCTAAACTTTCCATGCGGTGTTTAATGACATGACGACCACTGCGTGATGTTAGGTTTAATTTAGTTTTGGCGATACCGACACTTTCAGGCGTCATGATCTCGTACGTATTACTCGCTTTTAGCATACCATCTTGATGAATGCCTGATGAATGGCTAAATGCATTACCGCCGACAATCGCCTTATTTAATTGTACAGGCATATTACAGACTGTGCTGACTAACTTGGACACCCGTGCTATCTCTTGATGATTGATATTAGTTTTTACACCTAACAAGGCTTGGCGTGTTTGCATGATCATGGCGACTTCTTCTAACGAACAGTTACCCGCACGTTCACCAATGCCATTAATAGTACATTCAATTTGACGTGCTCCAGCTTGAACTGCGGCCATGGAGTTAGCGACAGCTAAACCTAAGTCATTATGACAATGTACAGAGATTATCGCTTGATCAATATTTGGTACACGATTAAACAAGTCAGTTATGATGCCTTGAAACTCGAAGGGCAGGGTGTAGCCGACGGTATCGGGAATATTAACTGTAGTGGCGCCTGCTTTAATTGCCCCTTCTACCATGCGGCATAAGTTATCAATTGGTGTACGACCTGCATCTTCACAAGAGAACTCAACGTCATCGGTGTACTTTCTTGCATGTTTGACTGCATGTATTGCCATAGCTTCCACGTCAGAAAATTCTTTCTTTAGTTTTTGTTGCACGTGCACATCAGAGGTTGAAATAAAGGTATGGATTCGAAATTGGTCAGCAACTTTTAACGCTTCAGCACAGGCGTCAATATCTGCTTCTACTGCGCGGGCTAAACCACAAACACGGGCATTTTTGATTGTGCGGGCAATTTGCTGTACTGATTCAAAATCACCAGGAGAAGAAACTGGAAAACCGACTTCCATTACATCTACTCCTAAGCGTTCAATCGCTAAAGCAATCTGAAGCTTTTCATGTACCGATAAACTAGCATTTAATGCTTGTTCACCATCACGTAAGGTCGTATCAAAAATTATAACTTGGTCATTATTAATTTGTGGGTTGCTCATTTTTTATCCTTTAAAATCTCTGCTGATGTCTGCATTAACACTTATTCACGACTAACCTAACTGCGGACATAAAAAAACCCGCGATTGTTAGCGCGGGTTTTATTTTATTTCTACTTAGTTTTCAATATTTAAACTTATGAAGAAGCAACAAAACCTATCCGCGCATGATGAGTGCGAGGAGGAGGTTATTTTTAATGTGCTTAATCAATTTGGTCATATAAGTCATTTTAATCTATTCTTTGCTTTTTGTGTAAAAATACAAAAAAAGCTAATAAATATTCTTTTTAAGCGGAAACTATTCAATGTACTATTAATAGCGCAGATACTCTAACTATGTCAAATGAAAAATGTTTTATTGCTAGACGGATTAGTTATATGCACTGTTATAACTTATTTATATAGCCCAGTATTTTAGTTTTTTTCTTTGCTTAAAATTCCGAAAAAGATTTAATGGTTTACTCTTTTTCGATTGTTTACCATTTATCAAAATATTCTCTGTCGCTGATAAAATACGTTGAGCAGCTTGACCATCTTGATACGGATGAAGATCGTCAGCATACGCCTTAATTGCTGTATTCAATTCCTTACTTGGGTTAAGTGCCCGCTCAATTGCTGGTTCAAGTTGATCTGCTGTTTGAATATTGACTAGGTAATCACCTGGCTCTTTATTATTTAAACTTACGGTCACTTTATTGAGTAACGAGAACTCGCCAATAACGGATGAGGTGTCGGACACCATGATATCAGCGGTTTGTAATAATTCATTTATGCTTGATGTTTCGATAATTTGAACGTTATCTTTCACTAACGTTTTATATTGATCTAGCCATTGTATTGCCATTTTTGGGTGAAACTTGATTAACCAATGATAACTTTTCTGCTCACTTAAACGTTTAATTTCATCAAATAATGCAGGGGCTGAAGTTAATGTAGGGGAAAATGTTGGCGCATATAAAATAATTTTTTTATCTTGAGCGTGCAAATCATCTTTAATTGGCATTGAGTGTGACGTGAATAAATAATCAAGTTTTGGCCAAGCTGTTTCAACTACATCAAAAAAGCCATGTTTTTTAGCTAATACATTAAATCGGCTTGTTGTTGCAGGACCATGGGTACAGTAAAGGTCAAAAAAATCACGAATAACAAAATGACCTTTTTTCTTCCATTCAAGACCATGAAAAATTTGAACTTTTAATCCAGGAATGAAATTTGGAATTTCATTTCCTGGTGCAAAGCTAGCATCGGGGTTGTAAGTCCTGGCGTCATCAATAGAGTTCAATACAGATTCATTACTTTGAAAGTAACTGAGGTTAACTTCTCGACCAACAGCTAACCATTTTACCTCATCACCTTGTGCAAGTATCACACGTTGCAATGGTCTAAGTATTTCAAAAGAATAGTTATGGGCAATATAAAATAAATAACGTTTAGCTGTCATAAGTGCGCTCAGATCAAATTATATTCGCTTGGTTTTAACTACTTCAATAATTTCTGTAGTTGAAACTGATGGAGTACGCGGTAAATAAATCACCTGACAAATATCCTTTAAATGATCAAATTTACCCTGCCAATCATCACCCATGACTAGTATATCGGCGTTATAATATTTAATGTAATCAGCTTTGAGTTCCAATGATTCTTCTAAAAAAACTTCATCAACGCAGCGCATAGAACGAATTATGTGCTGACGATCGTCTTCACAGTAAATTGGTGGTCGTCCTTTTTTTGCAACATTTAATTTATCAGAAGAGACACCAACGATAAGATGCTCACCGTGCAGTCTTGCACGTTCAATAATATTCACATGGCCAACATGAAAAATATCATAGGTGCCAAAGGTTATTACCCTCATTATTATTTGCTCCTAATCGGTCAACAAAAGCCTACCAAGTATATGATATGCCGGTTTGTACAAAATTATCACCAAAACTACTTCTTCCCAAATATAACTTCAGAGATAAAAAGTTTGAGTCAATTGCTTTGTGATACTTCATTTCTAACTCATGTGATTGCTGGTAATCAGCAATACTTGACTGGTTAAAGTTAGCAGTGCGATATAGAAATGATATTTGGGAGTCACCGCTATTTTGCCAATCAAGTCGAATGCTGCCTGCTTCGCCACCAACACCATCTTTAGGGTCTTTCATGCTGCCCCACCAATGCCCCATCTTTACACCGTCATTGCTATAACCTTCACCATAAATATGGTGGGTATACCATGCACTTTGAAAAGTAGTGAATTCCATATTTACTGATAGTGAGTCGCCAAGGTATGGGAGAAATAAACCAAAACTATTGGCTAAATTAGCTAGTTTATAATTACTAAAATTATTGGTGTCTTCGCCTGCATATTCGTAATATAAGCTAAAAGGTACATCAAACCAGTTTAGATCAAATTTATTACTAATAGAGGCTTGTTGGTTGCCAAATTCTTGGCTGCAATCTTCTAACTCAGAACCACCACCAACACCATCACAGTTATCACTACTTACTGGGTCTATGATAGCATTCCAAATATCACCTAAAGAAACACTATCTTCGCCACCTGCAAACACAAAAGTACGATTAAAGCCTATTGTCCACCAATCAAAAGGTTGAGCGCTTAAATGCATGGTAAGCAATGCTGGTTCACCAGAAACTGGCGGTTTGTCTTTATCAAATTTGATATCCTTTTGCTCATCTAATAAGCCAATGGACATTTCATATTTTATATTAAAGTCAGTAAGTAGATTTGGATTGCTAATAGTCACGCTAAGCGGTGGCTTTGCTTGCGTAGATAAAAGCACTGAACTCTCTTGAAATGGAGATAGCCAATGTTCTCGATAACCTATATCCACTTGAAAAACGTCAGCACCAAAAGAAATAAAACTATTGTTTCTAAGGTAATCACCGTTTTCGTAATATATAGCGCCAGCATTGATGATCACATATTGGTTTGCTTGCCAAAAACTACTAAAACTGGCTTGGTAATTGGCATCAGCCATTTGACCTCGCTGATTGGGTAAAACAATATTCTCTTGATTGGCATAATTAAATTGTATTGAAGCATGGGTTAGTGCTGCAGTTTTTTTGTAACGTTTTAAGTAACTATTAATACGACGATATAAAGTTGGATGGCTGTCTACGATCGTTTTTAAGTAACGATTCACTGTTGCGGCATGATAAGGTTTTGTTAAAAGTGGCAACTTTGCTACCGTCGCTAAACGTTGTAATTCAAGCTCAATTAACGGCTCCATTTGCAATGGTAAGTATGGGGATGGCCCTTTAGCATAACTGTTAACACTACATAATATTACGGTAGAAAAGGTTATGATAAGAAAAAATAAAATTTTAAATAAATTTAACAAACTAATATTCACAGTTAGACGAAAGACAACATTTTACCTAGCAAAAAGTGTAATTACTAGTTCGACTTATCTAATTATGTCGTCAGTATAGTAATAGCTAGTAATAGTAAACGTCAGCTTTATATTTTATAGAACAATTTATAATAGTTCTGTGTTCTTTTTCACTTAATAGAGTTGTTAAGCGGTAACTGATGACATGTTTTATAGAAAATTATCCCTACAAAAAAACCAGTGATATAATAAAAGAATTAAAATGGCTTAAAACTAACTTATTGGCGTTGGTAATCCTCTCATTATCAAAATGATAACAATGTCTCATTGGAGAAAAAATTGAAAATAGCAATTGTCGGAACCGGTTACGTTGGCTTATCTAATGCAATGTTGCTAGCGCAACATAATGAAGTGATTGCGCTTGATATCGATGAAAATAAAATCGCTTTATTAAATAACAAACATTCGCCGATAGTTGACAAAGAAATAGAAGAGTATTTAACTAAAGAGTCATTAAATTTTTGCGCTACTTTAGATCCAAATATGGCATTTGAACATGCTGATTTTGTTATTGTGGCGACACCCACTGATTATGACGTTGAAAATAACTATTTCGATACATCTTCTGTTGAAGCCGTTATTAAATCTGTGATTGCCATAAACCCTGAAGCAATTATCGTGATTAAATCTACCGTTCCTGTTGGTTTTACCCAGCGTATTAAAAGTGATTTATCATGTGAAAATATACTGTTTTCACCGGAATTTTTACGTGAAGGTAAAGCGCTGTATGATAATTTACATCCGTCTCGTATTATTGTCGGTGAAAACTCTGAACGAGCACAAACGTTTGCTAACTTGTTAAAACAGGGGGCAATAAAAGAAGATATTGAGGTGCTCTTCACTGATTCTACAGAGGCTGAAGCTGTGAAGTTGTTTTCTAATACCTATTTAGCAATGCGTGTCTCATTCTTCAATGAACTTGATAGTTATGCTGAGGCACATAAACTTAATTCTAAACAAATTATTGAGGGGGTTGGTTTGGATCCTCGTATTGGAACTCATTATAATAACCCGTCATTTGGTTATGGTGGTTATTGCTTACCAAAAGATACAAAACAGTTGTTAGCAAACTATCAAGACGTGCCAAATAACTTAATTAGAGCCATTGTTGATGCAAATACCACTCGCAAAGATTTTATTGCTGACAGTATTATTAAGCGCAATCCTACAGTTGTAGGAGTATATCGCTTAATTATGAAAACAGGCTCAGATAATTTTAGAGCTTCATCGATTCAGGGGATTTTAAAGCGTATTAAAGCTAAAGGCATTGAGGTTATTATTTATGAGCCTGAGTTAGATGAAGCTGAATTCTTTCATTCACCCGTTTTTAGTAATTTATCAGAATTTAAAGAAAAGTCAGATGTGATTATTTCAAACCGGATGGCCGATGAATTAATGGATGTAGCAAGTAAAATCTATACACGTGATTTGTTTGGCTCAGATTAACGTAAACGTATTATGGAAAAGGATAAGATATTGAAATATTTAGTTACAGGCGCAGCTGGTTTTATTGGCTTTCATGTTGTTCAACGTTTATGCGAAGCGGGCCATCAAGTTGTAGGCCTAGATAATTTGAATGACTATTACGATGTAAATTTAAAACTTGCTCGATTAAAAGTATTAGAAGCTGAAAGTTTATTTAGTTTTGTAAAGTTAGATCTTGCAGATAGAGAAGGTGTCGCTGAGCTTTTTTCACAACAAAAATTTGAACGAGTGATTCATTTAGCTGCTCAAGCTGGAGTTCGTTATTCTATTGATAACCCTATGGCCTATGCAGATAGTAACTTAGTTGGCCATCTCACTATTTTAGAAGGCTGTCGAAATAATAAGGTCGAACATCTTGTTTATGCATCATCGAGTTCTGTATACGGTTTAAATAACAAAGTACCCTTCGCCACCTCTGATAGTGTTGAACATCCTATTTCCTTGTACGCGGCTACTAAAAAGTCGAATGAATTAATGTCGCACACTTATTCTCATTTATATGGTGTACCGACTACGGGATTACGATTTTTTACTGTTTATGGGCCTTGGGGACGTCCTGATATGGCTTTATTCAAGTTTACTAAAGCCATTATTAGCGGTGACAGTATTGATGTTTACAATAATGGTGATATGCGTCGAGATTTTACTTATATCGATGACATTGTTGAAGGTATTCTACGTGTTCAAAATATCATTCCACAGGGAAATAAAGAATGGCAGGTAGAAACGGGAAGTGCTGCGCAAAGTACTGCACCCTATCAGCTCTATAATATTGGGAATGGTAATCCAGTCAAATTGACCGAGTTTATTGAATCATTGGAAGACTCTATTGGTATTAAAGCTAAACAAAACTTAATGCCGATGCAACCTGGTGATGTCTATCAAACGTATGCTGATGTGGATGATCTTTTTAATACTACAGGCTACAAACCAGCTATGAGTGTTAGTCAAGGTGTTGATAATTTTGTCAATTGGTATCGTGATTTTTATCAAGTATAGTTTTGTCTTACTTAGTTTAATCGGGTTATCATATTTAATAGAATAATTAAGGGGATATTTATTATCCCCTTAAGTTTATTACTTCTATAACTTCATGGATCTATAAGTTAAGTTTGCGCTATTATTTTTTCAAAATAAGCTTCCATATTTTTCACTGTTTTATGGTGTGACATCTTATCTTTAATAATATCTTGAGCATGATTAGATAATTTTTCTAGCAACACTCTATCGTTATAAAGCATTCGTATTTTATCCGCTATAGCCCTTACATCACCAATAGGCACTAGGTAACCATTAAAACCGTTTTCTATCGTTTCTACTACACCATCATTGGCTGATGATACAACAGGAGTTCCACTTGAAAGAGACTCTAATACTGTACGTGTTAAACCCTCTTTACTCAGTGAAGGTAGTATTAGTAAGTTACATGCTTTAGCAATTGCCGGAACATCACTTCTAAAGCCAGGCTGTAAAATACGCTCACTCATACCCGAGTTATTAATTTGGTCTATAAAAGGCTGCTTCTTTAAATTATCACCCACTAAAATTATGCGTAAATCTTCTATATCACTTAACTCTTTGGCTGCATCGAGCAATATGTGAGTACCTTTATGATGCCTAGGGCTACCGACACATAGTATATTGAAATACTTTTTGTCACTACCCAAGCTGACTAAATCAGCAGCATCTTCTTCATACCAACTTAGATCGTGACCTTTATATATAGTTTCAACGTTAGCTTTAATTGCGCCTCTTACTTTTTCTTTAACATTAGCTGAAACTGCGCTTGAAACCCCAATAACTCCGTTTATACGTGGATGTAACATGCATAAGTAATTGCTCGGATCTGTTTTATACATACCGCCAGAGGTACCACGGTAAACGACCATTTTGGCCTTGGTACCCATACAGGCAAAAGCTGCATTGGGAATGCCCTTTGATTCCGTGGCATAAACAATATCTATGTTATTGGCTTTGATATATTGATGAATTTGTTTGATTACCGCCCAGCTATGTTTTTTAAGTGTTTTCAACTCAATAAACTTCACTTTGGACTTTTTGTACCTATCAATGTAAGCATTAGTACCACTAGATATTACCGTAATATCATGACCAGCTTCTGCTAGGGCTATGTAGCACTCAGCTTCTGGACGAACCGCATTATACGAACGGCCACGGTTTGGAATAATTAAAATTTTCATTTCTTTTCCTGTTAACTTTAAATTTATACCGATAAAAGCTTCCGCAAGTCGAGAATAACCCATTTAGGTATTATTGAAACATATTTGAGATGCGATTCTATTTTGTGATAATTGATTTAAAGTTAGTCATAACTTTATAACAATACTTTAGCGAGCAGTTTAATTTCTTTCTCAATATCATTTTGATGATTACCCACAAATAAACCATGTTGGTCGATATATTCTGCTACTTCTACTGTGCCTGATACTTCATAATCAAAATATTCCAGAACTTGAGTATTTTTTAGAAAATTTCCCGTTACAATGGGGCGGCATTCAATACCATTTTCTGTTAATAATTTTACTAACTCTGCTCGACTGTATGGTGAACTTTCTTTTAATACTAAAGAAAAACCAAACCAACTACTTTTACCTGTTTCTTGTTGAATTTCTATATAAGCATGATTAGCAAACAAGTCCTGGAACAAGCGTGCATTTTTTTGTCTAGTATCAATAAAGCTGGGAAGTTTTTTTAGTTGTTCAATACCTAATGCACCACTCATTTCTAAAGGTCTTGCATTATACCCAGGTAACATGAATTTGAACGATTCTTCAAATGGATCATCACTTTTCTCACCACTTACTTTATTGAATTTAGGTAAGTTTCTTGTCCAACCATGAGCGCGTATACAGAGCAATATATGATAAAGCTCTTCGTCATCAGTAACAATGCAACCACCTTCCATCGTGGCAATATGATGTGAGAAAAAAGAGCTAAATGTGCCCATAACACCAAAGGTTCCGGCTTGTTTACCTTCAACCGTGGCGCCCATAGATTCACAGTTATCTTCGAGAATAAAAATATCACGGTCGCCAATAATATCAGTCATCTTGGCGTAGTCATTTGGATTGCCGAGTAAATTAACCGACAGTATTGCTTTGGTTTTGTCAGTAATTGCTGCAGCGAGTTTCTCTAAGTCGATATTGAGTGTTTTGCGATCAATATCGACAAACTTAACTTTTAAGCCATATTGCTGTAGTGGAAAATAAGTAGTTGACCATGAAACCACAGGTACAATAATCTCGTCACCACGTTGTAGTTTAAGCGCAGGATTCTTGGTGAAAAATAGTGAGGCTATCATTAATAAATTAGCTGTAGAGCCCGAGCTCACCATCACTGAATATTTAGAACCGAAAAAGTCAGCAAAGTCTTTTTCATATTGTGCGACATGCTTACCCATAGTAAACATGTCTGAATCTATTACTTTTTGAATTGCGCCAAATTCACGCTCATCCCATGTACTGCTTGCCAGAGAATAATTAGTCATTAACTTGCTCACCTAAATTTTGTTCACTTAAAAAAAACTGTATTGTATTCTTCAAACCGTCGGTTAAATCCGTTTTGTATGACCAGCCAAATGCTTTGAGTTTGCTATCATCTATTAGTTTTTGCTTCATACCCACAGGTTTAGTTAAGTCATGTTTAAAGGTGCCTGAAAAGCCAACAATCTCTGAAATACGTTGATAATATTCATTGATGGTAAAGTCTTCGCCTAAACCTACATTAAGATTTTGTGGCATACGGGCAAAATTATCTAAAGCGTAAAAAATAAAATCAGCTAGATCGCCAGCATACATAAATTCACGTCTTGCCTTACCATCACCCCAAATATTTATTTCAGCTAAACCTTCTTGCTTTGCATCAATAATCTTTCGAATAACAGCAGGGATCATATGGGAATTATGAGGGGAAAACTTGTCATGACGGCCATATAAATTACAAGGTATAATAGTTTTGTATAAAAATTCAGGATCTTCGTGACTGATGTATTCACATAAACGAGTCGAGGCAATTTTTGCTAACGCATAACCTTCGTTCTGTCTCTTATACACATCTCCGAGCCCACGAGACCGTACTAGATCTCGTAT
>OJBR01000230.1_pt1 | contig 31563 bp, 22 predicted proteins | sample 1591161 | NCBI WGS metagenome assembly OJBR01 (sample SAMN05416803, study PRJEB24817) | seawater metagenome | isolation source: Sea water | place: Canada:Atlantic | collected 2013-07
AATGCCTTGCCTAAAGGCATTTCTAATTCCAGCTGAAACCTGCATCTTCAGGTAGCTTGGGTATATAGCAATAACGTCTCGAACTTTAGTCTAGGTTTAACCAATAACACTTGTCTATTAGTACACAAGACTCTAAATTAACGATATCACCCGATATTTGGTCATCAATACCTACAGGAAGAGGCAATCGCATGGATACTGAACTTTCAGAAATTAGCACCTTTATTCACAGCATTCCGCCCTTTGATAGCTTACCTAAGCAAGTGCTTGCTCAGCTTGTTCGTGAACTAAATATCAATTACGTAAGAAAAGGTGATGATTTACCACCAAAAGGCATTACCGAACCTAGGTTATACATATTAAGAAAAGGTGCTCTTAGCTGCCTTTCTGCTGATGGGGAATTGGTTAATCGTTTAGGTGAAGGAGACTTGTGTGATGCTTTTTATCATAGTAATAGTAAGGTGCTCAGTAACAACACTACCACGGTAGAAAATCAACTTAACGTGCATACTGATGAAGATTGTTTAGTCTACAGCGTCGAATCCAGTGTATTACATGAGATAGGTGAGCGTTTTCCCAGTATTAGTGATTATTTCAGTCAAAATTCAGCTCAACGTTTAAAGACTAAAATGAGTCAAGTTAATGAGGAGGCCATTTTATCTTCCACTTTGATGAATACTTCAGTCAGCAACTTTTACCAAAGTCCTGTCGCCTCAATTGGTGCCGAGCAAACAATTCAGCAAGCCGCGGTGCAAATGACCGAACAAGGTTACTCTTGCTTAGTTGTGCTCGAGAATAATGATCCTGTCGGTATCGTCACTGATAAAGATATCCGCCGTCGTTGCGTAGCTGAGGGCTTAGCAACGAGCGAAATCATCAGTAAAATTATGACACGAGATATGTGCACGATTGACGCCAAAAGCAACGCTTATGATGCCTTAATGATGATGACGGCTAAGCACATTCACCACCTTCCGGTCACCAAATATGACAACCTTGTCGGCATGGTTACCGTCACAGATTTGATTAATAATGAAGGCCATAATGCTATCAACTTATCTGGCATTATCAATAAAGCAAATACAGTAACTGAATTAAAAGAAATCAGTCAATTGTTACCTAAACTACAAATTAGATTAGCGAAGTTAGGCAGCAGCGCCGACCACGTTGGTAAAAGTGTTAGTGCAATTACTATGGCCTTTACCAAACGTTTGATTGAAATGGCTGAATACAAATTTGGTCAAGCTCCTGTCCCTTATGCTTGGCTTGCTGCGGGTTCACAAGCACGGCAAGAACAACTGGCTCATTCAGATCAAGATAATGCCATTATTATCTGTGATTCAATGAACCGTTATGATGATGCTTGGTTTGAAAGTCTTGCTATTTTTGTCTGCGATGGTTTGGCCGAATGTGGTTTTATATACTGTCCTGGCGACATTATGGCTACCAATCCGAAATGGCGACAACCTCAAAAAATTTGGCATAATTATTTTACTGATTGGGTGGAAAGACCAAGTCCAAAGGCCTTACTAAACAGTAGTGTATTCTTTGATTTAGAAACCATTTATGGTGACGTTTCTTTACTTAATAAAGTAAGAAAACAACTGCTCAAAAAAACTCAAAATAGTACCTTATTTATTGCGCACTTATCAAAAAATGCTCTAAATTTACGCCCACCTCTTGGTTTCTTCCGCGATTTTGTTTTAAAGCAAAACGGTAAACACAGAGCGACACTGGATTTAAAGCATAATGGTATTGCACCTGTGGTGGATTTGGCACGGATTTACGCGCTTGCTGAAGGCATCAGTGCGGTAAATACCATCGAAAGAATTCAACAAGCTGCTGGCACACCTTCCTTAACAAAAGCATCTGCAGAAAACTTGATTGATGCGTATGAGTTTTTAGGCATGCTCAGAGTTGAGCACCAAGCAAAAGAATTAATGCGCGGCGAAAGCGCTGATAATTTCTTATCACCCAAAGAAATATCTAAGTTAGAGCGCGAACATCTTAAAGATGCCTTCAAAGTCATTAAAAGTCTGCAAGACGTCAGACAATCGAGTTACTAATGACCCCTACAACCTTTGCAAATTCAAATATATTTGGTTGGTTACTTGGTTATGAAGCCAAGCGAAAACAATTATTAAAAAAGGCGCCCAAAGGTGCATTACGCGATTATTTATCGGTACCTTTACCTGACATAAATTCCCGTATTGATAAAGTAGAGATTTTGGCCGTCGATTTTGAAACGACTGGCCTTAATTCCAAATACGACAAGCTATTAAGTGTTGGCTTTATTACACTGAAAAAACAGCAAATATCGCTCAAAACGAGCTACCACCAAATTATCAAAACTAAAGAACAGCTCGAAGAAAGTAATGTCATTATTCATCACATTACCGACAGTCAAAAAGAGCAAGGAAAAGCCTTAGCGGTAGTGGTTGAAACATTATTAAAAGCCTTAGCGGGCAAAGTAATGCTGGTACATTTTGCCCGTATTGAAAGGGAGTTTTTGACCGAAGCCTGTTATGAACTTTATGGTATGGCACCAATTTTCCCTATGATAGATACCCTTGCACTAGCTAAACGCCGCTTAGACAAACGTGATGTTGCCTACGATCCCTCAGAATTGCGCCTAACAAGCTTACGCAATAATTTTCAACTACCCGAACACCATGCCCATAATGCACTAAATGACGCGATTGCCACTGCTGAACTATTTATGGCACAAATGAGCAAAGCCAATAAAGACGGTAAAACAACATTGAAAGATGTTTTATTGTAATAACATCCGTACAAATAATCGATAGAACGTCTTCATTTTTTGTTAAATAATATCTCCTTTTGAGCTCTAGCTCTTCCGCTTTATCCTGCTTAGGTTACAATCATGAAATGCTAGATTAATATCGATACAAAGATACAAAGGATATTCATGAATAACTTATTGAACGCAGAGAGCAACGGCACACCGTTAGTCATCATTGAAAAGTCAGCCTACCAAGCTTGGCTTAAAAGCCAAACCGAACAAAGCCAAACTTGGTTATCAAATACGCAATATAATGGTAAAGGCTTAGCCCTTATTCCTAATAATCAAGGTGAACTTAGCCAAGCATTATTTGTGGTTACTGACGCGAGTGATTTTTTTGCTTGTGGTGACTTAATTAAACAGTTACCGCAAGGACAATATTTATTACATGCAGAACCAGAACATATTGAGCCTATAAGCTTTGGTTGGTTAGTAGGTGCTTACCAATTTGATAGATACATCAGTAATAAATCAGACAAAAAATTAGCCAGCTTAGCGATCAACAATGTTGATATTGTAGAAAGTGCCATAAAGTTTGCCCAAGCGACAGCGTTGACCCGTGATTTAGTAAATACGCCTGCTGCAGATATGATGCCGGTAGACATTGCTCAAGCTGCATTAGAGCTAGCAGAACAATTTAACGGTAAAGTTAAACAAATTATTGGTGATGAACTTTTAGTCCATAATTACCCAACTATTCACGCTGTTGGCCGCGCCAGTATACATACTCCACGTTTAGTCGATTTAACATGGGGTGATAGTAAAAATCCACAAGTCACCCTAGTTGGTAAAGGCGTTTGTTTTGATAGTGGCGGGTTAGATATGAAACCTGCTGCTGGCATGCGAAACATGAAAAAAGACATGGGCGGTGCTGCACATGTATTAGGTCTAGCACAATTAATTATGGCTCATAACTTACCGATTAATTTACGTGTTTTAATTCCAGCAGTCGAAAATGCGGTATCAAGCAATGCGCTTCGTCCAGGTGATGTCGTTACAACTCGTAAAGGTCTGACTGTGGAAATTCATAATACCGATGCTGAAGGCCGTTTAGTGTTATGTGATGCGCTAGCTGAGGCAGAAAATGATGAACCTGAATTAATTATCGATTTCGCCACACTGACAGGTGCAATGCGCGTGGCTTTGGGAACCGAGTTACCTGGCTTTTTCTCTACCAATGATGACGTTGCCGCAGGCATTACCTTAGCGGGTAGCAAAATTAGCGATCCAGTATGGCGTATGCCTCTTTATAGTCCTTACGATAACATGTTCGATAGTACTATTGCTGATATGACTAACTGTCCTACACAGCCTTTTGGTGGTGCTATTACTGCAGCATTATATTTACAACGCTTTGTAGAAAAAACAGATTGGGTACATTTTGATGTCATGGCGTTTAATATACGCCATTTGTCAGGGCGTCCATTAGGTGGTGAAGCATTCGGTATTCGCGCTGTATTCGATTACTTAGCTGCTAGATTCAACTAAGATAAACTTAACTAAGACCGTTTTAGTACGTAACCTGCTCAGCTGAAAACAAAGAGCCTGCACTATATCTTCAAGATATTAATGCGGGCTTTTTTATTGTGTGTTTCCACGCTAAATTATTTAATCTCAATTTTAACGCTTCTCATCGAATTTAAGACACTTTTCATTGGTTTACCCATCAAAAAAACATAAACTCATGAGTGAAATTTTTTCGAATAGACCCTTAGGACTAGAAATGAAACTAAAAATAAACTCATTAAAGCGAGCCTTAGCGATCAGCTTAGGTTTGCTTACTTGTTCTGTCGCAACGGCTGAGCAAACAAGCAAAGTTATTACTGCTGAAAACCTAGCTACTCTGCAATCTGTCAGTCAAGCACAAGTCAGCCCGAGTGGTGAATACATTGCTTATACTCGCTCCGTTCCTCGTGAAATCTATGTTGAAAAAGATGGAAAAAATTGGGGTGAACTTTACTTAGTAAACGATAAAGGCGTAGAACGTCCTTTTATTACGGGTGAAGTAAATATTAGAAACATTCAGTGGTCTGCCGATGGCTCACTGATCTACTTTTTAGCAAAAATGAATGATGATAAATTTACCTCGCTTTATCAAATTCCAGCAAACGGCGGACAAGCTCAAAAAACGGTGGCGTTAAAAGAAACCAACATTAGTAACTACGCACTGAGCAGTGACAACAAAAAGATCGCTATTTTAGCTAAAAAAGCAAAAGACGAATCTATTAAAAAGCTAAAAGACTTAGGTTTCAAAGCTGAAGTTTTCGAAGAAGAGCTAACCAATCAGCTTTTATACGTCACTGATCTTACTCAGTCAGATACAGCAATCACGCTTGAACCATGGGACATCAAAGGTTATGTTTCTGATGTACATTTTTCACCAACAGGTAAAGATTTATTAATAAAAACTCAACCGACTGCGCTAATTGATGACAAATATATGAAGTCACAATGGCACATTGTTGATATTGCTAAAAAAGTAGTTAAAACGTCTTTTGCTACTGAAGGTAAACTAGGTGCTGCGGAGTTTTCATACGATGGTAAATATGTTGCCCTACATGGCGCGCAAGACAAACATGACCCCGCAAATGGTCGTCTATTTATTGCCAATGTAGACTCAGGAAAAATAAGTAACTGGTTACCAAACTTTAAAGGCCATGTCAGTGATTTTGAATGGTCTAATAAGCGTAATGAATTATTCTTTATCGCTAATATTGGTACGCAATCAGTTGTTGCCAAAATTAAACCTGGCTCTAAAAAATACAAAACAGTTGTCAATGCGGGTAAATTCATTGCCGGTAATTTAAGTATTTCCAACTCAGACAAAACTGTTGTGGTAAAAGGTCATACCGCCCAACATCCTAACGAAGTATTTATGTTACGTGGCAAAAAAAAAACGCGTTTAACCGACTCAAATGTTTGGCTAAATGATGTTGCGTTAGCAAAACAAGAAAGCCTTGTTATTAAAGCACGTGACGGCGTTGAGATTGGTGGCGTTTTAGTTTATCCACTTGATTACAAAAAAGGTCAACGTTACCCATTAATTATGTCAGTACATGGTGGCCCAGAAAGCCACGATAAAGATGGTTGGATGACAGCATATTCTCGTCCTGGTCAATTGGCGGCAGCACAAGGCTACGCAGTATTTTATCCAAACTACCGTGGAAGCACAGGTAAAGGCGTAGACTACTCTAAATTGGGTCAAAACGATTACGCGGGTAAAGAATTTGATGATTTAGTAGATCTTAAAAATCATTTAGTTAACATTGGATTAGTTAATGAGAAAAAAGTAGGTATTACCGGCGGTTCATACGGTGGTTATGCTTCAGCTTGGGGGGCAACTAAATTAACTAAGCATTTTGCCGCAAGTGTTATGTTTGTTGGTATTTCTAATCAATTATCAAAGTTTGGTACTACCGATATTTCTAACGAAATGAATTTAGTTCATGCGCGTTCATACCCGTGGGACAAATGGCAATGGTACTTAGAGCGCAGCCCTATTTATTGGGTAGAGCAATCTGAAACACCACTACTTATTATGCACGGTAAAGCCGATCCACGCGTACATCCTGCACAATCAATGGAAATGTACCGTTATATGAAAGTTCGTGGAAAAACAGTGCGTTTAGTCTATTACCCAGGCGAAGGTCATGGTAATAAACGTGCTGCAGCCAAGTATGATTACAGCTTACGTTTAATGCGTTGGATGGATAACTACCTAAAGCATGATAACAAGCCAATGCCAGCTCATGATCTACCTCATGCGGCTAACTTAATTGCGCAAAAAGAAGCTGATAAGAAATAACCAACAGCCGCTTTAATTACAAACTCAGATTTAAAAAGGTCAGCTTAGCTGGCCTTTTTTTTCACCTACACTATCCAGCTAAAGCCACACGAGTATAACCCTACGACCTATTAACACTTGGTTAACAAAAAATAAGGTTATGATTTTGTAACAAATATGCGCTAAATCAAATCCTGCATAAATAACGAAAATAAAAGCAAAACAACCATTGCAAACAGCAATCGTTATCATTAGACTTCGCACCATTATTTCTATCCACCCTTTTATCCTAGTAATCATTAAGGTTTGAGTTATTTATGAAGTTTTCTCCACTCTTTTTAGCCGTAAGTGCGGTTCTTTCTTCAACAGCAGTTTTTGCTGACACAGCTGACAGTGCAACTGAGAGCTCATCAAATAAACAGGCTATGGAAGTCATTGAAGTAAAAGGTAGTTATTTTAATGGTTATAAAGTTGATACAGCCAATGGTGCTATGCGCGCTGACATTTCATTATTAGAAACAGCGCAATCAGTCACTGTTATTCCAGATACCGTAATTAATGAGCAATTAGCGACAACTTTAGGTGAAGTACTGGGAAATGACGCCAGCTTAACTGCTGGTTCAAAGCAACGTAACCGTGAAGTATTCAACTTACGTGGCTTTGAATTAAGCTCATCAAACGGCTACTTACGCGATGGACATCAGCATTGGTCTCATTACCAGCAACCAATTGAAACACTGGAAAGCATTGAAGTCATCAAAGGTCCTTCAAGCATATTATACGGTCAATCTGGCCCCGGTGGTTTAGTTAACATGGTGACAAAAAAACCTACCGCTAACAGTATTTTTAACTTAGGTTTTGATTTTGATCAAGAGGGTTCATCTCGCATAACGCTAGATGCCGGTGGTGCTATAACAGCAGATGAGTCGCTGCGTTATCGCGCAAATTTAGTTAAACAAGATGTGACCTACCAACGTGAATACCAAAACGGTGAACAAAGAGAACGTGAACGTTTCCTTGGCGCACTTGTAGTTGATTATGATGTGAATGAAGATTTACTCGTTAGCTTTCATTACGATAGAACCAATGACAAAGCTGGTTTAGATACTGGTGCTTGGCTTGATGATAACGGCGATGTTATAGGTGATGATAAAACTATTCGTGATATGTCATGGGCTTTTACCGACATCACAGTAGAAAATTATGGTGTTGATGTTAGCTATATTTTAAGTGATGCATGGCAAGTAAAAGTTGGTTATAACGAACAAACATTCGAGCGTCAGCGTTTTGAATCTGCGCCAAAAAAACCAGATGGCTTTGTCGAGGGCGATGAATACACATCAAAACCCTATGATCGCTATGATGATTGGCAGTTTACTACCACTTTCATTGATTTTACTGGTGAATTTGAGCTAGCGGGTGTTGAGCATAACTTACTGATAGGTGCTAACTACCTTGATTACAGTTATGACCAACAAAAGTTTAAGGCTGAAGAAAAATCGTTTAATTATGCTGCAGGTCAAATTGAGCCGCCACGTCCAGATATTGATTATTCAGAACCTTTTAGCACTTCAAATAGCGAATACGATTATTACGGTATTTATATCCAAGACTTAATCACTATCAACCAAGAATGGCAGGTAATGGTTGGAGGTCGTTATGATAAACAAAGTAAAACAGGTGCAGATAATGAATCAGCACTACCTAAAGCAGGTTTACTATATCATCCGAATGACAGTGCAACTTTCTATGCCAATTATAGCGAAGGTTTTGAACCACAAAGCAGTGAAACTATCAATGATAGTGACGATTTAAACTATGGTATGGAAATAGATGCCATGACTTCCAAGCAATATGAAATAGGTGCTAAATGGCAACTACTTGATGACCGCTTATTATTAACTTCAGCAATATTCGATATCACCAAATCAGGTGTCCTGGTAAAAGAGTATTATGAAGATGACAGCTTCGCAACATCTCAGGTAGGTGAGCAGCGACACAAAGGTTTTGAAATAGCCGCACAAGGTGCTGTTACCGACAAACTATTTGTTATGGCCTCTATGATGAACCTAGATGCCATCTATGAAAATGATGAAAAGTACACTGGTAAAACACCTGTAGATGCACCAGAGTGGTCAGCCTCGGTTTGGTCACGTTATGAATTGACTGAAAATTTTGCTATTAATGCCGGTGCTTTTTATGAAGGTGAACGTTTTGCTAATACCGATAACACCATAGTAAAAGATGCTTATACTCGTGTTGATGTCGGCGCTACTTATAAAATAGCCTTACAAAATACCGATATTAACTTACGCTTTAATATACAAAACTTATTTGATACTGACTATCTTGCTGGTGGCGGTACATCTAATGTGACCGTAGGAGACGGTAGAAATTTCCGTCTTGCTATGCAGATTGCATTTTAATTAGATAAAAAAGTACAAAAGAAAACAAAAAAGCCTAGAGTATTTCTCTAGGCTTTTTTATTCCCACTTTCTCACTAGCTTATTAAGCTTTTATTACCGTTTGTGCCTATTTGGTTGCAACTAATTTAGCGTTAATAATATTGAACTGCCACTGATTGGCTTTTTGTTTCTCTGCAACCACAAACGCCTTTTGATAATATTTATGCGCCATCGCCTTATCTTCTAATTTCTCATAAGTGCTAGCTAACGCTTTTAAGTAGTCAATGGATTGTGAAAACTCTTTTTCTACCGCTGTTAATAGAGGTAATGACGCCTTAGGTGAGTCAAAATGTGCAACATATTTGGCTTGCATAGTAATCAATGCTTGTTTAGATGCCGGCAGTTCTTTGATTGTCTCGGCAATAAAATTAGGTAATGAGGCGACATTTTTATTACGATAATGGCGTCTGAACAATTCTTGCACACTTGCTGATGGCATTGGCTGACTAAAGCCGAACTCAGTCATAATATTTTGATAATGTTCGACTATCGACGCTGGCGTTTTAAATGTAGCCAGCTTGTTTTCAGCAATATACCAGGGCTTATAGAGTGTTTTTAAGCTATCTCGTAAAGCAATAATGCCGACAGAATTATGGTTTTCATCCGGATAGTGTTTAAATTGCCAATTGATGTTATTGGGTTGGGTTAGATCTAAGGTATTAATAAAATCATATTGCCCCATACGGGTTTCATCCGCGAGTGACAAAAATAATGACACAGGACTGTGTTGCACTTTACTCAGTTTTTCTTTCGCTTTAGCAACAATGCCTTGATCAGCAACCCATACTGAGGGGCTAATTGCCACATAGTTATTAAAAGCAGACGGCTTTTCAAGCAACATATTTAACACAAATAAACCACCCATTGAATGTCCAACCAATGTAGAGCTCTCTGCACTACGGTAGTTGCTTTCAATATATGGTTTTACTTCTTCCGTAATAAAACGCATAAAATCAGCCGCTTTCCCCTTACTTGGTTTAGCTTTTAAATCAAAAACACTGGGCGTCATATATTCATGGTATTGGCTTGTGCCTTTATCAGCAATACCCACTAAAATTACATCAGGAATTAACTGCCCTTTATTAGCCAGTAAATCCAACATGCCTGATACACCGTGAAAGTTATAATCTCCATCAATCAGATAGATAACTGGATAGGTGCTAGTTGTGTTCGCGTAATAGTTTTCAGGAAGTAAAACTTGAAGCTCGCGGTCGGTTGAGAGTACTTTCGAATATATAGAAACTCTATCACCTAAGCCGAGTGATGCCGCTTTACCCACTACTGAGTAGACCAATAAAAACAACATAAATACTATACTGTATTTCTTCATAACACGTCCTTTGAATACTTTAATATATATCTTCATAAATGTGTCCATGAAGATGACTGCTCATCTAGGTTAACATGTATATTACCGATAAAAATACTGTGCTGATTCCGTTATTGCTCAGTAACTTAGATCTGTAAACTACTGCTGACAGTATTGGTTAACTCATCATAAAGTTTAGAGATTGCAACACTAAAGTCTAATAGCTGAATCATCGTTTTTAGTGCTGTAATGCTAAACTTGTCGTCTATTTATTTTTGAGAATTAGAAATGTATTTATCAAAGATGAAGCGGCCGACTATATATACCCGTTATCATTCAAGATGCATGTTTCAGAGTGTTTGAGCAATTTCAATTCAAGGCGCTGTGATGAAATAATGGTTGTTCCATTATAAGTCATAGCAACGATGAAGTGATGTTGCTCAAGCGCTTCTTCGATGGGTTTAAAATAACTGTAGACTGCGTTAAATACTTAAACCATAGAATGACTATGCTTAAAGTATTTCCCTTGTCTAAAGCCATTTTAATTCCCACTGAAATCCTGCACTTTGATTGGTAACGGGTATGAATTATTTAATCATATTTTACAGTGTCTTATGCACTATACTGTTAATGAGAATACCATGAATAAGAAGTTACTCTCTACCGTCATATTATTATCAGCTTTAATAACGCTACTTGCTTACTTAAGTCACACATATTTTGATTCAACACTACTTTATACGCTTTGCATTTTCATCCTTAGCTGTGTATCACTCTTGTTGTTCTCTAATGTGATACACAAACAAACATTGCAAGCTATTGCCCTTTCAACTGCAAATGAGCAAAACCACAGTAACGCTGAACTTGGCGTGATTGGTGGTGAAATAAGCAGTAAAGCAAGCGAGCTTGCAATTAATTCAGCCGAAATAAGCTTTTTCTTAGGGCAACTGAGTGGCGCGATTGAACAATCAAGCGAAGACGTTGACCGATTAGCAACAGCAGCCGAAGAAATGTCTGCCAACTCAAAACAGATTAACGACAACGCCACGCTCGCCTCACAGCAAGCAAGTCATGCGATGTCAGCCAGTAATGCTAGCTCGGCGCAATTAAGTGACAATATTAATATTGTTAATCAACTCAATGAGTCAGTAAATAGTGCTTCAGAAAAAATTCGCTCTCTTGAACAGAAAACTTTAGCAATTCAAAGCATTACCGATGTAATCGATGGTATTTCAGCGCAAACTAATTTATTAGCATTAAATGCAGCCATTGAAGCAGCACGAGCTGGAGAGCAAGGCCGTGGTTTTGCCGTCGTTGCCGATGAAGTTAGGGCATTAGCTGGTAAGACAGCTGATGCTACAGCGCAAATAGGTGAGATGCTCAAACAAACAAGTGACGAAACCAGTGCAACGACCTTAGCTATGTCTCAGATTGTTAAACAAACCGACAGCGTTGTTACCACGATGACAGAGTTGTCACAGGGCTTCGCTAAAATTGACTTGTTGCTAACTGACTCCTCTGCAGCAAGCGATCAAATAAGTCATGCATTAACTGAGCAGGATCTCGCCGCAGCAGAAATTTCATCTTCCATAGTGCGTTTGCATGACTTCTTATTGAGCAAAAGTAGTGAAACTCAGGATGCTTCGATCCAAGCACAAACGCTATCTAATAGTACCGAATCTATCTTTGTCCATATATCCTCTTTTGAAAGTAGCTCTCTCATCACTGATATGTGTCAACAAGCACAACTATCTGCCAATAAAGTAGGTCAATTATTTGAGCAAAGCATCGAGAAGTCAGTTATTTCCCAGCAAAAATTATTCGACTTTAGTTACCAACAACTAGGTAGCTGTGAACCAAAGAAATACAGCACCTCTTTTGATAAGTTTACTGATCAGCACTTACCTCAGATTCAGGAGCCCTTGTTGGTTAAATTTCCTGAGATGATTTACGCTGGCGCTGTGGATATCAACAGCTATTTCCCTACCCACAATAAATGTTTCTCTAAAGCCTTAACAGGCAACCCGGCAACCGATTTTGTCAATAACCGTACTAAGCGACTATTTGATGACCCCACAGGGATTCGTTGTGGTAAACACACCGATAAGTTTTTACTGCAAACATACAAACGTGATACAGGTGAAATTATGCATGATGTTTCAGCGCCAATATTTGTCAATGGCAAACATTGGGGTGGTTTCAGAATTGGTTTTAAAGCCAGATAAAGCTAATAACTTACTGTAAATCGACTAAAGTCTACCCCCTTTTATTAGCAATGTAGACTTAGGTCTAATTCCTTTTGTTCACTTTACGCACTAACTTATTATTCGATAACAAAAAATAACAACCAAGCAAACCAAAACGAAAAGAATAAGAGGCACTTAAGACCTCATAATAATAAGTCACACTAAAAACAAATAAAACAAAATGGGAAATACAATGTTTAATAATTCAATATTTAAATTAAAGAAAGTAGTACTCGCAACAAGTTTATTAGCGGTAACTGGTGCTGCTCATGCCGGCTACACAGTTAAATTAGATGACGGTGATACCATTACTTTTGGTGGTTACATCAAAGCAGACGTTCGTTCAATCAGTGGTGATGTGAGTTCACCAGTAACCAATGATGATTACTGGATTGGTAATGCAGCCGTAGTTGATGATATCTCAACAACCAAATTTTCAGCTAACGAAACTCGCTTCAATACTAAATATGTACATGGCGATGTAACTGGCTTTATTGAATTAGATTTTTACGGCGGCGGCGGCAATGAAATTGTTTCTAATTCATCACACCCAAGATTACGCCACGCTTTTATCAAATATAAAAACATTCTAGTTGGCCAAACTTGGACAACCTTTATGAATACTAGTGCGCTTGCTGAAGCCGCTAACTTTGGTGGTGCTTTAAATGCGTCTGCATTTATTAGACAAGGACAAGTTCGTTATACCATGGGTGGTTTACAGCTTTCTTTAGAAAATCCACATTCAGATAAAGGTGATAGCAGTCAAGATTCCATTCCTGATTTTATTGCCAAATATACCTTCAAAGGCGACTGGGGTAATGTTTCAGTATCCGGTTTAGCCCGTCAGTTAAACACGGTTGGTGGAAATTCAGAAACAGCAATTGGTGGTGGTATTGCTGGTCGTATTAAAACTTTCGGTAAAGATGATTTCCGTTTTCAAGTGCACGGTGGCGAAACTGGTCGTTACGTGGGCGTAGTTGCCGCGAGAGATTTAGTGGGTGAAGAAGTTGAAGAAACTACCTCCTACATGGTGGCTTACCGTCACTTTTGGACTGAAGAAATGCGCTCAACCGTATTTTACGGCAGCACAGATGCTGACGTAGCCAATACCAAGCGTAATCATGTCGCTGTTAACTTATTTAAAAACTTTACCAAGCAACTTTCGTTTGGTGTAGAAGTGGGTAACTTTGAAATGAATGAAGTAAATAAAGACTCAAACTACTTACAATTCTCTGCTAAATACGTTTTATAGTTTTAACTTATACACGACTAAAACATATATTTAGTATCACAACTTGCGTTAGTTAACCTCTTTTGGGGTTATTTTATAGGGAAGCATTTGCTTCCCTTTTTTTATGCCAAAATTCCGATAAAGACACAGACCTTCAGCGTCTCAGGTAACTGACTTACCTTGCTTTACCATCTTCCCAAAATTACTGCCACGCACATTTTTCAACATAATGACTTTTATTTCCCTTGTTATTCATTATTGTAGAAATTGAGCTACACTAAAACTGAACTAAACTAACTAAGACAGTTTGTTAATTTAAAAGGGATTTTTATGGATTTTTTAAGGAAGTTCACCATACAGCAAAGATTATCCATGCTGGTGGTATTAATCATTATTGGCCTTTCAGTGCTTGATGTTATGAGTTTATCAGAAGAGTACAAATCATTGATGGAGCAGAAAAAGCACACTACCAATGAGCTCGTTGATAGTGCTTATGGCATTGTTGAACACCACTATGCTCTACAGCAAAAAGGCGAGCTCGATGAAAGCAAAGCAAAAGAGCAAGCATTGAGCATTCTTGCTAGTCTGCGTTATGACACCAATAACTACTTTTGGGTAAATGATTTTACACCCACAATGATAATGCACCCGATCAAGCCAACACTTAACGGAAAAAATGTAGCAGGTATTACAGATGCCGATGGTAAAGCTTTATTTGTCGATATGGTTGATATTGCCAAAGCTAACGGTGATGGTTTCGTTTATTACAAATGGGCTAAGCCTGGTTTTGACGAACCTGTCGATAAAATTGGTTTTGTTAAGGGCTTTACCCCGTGGCAGTGGATTATTGGCTCAGGTACATATCTCGATGATATTGAAGCAACTTTCGCCAAACAACGTAATATGCTCATTATTGATAGCCTCATTATCGCCACGCTTATTATTCTTTTAAGCTATGTTATCGGTAATAGCATCTTAAAACCTACTCGCTCAGCCGCAGAATTAATGAAAGATATTGCACAAGGTGATGGTGATCTTACTAATTCCTTGGATGACACAGGTCACGATGAAATTTCTCGATTATCTAACTATTTTAATCATTTCACCGGTAAGATGCGCCAATCATTGCAAGATGTATCCAACAATACCGCACAAGTTTTAAATCATGCACATGCTGTTTCTGGTGCCAGCGATAGTGCTCAGGCTCTTATCCAAAACCAAAATGATATTACCACGCAAGTAGCTGCTGCTATGGAAGAAATGACCTCTCAGATCAAGGACGTAAGTGATAATGCCAGCTCTGCTGAACAGGCAGCAAACGATGCGCGAAATAACACCACTGATGGCAAAAAGATTATCTCGAGCACTATTACTCAAATGCAATCTCTGTCGACTAATATCGATGAGGTTAGTCATGTGGTCGCAAGCTTAGCATCTGAAAGTGACAATATTGGCTCAGTGCTCGATGTGATTAGAGGCATTGCTGAGCAAACGAATTTGTTGGCACTAAATGCCGCCATAGAAGCTGCACGCGCCGGTGAGCAAGGTCGTGGTTTTGCGGTAGTTGCTGATGAAGTGCGTACCTTGGCTAACCGTACAGAACAAAGTACCAATGAAATTCAGCAAATGATACAAAAGCTACAAACTGGCGCACAAGCCGCGGTTTCTGCGGTAAAAGTAAGCCAAGATATTTCGCAGCAAACAGTAGCTCAAACAGCAAAAGCGGATGATTCTCTTTCGGAAATTGACAGATTAATGGAAATTATTTCAGATATGAATACTCAAATTGCAAGGGCTACTGAGCAGCAGAGCGAAGCGGCTGATGAGGTTAACTTACGCATTAGTGATCTAGCAGGTATGACTGATGAGTCTCTTGTAACCACTCAACAACTAAGTGAAACTAGCCAGCAATTAAAAGCAAGCAGTAATAATATGTCTGAGGTAGTTGGTCGATTTAAAATAGCGTAACAAAGCACCAACAATAAAGAGCAGGCAAAAAAAAACCAGTAACGCTTGCTAGAAAGAAAGTGTTACTGGTAAACCATCAAAAAACTTTAAAATCGAATAAAAATTTAAAACCTAAAAGTGGTGCTTAGTGGTTATGTGTCCTGGAACATAACCACTAAGTTCCTTGCTTTGCACGTTACCTATTTAGTGAGAGAGCATTCACTGCCTAAGCAACGAAACAAATGATAATCATTCTCATTAAGTTAGTCAACATTATTTTAACAAATAATTTAAAATAATTATTTTTATTTCTTCAACTTAGCAAAAGCATCCGCGAAAGCGTTACCCATAGCGGCATTGTCTACTTTCTTACTTTTTGATTTATTATGTTTTACCTGTGGTTTGCTTTGATTATTCCTACCGTTTTCCTGATTTTTTTCTTTATTGCTCTCATGTTTACCATTACTTTTAGCTGAAGCAGGCTTACTAGTTTGTGCGCTAACCTGCTCTTCTAGACGCATAGTTAAGCTAATACGTTTTCGAGCTACATCTACCTCGACCACTTTCACTTTAACAACCTCGCCAGCCTTCACAATTTCACGCGGATCACTGATAAACTTATCTGTAATTGATGAAATGTGTACTAACCCGTCTTGATGCACGCCAATATCAACAAAAGCACCAAAGTTAGCCACGTTGGAGACCACTCCTTCAAGTATCATTCCCGGAATTAAATCTGCCATGGTATTTACACCCTCAGCAAAACTAGCGGTTTTAAATGCCGGTCTAGGATCTCTACTTGGTTTAGCTAACTCTTTAATAATGTCTTTAATCGTTATTTCACCGATATCATTATCAGTAAACTGAGTGATATCGAGAGATTGTAATTGCTCGTTGTTATTAAGTACTTTACTTACATCAAGCTGTAATTGACTGAGTATTTTCTCCACAACAGGATAACTTTCAGGATGAAGTGCTGACTGGTCTAGCGGATTATCACCGTCTGTAATCCGTAAGAAACCAGCGGCTTGCTCAAAAACTTTTGGTCCTAAGCGTGCAACTTTTTTCAACTGTTTTCTATTGGTAAATCGGCCTTGGCTATCGCGAAAAGCAACAATGTTACCAGCCATCGTTTTGTTTAGCCCAGAAACACGTGTTAATAACGCCGCTGAAGCACTATTTAGATCGACCCCAACCGCATTTACACAATCTTCAACAACATCATCAAGGGTTTTACTGAGCTGACTTTGGCTAACATCATGCTGGTACTGACCAACACCAATCGCCTTAGGATCAATTTTTACTAACTCGGCCAATGGATCTTGTAGACGTCGGGCAATAGAAACTGCGCCACGTAATGACACATCTAAATCAGGAAACTCATTCGCAGCAAATTCAGAAGCGGAATAAACTGAAGCTCCAGCCTCACTCACCACCATCTTAGTGAGTTGCATTTTGCTTTCGTCCGCTTTAAATGTTTGGATCACCTCAGCAACTAATTTGTCACTTTCTCGTGAGCCAGTACCATTCCCAATGGCCACTAATTCAACTTTATGCTGTCGGCAAATGTTAACAAGGGTACGCAGTGACTTATCCCAATGGTTTTGAGGGACATGAGGAAATATGGTGGCAGTATGTAATAATTTTCCTGTGCCATCGACAATGGCAATTTTACAGCCCGTTCTTAAACCTGGATCTAAGCCTAGAGTTACTTGAGGCCCAGCAGGTGCTGCCATTAATACATCAGTAAGGTTATTTGAAAAAACGTCTATCGCTTGTGTTTCGGCCTGCTCACGTAAACTCGTGATCAATTCATTAGTTAAACTGACATTTAATTTAGTTTTCCATGTTAATTGCACAACTTTCGTTAAAAATTCTGCCGCTGGTTGTTTACTACCCGGTGACAAACATTTAAGTGTTAAGTGCTCAATAAGAAGTTGTTCTGCACTATTAAACGTTGCAATACTTTGTCCTGGATCGACATCAATATTAAGCTGTAAAAAGCCTTCATTTCTACCGCGTAACATAGCTAACATACGATGAGAAGGTACTGTTTTCAGTTTTTCACTATGTTCAAAGTAGTCGCGAAATTTGGCGCCAGATCTTTCTTGGCCTTTAACAAGTTTACTGACTAAATGCGCCTGTTTTAGCAAATGACTACGTAGTTTGGCTAGTAGACTTGCATCTTCACTAAAACGCTCAGCTAAAATATAGCTCGCACCTTCGAGCACAGCTTTTACGTCTGAAAATCCTGCCGCTTCATTAATAAATTCGACTGCCTCCGTTGTTGGAGAAAGTTGCCAGTTATTAAAAAGCTTATTTGCTAAGGGTGTTATGCCCGCTTCACTGGCTATTTTACCTTTGGTACGGCGTTTTGGTTTATAGGGTAAATATAAATCTTCTAAGCGAGTTTTGTTATCTGCTTGTTTGATTGATCTTTCTAATTCAGCACTGAGCTTATCTTGTTGCTTTATGCTAACTAAAATCACTTGGCGACGATCTTCTAGTTCACGCAAATAGCTTAAACGCTGCGCTAAATGACGAAGATGGTTATCATCTAAACCTTGCGTTGCTTCTTTACGATAACGGGCAATAAATGGCACAGTTGCACCATCATCAAGTAGGGTAATAGCGGCATTAATTTGTACCGCGTTAACATTGAGTTCTTGAGCTATTTGCTCGGCAATAGTTAACATTGAAAGACAGTTCCAGCAGGATAATATGTTGGCCTGCATAATAACAGAAAACTGTTGAGACGAAAATTTTACTACTGACCGCAAGTTATACCAATACTTGGGCTATTTTCGATATTGTTAACAAAGTACTAATTTATTATGTAAAATAGCACGATGAAAAGATCAAATTATATAACTCGCGAAGGGTGGGACCGTTTAGATAAAGAACTTAAGTTTCTTTGGAAAGACGAGCGCCCAAAAATCACTCGCTCAGTCAGTGAAGCGGCCGCGCAGGGTGATCGCAGTGAAAATGCTGAATATATTTATGGCAAGCGCCGTTTGCGTGAAATAGATCGCCGAGTACGTTTCTTGATGAAGCGTACAGAAGATTTAACCATAGTATACCCCGACCCTCAGCAAGAGGGACGAGTCTTTTTTGGTGCGTGGGTCACCTTAATTAACGAAGATGATATTGAAGTGGTTTATCGTTTAGTCGGCCCTGATGAATGGGATGTCAAACGAGGAGAAATTAGTATCGACTCTCCGATGGCTCGTGCCTTATTAGGTAAAGCCGTAGATGATGAGATAGTAGTAAATGCTCCTGAAGGTGAACGCGTTTTTGATATAGTAAAAATTAGTTATAAGTTAACGAAATAACATTAATCGTAATACTGTCTTCATAATCAAATTAACTACTGATTTTCCTCACTTATTTCTCTTTCAAATCTAGAACTCGAATTTAGTAATCAAATTGTACACCCAAACGAATATTAGCACCGCGCAGCATCTCACTGCCATCTAACGTAACTGTATCTAAAGTGGTTGCCACATCAATATTAATAAACTTCATCACGGTCACTCCAGCATTTACATAGGCAAGCTTTGTACCCGCTAAGTTACGGCTAAAGCCTAAACGAGCACTAGGTAGCCACCAACTATCTGCCGCATATCCGCCTGTCAGTGTGAACCATTGGTAATTATCACGCATTGGATCTTCAACTGCATTAGCATCTAATTCAAGGTTTAAACTCCAGTTACGTTGATCAGTAAAAATACCGGCCTCTAACTTCAATTGACGCTCCATCGTATAAGAGCTTTGCTCATTAAGCTGACTCAATATGTTTAATGACGTAAATGATCCTCTATCGAATTCAGGAAATTCATAGGTGCGTTCAAAGAGACTGCTTAGAGAAGCACCCACCTGATAATGCTCTGCCGCCCAAACAATGCCTAAATCTACATCAAAACCATTTTGGTAGATAAAATCAGCATTTTTAATGTCATCAAACAATTCTTCTGTATCGGTAATCTCTCCAATACGGGTACTGGTGTGGGTTAAACCAACTCGATAAAAGATAGGCTTGACGCCCAAATATAAATCACCAGCATCACTATGTAATACATTACGACTATAAGATAAGGAAAACTGTGCTATTTTGGTCGCCTTCACCAATAACAAACTATCATTGTCGACCGACATTTTAATCCTTTTATTCGCAGGGTCATAAAAGAGGGTAATACCATCAGATAGGTCTATCTCTTGTATAGGATCATTTTCATCAAAATCAGGAATTGTTTTCAATTGCGCTTTGGCATAATCTGAATCGAGGGTTATTTCTTCAAAAATCCCCACAGCTTTTGAGTTACCTTTATATGCCATGCCTAATAATAAAGTACCGCCAAAAAAATCTTCATTCAGTACAAAACTAGCCTCACTTGCTATTTCCGCCTTGCCATAGCCTTCTGCTGTAATTAAGGCGAGTAAACCTGCAGTGGTCACGACTTTTGTTTTAATAACATCAAGGCGATCTTCTAGTTCAGGATACTCAACAAAAAGATCTTCCCATTGATAATCCCTATCAGGGTTTTCTGGGCTAGGGGGAGGTTCGCTACCAGCACCGTCATCAGCTTCACTGGGGGGATTAAATAGTAAAGATAACTCATCAATTTTGTAAAATAATTCATCTAAATCGCCATACTCAATACCGCCGCCTATTTCAAAAGAACCACCTGTCATCACATGAGGATCTTTACGTGCAACAATGAGTGCTGCAGCGGCAGGATTGCCGCCATTTGACAGTGATTTTTGTGAATAATTTTGACTCGCACTGCGTGGCTGAATATCTGCCGACACAGAGTAACTTAATGTAGAGAGACTAAGAAAAGTAATTATTGCAACTAAGCCATTGTGCTTAGCTGCAGCTTCGAGGAAGTAGCTTTTTAATAGTTTTAATAAGAATAATGGCAAAATATCGTCCCTGTTCAGCTATTACTGTAGATAATTGTATTATTAATAACCTACTTTAACATGTCGTGCACAACAGAACACAGGTAAAAGAATTAAATTACAAAGTCATAACAACTTTAGACTGTGCTCCTTCCATTACTAAATATTATTTACCCAAACGGTTTTATTTCACTCGTCGACTTCTAATCGGTATCTGACAAACATCGAGTACAGGAGGTGGTTTTTTATAGAAAAAAGCATTGTCACGTGCACGACGTTTCACTAGTCGCTCAGCAAACTTTGTTGACTCGGTATTCTCAACTTCAATATGAATTTGATCTGCTTTTGCCACGTCACTCATCAATTGCATACTGATTATTTTAGTAAAGTCACGATGATCCACAGCATAATCACCTTCTACAGCTTCAGTTCGTTGTATTGCTTGGATATGTTGCATACCGTAAACCACACGACCAAAAATAGTCATAATACGATCTAAATACCTTGGCGCTTGACCAATAACAAAATAGAAATGACTCGATGCTGAATCTTCTTCATTATTTCTAGCCATTGCAACAGTGCCTGGGCAGTGTGTTAACCAAGCGCTACCTGAATTGCCGTCATTACTAGCTTGGTAGCCAAGAGCAAAACTGTCTTTAAAACCAGTCTGTTCGACAAACAAATCATTTTCCTGAACCTCTGTGTATGTCCAATTTTTATCTGTTTGCCATTCGGATTCCATCGCCAGCAATGGTACCGAGCGATCTTTTTTACTGCCATCTTTCGGTCCCGCTTGAGCGACAAAACCATCGATTACCCGATAGAAACTTGTTTGGTCATAAAAGCCTTGTTGGGTTAGCTGACTGAACTGAGCAACATGCTTAGGGGAAAATTGAGGGGCTAATTCAATCACTACTTTGCCATGAGGCAAGGTTAATAATACCGTATTTTTTAGTGGTAATTCACGCCAAATAGAGTCTGCTGAGTTATCGGCACCGCAGGCATTAATAAAAAATAACGTTGTTAACGTCAGGATACTTTTCAAATAAGCTGTCATAACAGAGCCTTTATCTATTTTAAGGGAATACCAAGTCCATTAAGTTATTTCCCACTCAGCGAGAATTAAAAGGTTTACAGGCAAGGCATTGATTGAAGAGAATGGTTACTCCCTTATCAAAATCAATAACGCTGTATGTGAACCTTTTAAACTCGCCCTTTGGGAGTTTGTCACCGGCCCATTAACAGCGATAAATTTAATGGAATTGGTATATGTAAATTAAATGCTATCATAGCCGCCTTAAAAATTTAACTAATACCAACCCGACTAACTAAGTGATCTTTTTAAATGGTCTAAATAGTCAATAACATCGTTGCTTTCAATCTCAATAGCCAGCTATTGCTCGTTCAAGCGCCTTATTATTGAAAATTTATTCTCATTAAAATTTGAACCATTAATTAATCTGATTGGTATAAATCATCTTGGAGTATTTCGTGAACAAAAGCCTTATCACTAACCTTATTGCATTAGCTTGTACAATAGGGGGCTATGTTAGCGAGCATCATATTCTTTTCACCTTAGGCCTTTTTGCCTTATCAGGCGCAATCACTAACTGGCTTGCCGTATACATGTTATTTGAAAAGGTACCATTATTGTATGGCTCAGGTGTGATTCCAGCACGTTTTGAAGAGTTCAAAGTTGCTATTCGTCAGTTGATGATGGAACAATTTTTCACCGAGCAAAACATTGACCGATTTCTTTCTGATAGTTCAGGTAAAGCCAGTACCCTTAATTTAGCACCTGTCATCGAGAAAATTGACCTATCTCCCGCCTTTGATAGTTTAGTTTCAGTTATTGAAAGCTCTTCATTTGGCAGCATGCTGGCCATGGTAGGTGGCAGTGAGGCATTACAGCCTATGAGAGAACCCTTTATTGAGAAAATGAAACTCTCCATACAAGACATCGCACAAAGTGAGCAATTTAATACCTTGTTACGCGAAGAATTAGAACAACCAGATATCATTTCCGGCATGCGGGACAAAGTCAGCGATATTATTGAAAAACGACTTAATGAATTAACGCCACAATTGGTTAAAGAAATTGTTCAGAAAATGATAAAAAAACATCTGGGCTGGCTAGTCGTTTGGGGAGGCATATTTGGCGGTGTTATCGGCGTAATTGCTGCGATTACGAATAATTTTTAGTTCGCTCTTAGACCAATAGAACCTTCTTATTTGATAGATAATTTTGCACTTATAAAATAAAGACTAGAATCCGTACAAATTAATCTTACTTTTGTCACTATATGGCATAAAAATCACTTTAATTACGCCCTAACTTTACGTTATGCTTGAGTGATTAAAAATTAGAGAGTTTGAACTCATAAGTGCGATGATGCCTTATGAAGGTAATTCTCTTCAACCATAAGGTAAACTTCTGTCATGTTTGGTAGTTTAAAGGCTTTGCCTGCCGATCCAATTCTTGGATTATTAGCTAAATATAAAAAAGATAACAACCCAAATAAAATTGATTTGGGTGTTGGCGTATTCAAAAACGAAGCAGGTCATACTGCCGTTTTAGATTGTGTAAAAAAAGCTGAACAACATCGTACCAATACCGAAGACAGTAAAGTTTACATTGGCCCAACAGGCTCACCTGTCTTTAATGACGAAATGGCTAAACTTATTTTTGGCGCTGAGCATAAAGTATTAAATGAAAATCGTGCTCGCACCATTTCAACCCCTGGTGGTACTGGTGCTTTACGTGTTGCTGCAGAATTTATTAAATCTTGCAAAGCTGGCGCTACTATCTGGGTAAGCAACCCAACATGGGCAAACCATACTGGTTTATTCGCCGCTGCAGGTTTAAACGTTAAAACATATCCTTATTACGATTATGAGAACAAAAGCTTAGACTTTGACGGTATGTTAAATGCCCTTAAAGAAGTTAGTAGTGATGATGTTGTGTTATTACACGCTTGTTGTCATAACCCAAGCGGTATGGACTTAAACAATAAACAATGGCAACAAGTTGCTGAAGTCGCCAAAAATGTTGGTTTCACGCCATTAATTGATATGGCTTACCAAGGATTTGGCTCAGGTTTAGACGAAGATGCTTACGGTTTACGTCTAATGGCTGAAACAGTCAAAGAAATGATTGTTTGTAGTTCATGTTCTAAAAACTTTGGTTTATACCGAGAACGCATTGGTGCTTGTACCATTATTGGCGAATCAAGCATTGCCGTTGATATTGCTAATTCTGTTTTACTTTACGTTGTTCGTGTTATCTACTCTATGCCACCAGCACATGGTGCCGCTATTGTTGAAACTATCTTAAGCTCAGATGAGCTACGTAACGAGTGGTATACTGAATTAAAAGCAATGCGTGACCGTATCAATGGCAACCGTACATTAATCGTTGATAAGCTTATTGAAAATGGCGTTACCCGTGATTTTAGCTTTATCAGCCGTCAAAAGGGTATGTTCTCTTTCTTAGGGCTTACTCCTGAGCAAGTTCAACAATTACAAGACGAATACAGTATTTATTTAGTTGGTTCTAGCCGTATGAGTATTGCAGGCATTGCCAATAGCAATGTTGATTACCTAGCACAATCTATCGCTAAAGTACTCTAGTAAACAGTAAGAGCCATGTCTTAACATGGTAAAAAATCTGGCTGAGCTTTTTTTATTCTAATAGAGTAAAATAAGCTTCAGCCTTTTTTGTTGGCTGCAATTTATTCCCAAGCTGGCTAATTAATGACTCATCTTGGTACAACTTAATATGTGATTCAAGGAAACCCCTGTGATTGTTCCCGGTAATTTATTTATTCTTTCGGCGCCAAGTGGTGCAGGAAAATCAAGCCTTATCAATGCATTGCTAAAAACAGATAACCAAGCTTCAGCAAGACCTATGCAGGTATCTATCTCCCATACAACTCGAGATGCCCGTCCAGGAGAAAATAATGGCGAGCATTATCACTTTGTTAGCGTTGCTGAGTTTAAAAAACAAATCAGCCTTAACGCTTTTTATGAGTACGCTGAGGTTTTTGGTAACTATTACGGTACGTCAGAAGCCGCTATTGATGCGCAACTTTCTCAAGGTATCGATGTTTTTCTTGATATTGATTGGCAAGGCGCTCAACAAGTTCGCATGAAAAAACCTGGTGTGACAACTATCTTTATTAGCCCACCTTCTAAAGAAGAGTTAGAAAGCCGCTTAAGAGGCCGTGGCCAAGATAGTGAAGAAGTAATAGCTAGTCGCATGGCACAAGCGCAAGCTGAATGTTCTCATTATAATGAATTTGATTACGTTATTGTTAATGACGATTTCGATCAAGCATTGCTTGATCTCACGACCGTTGTAAATAATCAGCGCCTTAAATGTCGTCAGCAAAGCATCGCGCAGCAAAGCTTATTTAGCAAACTTCTGAACATTGAAGCAGTAGAGCCGACATAATAGACAAAAATCTCTCTCCTTGTATAGGGTATCGCTTGCTTAATTAGTGAGTGGGCAGTAAACTACGCAGCTATTTTATAAGTTGTTTTATTAGTTGGAGTGCCCAGATGGCTCGCGTAACTGTTGAAGAGGCCGTAGATAAAGTCGGCAATCGTTTTGATTTGGTGCTAGTTGCATCACGTCGTGCTCGTCAAATTGCAACGGGTGGAAAAGATCCATTGGTTGATGTCGAAAATGACAAACCAACGGTAATTGCTTTGCGTGAAATCGAAGCTGGCTTAATTACTACAGACATTATGAATACTTCTGATCGTGCACAACAAATCCAGCAAGATACTGCTGAATTAGATGCTGTTGCAGCGATTGTTGGTGGTCAACAAGACGAATTAAGCTAATATAAATACCTTCTCTTTTGAGAAAAAATTTATGTAAGCTCTTAAAAGCGCGTACCTATTCTGCCTAATATCAGAAAATAGGGTACGCGTTTTTTTATTACTTAAATTTAATTTTTTCTTCGTAAATGGAACGTATCGCCACATATTCTAATAAAACTTCAATCAATGCCTCCCCTCTAGCCCTTTTAATGCTTTCTGAAGCGTGCGTTTCGAGGTAACATTAGTAATATACTAGGGTATATACTCGAATTACCCTCACTTCCCCTTCAATTTGGAGTTTTAGGTGTACTTATTTGAACCTTTAAAAGAACTTAGCTCTACTTATCTATCAAAAGTACAAATTGATTTGCTAAAACACGCTTACATCGTTGCGCGTGATGCTCATGATGGTCAAATGCGATCCAGTGGTGATCCGTATATAACTCACCCAGTTGCTGTCGCTATTAATTTAGCCCAGATGAACTTAGACCATGAAACCCTCATGGCCGCATTACTGCACGATGTTATCGAAGATACTGAAGTTACTAAAGACGAATTAGCTGAACTTTTTGGTCATACCGTTGCTGAACTCGTTGAAGGTGTTAGTAAACTCGACAAGCTAAAATTTGATAACAAAGAAGAAATGCAAGCGGAGAACTTTCGTAAAATGGTACTTGCCATGGTGCAAGATATCCGTGTTATTTTAATTAAACTTGCTGATCGCACTCATAACATGCGTACTTTAGGTGCTTTACGACCAGATAAACGTCGTCGAATTGCCCGCGAAACATTAGAGATTTATGCGCCCATTGCTAACCGATTAGGTATTCATGATATAAAAAATGAGTTAGAACTACTCGGCTTTGAAGCGCTATACCCTATGCGCTCTCGTGCTTTAAGATCTGCTGTAAAAAGTGCACGAGGTAATCGTAAAGCGATTATCGATAACATTGAAAAAGAAATCGTAGCACGTCTAGCTGAAAGCGGCATTGATGCGCAAATTATTGGCAGAGAAAAACACCTCTACTCAATTTATCGTAAAATGCTCAATAAAGAGTTAATGTTCAATGAAGTTATGGACATCTACGCTTTCCGCGTTATCGTGCATGATAAAATTGATAACTGTTACCGTGCGTTAGGCGCCATGCACAACCTCTACAAACCTATTGGAACTCGTTTTAAAGATTACATCGCCATCCCAAAAACCAATGGTTATCAATCACTGCATACTTCATTAATTGGTCCGCATGGCATTCCAGTAGAAATTCAAATCCGTACCCACGATATGGACCAAATGGCCGACAAGGGTGTTGCTGCTCATTGGTTATACAAACAAGATGGCGATAACACCGGCACTACGGCACAAATGAAAGCCCGTCGTTGGATGCAAAGTTTACTAGAGCTGCAACAAAGTGCTGGTAGTTCTTTTGAGTTTATTGAAAACGTAAAATCTGACTTATTTCCTGAAGAAATTTATGTCTTCACCCCAGACGGTCGTATTATTGAACTGCCAATGGGCGCAACAGCAATTGATTTTGCTTATGCAGTGCACACTGATGTCGGTAATTCATGTGTCGGTGTTAAAGTTGACCGTAAACCTTATCCAATGAGCCGGCCCATCGACTCTGGCCAAACGATTGAAGTGATTACTTCAGCGTCAGCTAGACCAAATGCAACTTGGTTAAACTTCGTTGTTACTGCTAAAGCTCGTTTACAAATCAGAACTTATTTAAGAAGTTGTGAAAAAAATGAGTCTCATGCTTTAGGTTTACGTTTATTAAGTCACGCACTGGGTAAAACTAAACTCGAAGATTTAGCCCAAGAAAAAATCGACGAAGTGGTACAGAAAAGCGGCAACGGTACTTTTGAAGAGCTATTAACTAACATAGGTTTAGGTAATGCCCTGAGTATAGGTATTGCTAGACAATTAACCGATGGTTTTACCGAAGATAACGAACCGACCAGCAGTACTAAGACCAAAATGCCAATAAAAGGTACTGAAGGTATGTTAGTGAGTTACGGTAAATGTTGTCGTCCTATCCCTGGCGATGCTATTTTAGCTTACCTAAGTCCGGGTAAAGGTTTAATGGTTCATCAACAAGGTTGTCGAAATATTAAAGGTCACGACCAAGGCAGCTTATTCCCGGTCAAATGGGACAGCGATATCGATAAAGAATTTATTGCTAAGTTGCGAGTAGAGATCATTAACCATCAAGGTGCATTAGCATTATTAACCAATGCCGTAGCAAAGTGTGGCTCTAATGTTCACAACCTAAACTCTGGTGAAAAAGAAGCAGGTTTATACGTAATAGACATGGAAATTACTTGTCGAGATCGTATTCACTTAGCCGACATTATTCGAAAAATTAAAGTTATGATTGATGTTCAACGCGTCATTCGAAATAAATAAACCGTTATTACAGAAGCCCTCAAAGGCTCTTTAAAGGTTACTACTAAAGGAAAGATTATGAAAAGCATTATCAGTACAGACAAAGCACCTAGCGCCATTGGCCCATATAGCCAAGCAGTGAAAGTAAACAATACTGTTTATTTATCAGGCCAAATTCCTCTTGTTGCTGAAACAATGACAGTAATTGAAGGTGGCTTTGCTGAACAAGCAGAACAAGTATTTAAAAACCTAGTTGCCGTATGTGAAGCAGCTGGTGGCGATATTAACGATATGGTTAAAGTAAATATATTCTTAACAGACTTAAGTAACTTCGCCACTGTTAACGATACTATGAGTCGCTACTTTAGCAAGCCTTACCCAGCAAGAGCTGCGATACAAGTATCTAAGTTACCAAAAGACGTTGATATTGAAATTGATGGTGTAATGGAACTTCCTAGCGTTAACTAAAAATATGCTTCATGAATGAAAATTAGTCGGCATTGTCTGCGCTGTTCGTCTAAATCACTTATAGATATAAGCTCAATAGACTCACAGCTTGACGGCTTTGCCTAACTAACATTCATTTTGCCTATTTGGTTGGCCCAAGTTAAGTTTACGTGACTAATAAAAGCCACATATCAGCTCAAAATTATTTAAAAGATTAAAAAATGACTCCAGAAAGATTAGAACGTATTAATACCATGTTAGACAAACGCCAACCTGATTTAACGGTTTGCATGGAAGGTTTACACAAATCTCATAACTTAGCCGCCGTAGTTCGCACTTGTGATGCTATTGGTATTAGTGATGTTCATGCAGTCTGGAAGAGTGAAGAGGCAGAAGTACGCGGTGGTAGTGCCGCAGGTAGCCAAAATTGGATTGATGTCCATAATTATCATAAAACAGCCGATGCCATTGCAGCGTTAAAAGCACAGGGCATGCAAGTATTGGTCACTAACTTGTCTGATACTGCTGTTAATTTTACCGAGATTGATTATACCAAACCCACCGCCATTATTTTAGGCCAGGAGAAGTTTGGCACCTCAGAAGAAGCACTTGAGCTAGCTGATCAACATATTGTTATTCCCATGGTTGGCATGGTGCAATCACTGAATGTTTCGGTTGCTTGTTCGGTGGTTTTATACGAAGCGCAACGCCAGCGCGCTGCAGCGGGTATGTATGATCAACCCAGCTTGAGCAATGAGCGTCGTCAACGTACTTTATTTGAAGGTGGTCACCCTATCTTTGCAGAAGCCTGTCAACGCAAGGGGTTACCTTACCCAGAAATTGATGAAGCCGGCCAAATTGTCGCTGATGAAAAATGGTGGCAAAAAATGCAAATGAACAAAAAAGCATGGCAACACATTGATGACTAAGTATTAGGGACCGCTTTATGCCACTAGAAGCGTTAAGCCGATTATCACAAGTTCCTCTGAGTACTCTCAAAGGTGTCGGACCTAGTTTAGCGGAAAAACTAGAGAAAATTGGCTTGCTATCAGTGCAAGATATGCTTTTTCATCTGCCTTTACGGTATGAAGATAAAACACGAGTTACCACAGTACGTGACTTATTAGTGGGTACCTCAACCAATATTATTGGTGAAATAACGGATAACCAGATCACTCACGGCAAACGTAGAATGCTGGTGGTTACTCTCCATGATGGTACTGGTAGTATTCAACTATGTTTTTTCAGTTTCTCTGCCAGCCAAAAAAATAGCTTAGCTATTGGCAAAACCATACGCTGCTACGGCGAAGTAAAACGTGGTCCACGTGGTTATCAAATTGTTCACCCCGAATATAAATCCCTTGATGATGATATAGAATTAACTTCCGTTGAAGAAACATTAACGCCTGTTTATCCTAGCACTGATGGGTTAAGGCAAGTTTCCCTACGTAGCTTAACAGAACAATCCTTGATTCGATTACAGCGAGGGCAAGTAGAAGAGTTATTACCTGCTACTATTTTTAACGAGCAATATTCTCTCAGTGAAGCATTAACTATCATTCATCGACCGCCACCCGATGTATCGGTTGAGCAATTAGAGCAAGGTCGCCACCCTGCTCAGCAACGATTAATTAAAGAAGAATTACTTGCCCACAATTTAAGCATGCTTAAACTTAGGCAAAATAGTGATGTTCATGATGCGGTATCACTGTTAGGTGATGACAAAGTAAATCAAAAATTCTTGAATGCCTTACCTTTTTCACCCACCAATGCACAAGCACGCGTTGTTGATGAAATAAAAACTGACTTAGCTAAAGTTCAACCTATGATGCGTTTAGTTCAGGGCGATGTTGGCTCAGGAAAAACCTTAGTTGCTGCGCTTGCTGCCTTAACTGCCATCAGTCAGGGTTACCAAGTAGCATTGATGGCTCCCACAGAAATATTGGCCGAACAACACGCGATAAACTTTGCTAACTGGTTTACACCACTTGATATTAGTGTCGGTTGGTTGGCTGGTAAAACTAAAGCAAAGGCTAAAAGGCTCGCTCTTGAGCACATTGCCAGTGGCGAGATGCAAATGGTGATCGGCACACATGCCCTCTTTCAAGCTGATGTGGTCTTTAAGAACCTAGTCTTAGTTGTTATTGATGAGCAGCACAAGTTTGGTGTTCATCAACGACTGACATTACGTGAAAAAGGTATTTTCGATAATAAATACCCACATCAATTGATCATGACGGCAACGCCTATTCCACGCACATTAGCCATGACTGCTTATGCCGATTTAGATACTTCAATTATTGACGAACTTCCTCCTGGTCGTACCCCAATAAATACGGTTGCCTTGCCCGACTTGCGCCGCGGAGATGTCATTGAACGAATACGCCAAGGTTGTGTAAACGACGGCAGACAAGCCTATTGGGTGTGTACCTTAATCGAAGAATCTGAAGTATTACAATGCCAAGCAGCTGAAGACACTGCACTGTTATTGCAAGAGCAACTACCTGAATTAAAAATTGGTTTAGTGCATGGCAGAATGAAGGCCATTGAAAAACAGGAAGTTATGGATTCCTTCAAGGCAGGTGATTTACACCTACTCATTGCCACTACGGTAATTGAAGTAGGTGTTGATGTACCTAATTCCAGCTTAATGGTAATAGAAAACCCAGAGCGCTTAGGGTTAGCACAACTGCATCAATTACGTGGCCGTGTTGGCCGTGGTTCAGTCGCCTCTTTTTGCGTGTTATTGTATAAAGCGCCCTTATCAAAAACAGCCACTAAACGTTTAGCCGTGTTACGTGAAAGTAATGATGGTTTTGTGATTGCAGAAAAGGATCTTGAAATTCGTGGCGCCGGTGAACTGCTTGGTACTCGACAAACAGGGCTAGCACTGCTGAAAATTGCAGACATAGTACGTGATGGTTACCTAATACCTGAAATAAAACAACAAGCATACTTATTGTCTCGCCAACAACCTGAGTGTGCCCAAGCGCTAATACAGCGATGGTTAGGCAATAAAGAGCGCTACACCAACGCCTAAGGCTAATTCCCTAAAGAAAGTATCTACAAAAACGCTGTGGGTAAGCGATTCACAATGATAGTTAACGTTATACCAATTTGATTAAATATCTTCCCAACTCAGAGCTGTGTTTGATGTGCAATAACAAGGCAAATTTGTTTAGGTCTAGTCATTCTAAATCGAATAAATTTAAC
>OJBR01000236.1_pt1 | contig 30653 bp, 24 predicted proteins | sample 1591161 | NCBI WGS metagenome assembly OJBR01 (sample SAMN05416803, study PRJEB24817) | seawater metagenome | isolation source: Sea water | place: Canada:Atlantic | collected 2013-07
ACGAGATCTAGTACGGTCTCGTGGGCTCGGAGATGTGTATAAGAGACAGGACAATGGTTGTTCCATTCTTCAATTTAATAACGCGGCATAAATTACTTTTAAACCCATCGAAGAAGCGCTTGAGCAATCTCACTACTTCGTTGCAGCTATTTGTAAGGGAATAACCATTACTAAATAACTGCGCCTTGTATTGAAATCGCACAAGCACTCTGAAACCTACATCTTGAATGGTAATGGGTATATGACATAAATAGGTGTTTTTTATGAATATAAGCTTACGCCTGTAACAAAACTGTAATGAATGTGTTGTAGAATCTCTCGCTATTAGTCCTACTACCCAACAATTTAAAATTTAATTATCTAGGAATATTTATGAAACTGGTTAAAAGCTGTATTGCAATGACTCTTTGTTCTCTATTATCAGCGCCAACATTTGCAGCTGATAAAGCATCTGAGAAGACACAGGAGCAACAAGATGTTATCGATTTTTACGGTAAATTAAATATTTCACTTCAGGCGTCAGAAGAAAAAGGTGAGTCTTTTAATGAACTAAAAAGCAATGCATCTAGAGTGGGTGTAAAAGGTAAGTATGAATTAGATCATGACCTAACGGCTATTTATAAGCTGGAATGGCAAGTAAATGTGAATGATGATAGCAAGGATACATTGACTGCGCGTAATCAGTGGGTGGGCGTAAGAGGTGGATTTGGTGAGGTTACTGTTGGTCGTTCAGATACAACACTAAAAGTTTCACAAGGAAAATTCGACTTATTCAATGATTATGAAGCTGATTTAAAACACCTTTTTATCGGTGAAAACCGTGTAGCTGATTCTATTACTTATAAATCCCCCGTTTTTAATAACCTTCAATTGTTAACAAGTTATATTATTTCTGATGATATCGAAGCCGATGATCCATATTCTATTGGGGTATTTTTTGGTGATTTAAACTTGAAAAAGACTGATTTTTTCTTATCTGTTGCTCATGATGAAAACATGCCAGTTAAATTTAAACCAGTTGATTCAGGTGAAAGTTCACGAACTGAGGCATTAGCCAATACGCGTGTAACAGGTATGTATAAATTTGGTGATTTACGTTTAGGGGCAATGTTTGTAGATACAGAAGTTGTCAATACAGGTAAATCTGAAACAGGTTATGCCGCTAATGCTTCTTATAAAATAGGTAAGTTATTAGCGAAGGTTCAATATCAAGAGTTTTCAGGTGCTGATTCGATAAGTGTTGGTGCAGACTATAAATTAGGTAAGAACACGAAAGTATATGCCTGGTTTACAGATAGGGAAGGTAATCAAGTTACTTCAAATGATGATGGTATTGATTATATTCTAGCCACTAAAGGTCAGTACTTTGCTTTTGGCATGGAACAAAAGTTTTAAGTTAGCTCTCTAAATCAATCATGGCCGTTAATTTCCTCGAAATTAACGGCTTTTTTGTAGGTGTATACTTGCTAAAGCGTTATGCTTGTTTGATAATTTTGTTTTTGTCATAAAACTGTCACTTAACTTCTGCACAATGACTTATCAAGTGTGAATTTTTGTTAATGTTTGTTTTATTAACAGTGGATTGCATCAGTTAGTTATATTATTAGGATGTTTACATGAGTAGAAAAATTTTAGTCGTTGAGGATGAGACCCCTATCAGGGAGATGATTAGTTTTGTATTGGATCAAAATGGGTTTAATGCGATTGAAGCTTGTGACATTGAACAAGCTCTTGCTAAAGTTCATGAACCTTACCCTGATTTAATCCTACTTGACTGGATGCTGCCTGGTGGCACTGGTGTCTCGTTAGCAAAAAAATTAAAACAAAATGAATATACTCGAAACATCCCAATCATTATGCTGACAGCTCGAAGCGATGAAGATGATAAAGTAAAAGGTTTTGAAGCTGGTGTTGATGACTACGTAACTAAGCCCTTTTCACCTAAAGAACTCATTGCTCGTATCAAAGCTGTAATTCGTCGTGTTTCTCCAACCTCTCTTGAAGAAGAAGTTGACTTTCATGGTCTTAAACTTGATCCCGTTGCTCATCGTGTAGCGATCAATGGTAATAGCTTAGATTTGGGTCCTACAGAGTTTCGCTTATTGCACTTTTTTATGACTCACCCTGAAAGAGTATATTCACGTGAACAGTTACTTGATAATGTTTGGGGTACAAATATTTACGTTGAAGACCGGACTGTTGATGTTCATATCAGACGTTTACGTAAAGCCATCTCAGGTGAAGGGCATGAAGACTTTGTTCAAACCGTTCGCGGCGCAGGTTATCGTTTCTCGAGTAAACTAAAAAAAGCTAGTTAATATTAACTACTCCCCTGTTGGAAAGTAATTAGGCAAGTATGCATTTTCGTTTATCTTTTATAAATATTATTTATCGCTTATTGGGTTTGTTAGTGGCAAGTGCTTTTGTCGGCTGGCTATTCGGTTATGTTTTGTTAGTAATGCTTGCTACCAGCATATTTTTATTGGTCTGGCATTATCATCATTTATTTAAATTAATCAATTGGCTCTGGCAATCTAAAGCTTTATCTCCGCCACAAGCAAAGGGGGTTTGGGGATATTTATATGATGGTTTATATCGGCAAGTTAAGCAGCAGCGTAATAAGCAGAAACAATTAAATGAAAAAATACGACGTTTTCGAGATGGTGCAGAGGCGCTTCCTGATGCGGCATTGATGTTGTCTGAGGAACTTACTATTGAGTGGGGAAATAAAAAAGCACAACGCCTATTAGGGGTTCGTTGGCCAGAAGATTTTGGTCAGCGTATCGATAACTTACTTAGGGCTCCCGAATTCTCTGATTATTTAGCTCATGAAAACTTTGAATATCCTTGTTTATTAGTATCCCCCATTCATTCAGACATTCAACTTGAAATACGGTTGATGGCATATGGTAGTGAACATGTATTACTCTTGGCTCGAGATATCTCTAATCTTCAACGTTTAGAAGATATGCGTCGTGATTTTGTTGCCAATGTTTCTCATGAATTGAAAACTCCGTTAACCGTTGTGCGTGGCTATGTTGAAATGATTCAAGCTTCACAAGAATCGTTTGATCCTCATTGGCAAAAAGCATTCCAAACGATTGAAGGTCAAGTATCACGTATGGATCGCTTAGTCGAACAATTACTAAATTTAGCTAAAGTAGAAAATAATAGTGATGATGAAAAACAACGTGTCGATATGGCGCAGTTAATTCACACATTAGTTGATGAAATTACTTGGCTTAATCAAGATAAACAGCACCAAATTAGTTTGGATATTTCTACTGATGTATTTGTTTTAGGGTTTGAAACTGAACTTAAAAGTGCCTGTGCTAACCTTTTATCTAATGCTATCGCTTACACGCCACCGAACGGCAATATTGACGTCAGTTGGCGTCTAATGGGCAATAAAGCTGTTTTCTCCGTTAAGGATAATGGTGATGGTATTAAACCTGAGCATGTTAATCGTTTAACTGAACGCTTTTATCGTATAGATAGATCTCGTTCTAGAGACACGGGTGGCTCTGGTTTAGGTTTGGCAATTGTTAAGCACGTTTTACATCATCATCAAGCCGAATTAGTAATTAATAGCCACTGGGGACAAGGCAGTGAATTTTCAATTCATTTTGATCCAAGTACCTTGTCAAACAGCCCGCGATAATTAAGCGCTACTAAACGTTAATTTCCAGAATCTCGTCATAATACTGTCATAAAACGGACATATAATTGTCATGTTCACTTCGTATAGTGTGACCAATCAAACAGTTCAAGCTCTTATTGGAGAGACCATGAGTTTAAAAAAAGTTATAAGTATTATTAGTTTATCAAGTATGGTTAGTTTATCTGCCTTTGCTCTTGATGATAATTTACCAGAATATAAAAAAGTCAGTGGAATTTCTGGCAATGTATCTTCAGTTGGCTCTGATACCTTAGCGAATATGATGACTTTTTGGGCAGAAGATTTTAAACGTACTTATCCCAATGTAAATGTACAAATTCAGGCTGCTGGCTCCTCGACAGCGCCACCTGCTTTAACTGAAGCTACTTCTAATCTTGGCCCTATGAGTCGTAAAATGAAAATGCGTGAGATTGAAGCATTTCAAAAACGTTATGGCTATAAACCGACTCGAGTGCGTGTTGCTATAGATGCCTTGGCTGTTTTTGTTCATAAAGATAATCCATTGGAAGGATTAACAATTGCACAAGTTGATGCTGTATTTTCTAATAACCGTAAATGTGGTGCTGATAAAGATATTGATCGTTGGGGTGACCTTGGCTTGTCGGGTGCATGGACAGGCAAGGATGTGCAGCTTTATGGAAGAAACTCAGTTTCCGGTACCTATGGTTATTTTAAGAAGAAAGCACTATGTAAAGGTGATTTTAAAAACAGTGTTAATGAGCAACCTGGTTCAGCATCAGTTGTACAGTCGGTATCGGCTTCACTAAATGGAATAGGCTATTCAGGTATTGGTTACCGAACATCTGGAGTACGAGCTTTACCATTATCTAAAAAAGGCCAAGTGTTTATTGAAGCTAATATGGAAAATGCGATTTCAGGCAAATATCCGCTATCTCGTTATTTATACGTATATGTTAACAAGCACCCAAATAAAGCTCTTCCGCCAATGGAAGCCGAATTTTTGAAAATGATTTTGTCAAAAACAGGTCAAGCGATTGTTGAAAAAGATGGTTATATACCTCTACCAAATAAAGTAGTCGCTAAAGAATTTAAAAAGTTAGGCCTATAAAAGCTACCTATCATTAGTTTCTTTTAAAAGGGTAAGCCTTAATTTGGCTTACCCTTTTTTATTCACTTCTACTTAATTCATAACCTTTTCAGCAATATTCAGTTGTGCCTGCAAAGTATCATTCGTTAAAATATATATAATTAATCAGTTTCATTGATATACCCAAGCCACTTGGAAATTCTCGAATTCAGCAAGACGAGAAGTGTGCCGAATACTAGGCTGAAAATGTGTGGTGTGGTCATTCCCCGTCACCATTTTATAACAACGTAGTTGGTCGCTTATCGCCTTGCCCTTTGCGAGCACGGGTAGAAAACGACTACGGCGTGATGATTCATCATTAGGGAATAACTCTTAATGATAATTCATGCCTTGTATTCGTCTCCTACCCGAGCTCCGAAACATGCATTTTCAAGTCGTTTGGGTATATAATGCAATTTAGCTTTTGTTGTCGCTTATTTTAAAGGAAAAGTATGGAAATTATTTTAGCTAATCCTCGTGGTTTTTGTGCGGGTGTTGATAGAGCCATTAGTATTGTCGAACGTGCTTTAGATTTATTTGGTGCACCTATCTATGTGCGTCATGAAGTTGTTCATAATAAGTTTGTCGTCGATGGTCTAAAAGAACGTGGTGCTATCTTTGTTGATGAGCTTGATGAGGTGCCAGATGATAATACCGTTATCTTCAGTGCTCATGGCGTTTCTAAAGCTGTAAGACAAGAAGCTAAAGCGAGAGCATTAAAGGTATTTGATGCTACTTGCCCATTGGTAACAAAAGTTCACATGGAAGTTTCTCGTGTTAGTAGAAAGGATATTGAATGCATCCTGATAGGTCATGCGGGTCATCCGGAAGTTGAAGGTACTATGGGGCAATATAGTAGTGACTCAGCAGGCATCTATTTAGTGGAATCACCTGATGATGTTGCAAGCTTGATTGTTAAAAATCCAGAGAAGCTCTATTTTTGTAGCCAAACAACATTATCTGTAGACGATACTATGGATGTTATCTCTGCACTTCAAGCTAAATTCCCATTGATTGAAGGGCCACGTAAAGATGATATTTGCTATGCAACTCAAAACCGTCAAGATGCGGTACGTGAAATAGCAGATAAAGTGGACCTTATGTTGGTTGTCGGTGCCAAAAACAGTTCGAACTCTAATCGACTTAAAGAGCTTGCAAGTAAAATTGGCGTTACTTCTTATTTAATTGATACCGCTGAAAATATCGAAACTGATTGGTTAACCGGTGTGGATAAAGTTGGAGTCACCGCAGGAGCTTCAGCACCTGCAGTGCTGATAAAACAAGTTGTTGAAGCACTAAAGAGCTATGGTGGTCACCAAGTTATTGAGCACCCAGGTAAAGAAGAAAGCATTGTGTTTGCAGTACCAGCTGAATTACGCTAGTCTTAATTCAGCTGTAAAAAGTTAATGTAACTTATTATGTTAACACTTTATTATGTTTACACCGTGCAGCAAATACTTTGAGTATGGTGTTATTGTACAGATGTCGATTTTTTGTCTTATTAGACCCAATGTAATTGTTAGTAATTAACTTTTATGGGCTTTTAGACTTTAATAGTGAGTAGTCGCTGTAAGCATTAAAAATACTGATAAAGTGTTAGGATACTACTCTTAATGGCTATGCTGATTTTTGCATTCAGTATAGCTAGGTTATAACCACAAAAGTGGTAGGGTAGTAATGTAATGCAGGCAAATTTTCCAGCAAACCAAAACCTCTTTAGTTTTTTCATAAAAAACTTTTATCTATTTCTATTATCCTTTTGTTATTCCCCCTTGTTAAATTGCTCCAAGCACTCGTCTATTAATAAAACTCATTCTTTTTTATTTATCTATAACATTGATTTATGCCCCTTATGGAGTAAATATGAATAAGCCTTCGATACCCTCTAGTTATAAAAGCACTCAAAGGGGCATGACATTCCTAGAAGTATTGATAGCTTTGGTGATTATGGTAACGGGAATTTTAGGTGCTGTTGCCATGCAAGTTACCGCAAAGCAAGGGAGTTTTGATGCTATGCAGCGCTCTTTGGCTTCAAGTCTAGCACAAGATATTATCGCAAAGATTCGAGCTAGTGATCCTACTAATTTAGCCGCTTATGTAGCAGATGATTACGGTGTTACTTTGAATGACCTACCTGCATTAAGGTGCGCCCAGCCTAATGCTCTGTGTAATCCAGCTCAAATGGTTACAAATGATATATATGAATGGGAACTTGCCTTAGTAGGTGGTGATGTAACTTCTGAAGGAAAGAATAGAGGTGGCCTGATTGGCGGACAAGGTTGCATTTTTCAAAATGGCAATGCATTAACTGTTGTTGTTAGCTGGCAAGGAAGAAATGAAATAAAAGACAGCAAGAAAAGTGATGGTTGCGGAGCGGCAAGTAAAAAAAGACGCCAAGTTGTCGTTCAAGCATTTATTATATGAAATTTATGGTAGTGGGTTAAATATGAAAAATATAATAGCTAGGCAAACACGCCATACAGCAAACGGATTTACTTTAGTTGAATTGATGATTTCATTATCTATTGGTTTAGTGCTTTTTGCTGGCGTTATGAGTGTATTTGTTGGCATGCGGACCACGACCTCAGATACCTCTAGCTTTGGTGAGCTGCAAGAGAATGGCCGGTTTGCTGTGAGTGTATTAACGGATGACTTGCTAAGACAAAACTTCTGGGGAGATCTTTCTGAAACGTTTAGTTTGAGTAGTTTAAGTGGCAACCCTGTAGCCCCTGCTGCCCCTGGAAACGATTGTGTCGGTGCAGGTGTGAATAATGCAACATTCCCACAAGCCGTAGGTCCATTTAGAACGTTATGGGGGCAGACGATCGTTGCAGGTTCACTTAATCCATTAAATTGTTTTACTACGCCTGCTAATACTCAAATGATGGTCAATTCTGATGTTATTCAATTGAAAAGGGTCATTTCGAATCCTGTAGGAGTTGCGAGTGCAGGAAATTATTACTTAGTGGCCAATTTGTCCACGGGTGGCGTTTTTACTGGTGATGCGGCTAACTCTGCATATGTATATGGCGCTTCAGTTGATGCTGTAGCGAATGCAGCTGAAGCTTCTGATGCTTCTGATGCGGCAGACGCCGCCGCAGCAGCTGCGCCAGACGATGATGATGCAGCGGCAGCTGCTGCTCACGCAGCTGCGGCTGAAACAACTGCCGCTAATGCGGTTGTTACTGCCAATGCGGCCATTGGTGTTGCTGTTGCTGCAGGAGTTCCTGTGATAGTTAACCCTAGGATGTGGGAGTATCAGCATCATGTTTATTATGTTAGACAAGAATTAGTCGGAAGTAACTCCGTACCGGTATTAATGCAAGGAAGATTGGCTAATTTCAATATGAATTTTTCACCTATCATTGACGGTATTGAACGAATTCGTTTTATGTATGGCATAGATACCGATACCGACGGCATCGTTAATGCTTTTGTTTCAGCTACGAATATGACTTCAGATCTATGGAATGATACTGGGGGGACTAGAATATTAGCCGTGAAAATGTTTGTTTTAGCCCGAGGAATTAACCCTGATAGTAAATATACCAACACTAATAGCTACCAACTAGGGGATGACTTACCGTTTATTCCAAATGACAATTATCGACGTTTACTCTTTAGCTCAACCGTCACTTTATACAATACTAGTGTGGAAGCGTGGGAATGAGTAAAGCAAGTAAAGTAATAAGTGAGGTTAGCATGACAAGATCACCTAATTTAACGAAGCAAAGAGGCGTTGTTCTTGTTGTTTCTCTTGTCTTTTTAGTTGCTTTAACTGCCGTCGCGGCAGCGTTAATGCAAAATAGTACAACAGATATGAAAATGTCGGGGGCGAGCGAAGAAAAAGTTGTAGCGCTTCAGGAAGTAGTTAGTGCAGTCGATGAGGTGATTTTTAATCAGGTCGGACCTGGACAGATTAACGGCTTTGCTCGACCTGTAACAGGAGATATAAATTTCCCTATAACTAACCAAGCTCTTTTATTACCAGGAACAGCCACAAAATCAAGCGCGAGAGTTGATGTAGCAAATAATCAATACAATATAGATATCGCTTGCCCACACTTGAAGGTAGCATCATCTACAGAGGTTTTTAGTTGTAATATGTTAAGAGTAAGAACTAATCGAAATTATGGTAGAACAAATAACAGTAATATTTCAGCTGATTCAGGCATAGCACAACAGTTATTAAAATAAGGAGTGTGTGTTCAATAAAATTGTTTGCTTAAAACTAAAGAAAACAACTTTATTAATCACATATGTTGGAGGATCTTAAATGAACTTATCAAAAAGAGTGAATATGCAGTTTAAAGCGTACTTGAATATCTTTGCTGGTTTTTTTTCTACTTTTCTATTGCTGGTTTCTAGTGCTAGTTTTAGTGATGATACCGAATTATATGTTAGCGGAACGATAGAACAGGCAGCAAATCGACCTAAAATTCTTATAATATTTGATACCTCTGGCAGTATGACCAGGGAAGATGCGACATTTGTAGCGCCTTATAATCATGAAATAACATATGCAGCAGGACCTGGTGCTACAGCAACGTCTGAAGACTATATTTACTATATTAAGGATCCTGGTGCTGATCCAGATTTACCTATTCCTGATAGTGAAAGTGAAAATAGACGCTTTGCTGATTCAATAAATGGTTGCCAAACTGCTCGTGAAATACTTAGTACTCTTGGTGTTTATTCAGGGAAAGTAAGGCGCTATCACAACGGTGACCTGAAATGGAAAAACCTACCTACGGATAATGGCACTGCTATAAATGTCCTTGATTGTCATGAAGATGTTACACAGCTTAATGCTAATAATGGCGAGCATAAAGATGGCACAGTGCTTCCCGATGGTTACCCTATTAACTTTCAAAGCTCTAATGGCTCACCTGTGTATTATACCGCTTCAGCGACTGATGCTGATAGTGGCAGTTGGGGAAAGTTAGTTACTTTATATAGTGCTAATTATCTTCGTTGGCATCACTACCATAGAGTGCCTGCGGCAAGATCAAGAATGGAAGTCGCCAAAGAAAGTGTTAGTAATTTAATTAATTCTGCGCCAGGTGTTGATTTTGGTTTACAAATTTTTAATCGTAATGGCAATGGTGGGCGTGTAGTACATGGTATTCAAGAGACCACAGAAGATACTTCGGTAATCTCAGGAGGTGTTGCGGTAACGATTGACGGTACAAAAACAGAATTGCTAAATATAGTGAATGGGTTGCATGCCAGGGGTAGTACACCACTGACAGAATCATTATTCGAAACTTATCAATACCTTAGTGGTAAAACAGTTTGGTATGGAGACGATTATATAAATGATGACTCTGATGAAAACCCTGTGAGAGATAACGACATTGAAAGTAGCAGCAAGTATGATAAGCCTTTTGATGCTTGTGATGAAACAATTTATGTGGTGATGATCTCTGATGGCGAGCCGACCAGTGATCATCAAGCCGATGGATATATGAGCAGTATACCGGCAACAGGACAAGAGGCTATTACTGCTGCAGATAGTTTTTCTTGGACAGTGAACTCTAATTCACATTACAGTTATTTACCCGCTCTTGCTGGTTGGATGCACCGTAATGATATACATCCTACAAGCGCTGGTATTCAAAATGCAGAGGTCTATACCATAGGTTTTGGTGCAGACATAGAAACTGCTGCTCCAGTACTTGCTGAAACAGCAACGAGAGGAGGAGGGCAATACTTTCCTGCTACAGATAGTGCTTCTCTAACTGCAGCGCTAACCAATGTTCTTGCTAATATAGACCCCACTAATAATACTTTAACTTCTGCTTCAGTTGCTTCAAACAACTTTGACAGAACAGAAACGCTAGATTCTGTTTATTATGCAATGTTTGAACCTACTAGACACCCTCGTTGGCAAGGTAACCTCAAAAAGTATAAAGTCACCAACGGTATTCAAAAAGGCGCTAACGGCATCAAAGCTGTCCTTCAATCAACAGGGCACTTTGCCGATAATGTGCAGAGTTATTGGTCAAGTAGTGTTGATGGGGACTCAGTGGCTCAAGGTGGCGTTGCTGAAATGCTAACTAATAGTACTGGTAGAGTCATTTATAGTGATTTAGCGGTGAATAATGGTTTAGTTGCGTTAACTTATGCTGCTGCAACTAAGAGTTCAAATAGTAGTAAATATTCTACACCAGCTAAGTTAGCTACGATTTTAGGTGTTACCAATAATGAAGCGAGTATCCAAACGAGCCTTGATTGGATAAATGGCCGAGATGTTGATGATGAAGATGAAGATGAAGACATAACAGAAAATCGACAAGATGTCTTTGGTGACCCTTTACATTCCAAACCCGTAGTTATCAATTATGGTAATGATGTTATTCGCATCGCTGTGGGTACTAATCACGGTGTTTTGCACATGTTTGAAGATAATGATGCCACTAATAGCATCGTAGAAAACTGGGCATTTATGCCGAGTGAGTTTCTTTCAAATATCCCAATTTTGCGAGATAACCTCACTACCTCAGATAAAGTCTATGGTATTGATGGCGTTATAACTTCACATATAATCGACGGTAATGGTAATGGCATTGTTGATGGTGATGATAAAGTCTGGCTTTTCTTTGGCTACCGTCGAGGAGGAAGTTCTTATTACGCTATGGATGTTACTGATCCAGATAACCCTTTGGTTATGTGGACTATTGTTGGTGGTGCTGGTGGTACATCGGGATTTTCCGAGTTAGGGCAAACCTGGTCGCAACCTAAGATTACCTATTCAAAATTAAATCTTTCTGGCAATGTGACTAAACCTGTATTGTTATTTGGTGGCGGCTACATCCCTTCTAAAGATTCTCATTCGATTGGTGGTACTGGTGATGCCGATATCAAGGGCAAAGCAATATATATGGTTGATGCTGAAAAAGGTACACTTCTTTGGAAGTTAGCCTCTGGTGGTGATACTGGTTTTAGTGGTACAGATAGTATTCCATCAAGTATCGCTACGCTTGATAGCGATGGCGATGGCTTAACTGACAGACTATATGCAGGTGATACCGGCGGAAATGTCTGGCGTATTGATATGCCAGGTAGTGATAAAACTAAATTCTCTGTATTTAAGTTAGCTGAATTGGGCGGTGTTGCCAGCAATGCTGTTGATAGACGATTCTTCAGTGAACCGTCAATTGTTAGAGCTTATATTACTGAGACTATTGATTCAGGTAAAAAAGACTCTGAAGGTAAAGCTATAATAGTTCAACAAGATGTTCCATATGATGCAGTATTGATTGGAAGTGGAGATAGATCTAATCCTATAGGAACTGATACTGATGATGTTTTTTTTATGATTAAAGATATCAATATAAGAACTCAGCAGTTTACAGCTGACAGTGTTCCAGCAATGCCAACAAGCCCGATAATAATAGATGATCTTGCTAATTATACCCTAAACCCCTTTGCAGCGACGTTAACCTCGCAACAAAAAGAGACACTAGCACTTGCAGTGAGTTTGAAATCTGGTTGGTATATCAAATTAGGAGCACAAGGTCTTGGTGAAAAGAGTACTTCTACTGCCTTAGTTATTAATAATGTTGTTTATTTTACAAGCTATACACCAGCAGCTTCTTCATCCGGAAGTTCAAATACTTGTGACATACCTACTGGTAGCGGCTGGTTGTATGCGGTTGATTTAGCACTAGGAATTAATAAGTATAACTGGGCTGATGAATCTGAAAATAGCGATGACAGAAAAATGTTGATTAGTGATCAATTCTTAGGTGCACCTACGCTCATTGTTACTAAAAAAATCAATCCAGTTACGGGGGTTTTAGAATCCGAGGGGGATATTATCGTCGGGCGGGAAATAATTCCTGTTGGCTTTAAATTACAAACCCTAAGAACTTACCTATATGTTACAGAGGATTAGATTTATGTTAAGAAATAGTGAAAGTATAGGTAGAATAAAAGGGAAAAAACCAGCTGGTTTTACCCTGATTGAGTTAATGATTACGGTTGCTATTGTTGCTATATTATCTGTAGTCGCTTACCCTTCTTATAATGATTTTGTAGTACGCTCAAATAGAGCCGAAGCTCCTCGAGAGTTAGTACGTTTAGCCAACCTACAAGAACAATTATTTGTTGATAGTAGAGCTTATACAACTAACATAAGTGATTTAGGTGTTGGCTCAACGGCTACATACAAAACACCAAGTAGCAATTATAAAATCACATCAACCGTAGTTGGTAATACTTTTACCTTAACAGCGGATGCGCAAGGTGCGCAGGCAACCAATGATCCAGGTTGTACGGCTATTACAATAACAGATACAGGTCAGAAAACACCGATTAACTGTTGGGGAGGATAATATGAAAAGTCTTAATATATCAGTTCTGTGTATGCTTTTATTCTCCACCTTCTCTCTTCAAGCTGCGATGCCAAATGAGAAGAGCCAGACTGAAAAAACGAAATATGTAAATGCTAAATGCCATGTTGCATTAATAGACGGTAGTGACACTATTATCTATTATCATATTAACTCTGATAAGTTTTCTAAGTTGGCTCATGAAATCGTAGGGAAGAGAGTACTGACCCAAAAGTCGATTAAGAAAATAAAAATTTATCGGGTTCATGAATGTGCGTTAGATGAGGATGATTTTACTAGTACGAAGTCTAAATCACTAGATAAGAAAATAGAACGTTAGAAAAATTTTCTTAATAAAAAGCAATATACACTGTGTTATATTGCTTTTTAACTTTTGGAAAGAAAGTCGTTATCTAATATTTACAAGCTAAATTAGCTAAATTAGCTACATTCAATATTATTATTGTTCCTACCTTGTTCCCTTCCATCACCATTTATATCTGAGCTTAAGTAGGTTCTGCCTGCGAGAGACAAGTCGATACCACGAGAAAAGTCGCCAAAATCTTTTGGGCAATAACTAAATATTCCAATGTTATTATTATTTAACTGGCCGCTGGGGTTATAAGTGACACTGTTAAAGGGAAAATCAAGCTTATCCCCACTTTGAATGGCCTCACGCTCTTTTATTAAACCATCAATTGAAACTACGCCAATTCTTCCGGTCCAGTCAGTAGTGTCTTGGCAGGTATTATCAGCTTGTAGAGGGCATATAGTTGCGTTTTGTCCTGTATTTATAGCAGCATTGCGGGTAGTTAGTAATAAACGTTGAAGCTCTGAAATTTTATTATCTACACGCATCTTTGTGGTGAAGCTACTTAAGCTAGGTATGGCAATTGCCATGACAATAGATGCTGCTGCGATAGTTACCAACAACTCTATTAAGGAAAAACCAAAAGCTTGGTTGTAGGGGGTAATAAATTTATTAGTAAAGGGGCGCTTTTGAATTTTTGGCCTAGGTGATTTAGCATTTATAAAACTGTTAATGTTAATCCGAGAATACTTCATCATATGTAGCCAAATAGTATAACTTATCTGATATTTATAACATTTTCCTCAGAAACTCGCTAGTGCTATATACGGTTACTATTAACCATATATAGCACTATATATTACTTCACTTAAAATTCACTACTTGGAACACTCGTTGGGCTGATATGCTCTATAGGGTAACACCCTAATACTTTAATGAAATTAGTATGTGGGCTTATATCATTGATTGCTTCTTGCAATGCAAAGCTCTTCAAATTGGCTTCTACATCAATATAAAACATTTCTTCCCAAGGTCTTCCTTGAATAGGGCGAGACTCAAGTTTGCACATATTAATGCCTTTATCTTTAAGCACTAACAGGCACTCAACTAAAGCACCCGCTTTTTGACCTGTAGATAAGATAATCGCTGTTTTGGCTGGAATTTGTTCCGCTACATCTACAGATTTACGGGCAACTAATATAAAGCGTGAGTGGTTTTCAGTTTGATTAGCAATAGATTGCTCTAGAGCATGAAGTTGATAAAGTTGACCACCTTCTTCGCTACCGATTACCGCTATCGTATCATCTTGTAATTCTGCCACCTTAGCCATAGCATCAGCGGTGCTATCACAATATTCAATGCGTATGTTGCTCTGTTTATCCAAAAAGTTACTGCATTGTGCGAAGGGCTGTCCATGAGCATAAATCGTTTTGATTTTATCTAAGCTAGTATTTACCGAGGTTAACAAACAATGTTCAATGGGTTGGGTGATTTCACCGACAATAGAGAGGTTTGTATGTTGTAGTAAATCGTAAACTTCGTTAATACTACCAGAACTAGTGTTCTCTATAGGCAGCATACCGTAATCGACCTGGCCAGATTCAACTTGCTGCAATATATCGTAAAAGCTCTGACAACCTGATTCGATAATCTTCTCTGCACGACGTGAAAAATATCGATGGCTAGCAAGAAAGCTATACGAACCTTTATCACCTAAGAATGCAACACTTACTGTTGGTACTTGAATATCTGGGTTGGCTAAACTCTGCAAGTAAGCTTGCTGGTTTAATACTGAATCTTCGATAATTGTTTGAAATACACTGGTAACATAGTGAGCATCTAAACCCAATGTTTTACCATGCTTTATCAAACGTATTAAAAGTTCTTGCTCGCGTTGTTGGTCACGTATAGGGCGAATCTGTTGTACTTTGCTTTTTGCCACATTAAGTGTCAAAGCACGACGTTTAGCAAACAAGGCTAATAAATCTTGATCTAAAAGCGTTATTTCTTGGCGTATTTCATTTAAATCTAACTTTTCGCTCACTTGCTTACCTTTTTATTGTGAATTATAAACTTTGAGTAGTTACTCTAGCTAGCTTAGCTAAATAGTGTCAACTGTTTCTTTAGACGTTTTTTGTTAATGAAGCTTCGTTAAGGAATGCATTGATAGACTATGGCAAAACTGCATAGAGTCGCAATGCCCCAAACTATTGATCTTAGCAAACCAATATTGATTAAATAGAAAATATTATATAGCACTCTGGAAATAACATGAACAATCGCTAACACTATGACTGTTTGGTTAATGTTGTTTGTTACCAGTGCAAGAATAATAGCCGGAGCAAATAAAATCAGTGATTCAAAGGCATTTTGATGTGCGGCTAGAGCGCGTGCACCAAAGCCTGTTAGCTTACTTTGTTGCTCTCTAGGATGATTGTTATTATATCCACCGAGTTTAGCCATAGCATACGCTACGGGCCCCTTTGCCAAAAGTGGTAAAAGTAATGCTAAAAATAAGCAAGTAATTAGAATTTCCATTGTTTCCTCAAAGTTATCATTTGTCGGATTAGTGTTTTAAGTGTGACATAATTTAGTAGCTAAGTAAGGTCAGCTTGTAACGCGTTTTGCCAGGGAGAAATGGTGATGCTATACCATTTTCCCAATCACTGTGTCCCTTGCCGTAATATGGACTCCATGGGTGGCCTGATTGGCTTGTAGGCATATGAAAGATGCCAGTTTCTTCATGACTAGGAGATACAATCATTCGCTCTGAAGCACCGAAAGATTTACCCTGTACTCTTGGCATATAACTATCGCCTGCTAATGCTTTGCTGGGCATATCTAGCCAATAGTCTAGCAATGGAACTGCATTACTGAGGGGGTGCTTTATTGCCGAATGATTCTGTTGGCCCCAAGTGGCTTCCACTAAGTTTTGGTTGAGTGTCATGTCTGCTAAGGTATCTTCGAGTGCCTTAATAAATACCTCTTGCCAACTATTCTCACCGAGCATTAAGAAATTATCTGGTTGCTCATTAATGAGTTGCCACAATGGAACTTCTATTTGATGGCGAATACTTTTGAAACTAAAAGCTTTATCAAGGTTAAATAGAGTGCTTTTTAACTCGCTAAAAACACTATCCCTCATATTGATTCTAAAATTTCGAACCAAACGATAACTAACAGAGTCAGTACTTGCTCTTAATTCAGTAGCATTTTCTAATAACTCCTTTGCTTGCTGAAAGCTTTTATTTTCTGCAACCACATGCTCAGTTAAAACATCTTCAAGAATAAACTGCTGCCAGCGTTTTAAAAATACAGCCTCATCATCTAAACCTATTTTAAGCAGAGACTGTTCGTCAAACGTTTCTTGATTAAATAAACTATTTCTAATTTGTTTTGAGCGAGCCCCGAGAGCGTAGCCACCGTTACCAATCTTTTCGTACATATCACCGCCAACTACGCGTGAGTTAGCTGTCCAAAGCCTATGGTGCTCAGGATTTATAAGTTGCGGATACTGTGCTGGCGATAAGTAGCCCAACCATTGATTTTCACCTGTCGCCCAAGATTGAGGTGTTTCACCTAGCGTGCCCTTCTTATTTGGAATAGGCCCAATAATTGTCCAGCCAATATTCCCATCTTTATCCGCAATCAACATATTTTGTGAAGGAATACCTGAGCGAGCGGCTATATCAAAAGCTTGCGATACATTCTGAGCTTTTTCTAATTCAGTCGCCACCATATTGATTGCCTCTTTATCGTGTGCAACCCAACGATATGCGAGTAATTTCCCTTGATGGTTGGTACCTATAATAGGTCCCCAAATGGTTTCTGTGACGGTTATTTCTTCAGCCTCTTGACCTTTGACCGCAATTATCTGTTTATGGATAGTAAAATCCTGGTAACCTGAGGGTGTTAAATACTGGCTTTTATCCGCATTGGTCGATAGAAGAATAACATCGCTATAATCACCATAGCTGTTGGTAAAACCCCAAGCTACATTTCCATTACTACCGATTACCATATTGGGTGTGCCTGGCAAGGTAGCACCGGTAATTTTAATTTGTTTTTTATCTGTAGTTGAACCGTCAGTATCAGGGTATTCAAATGAAGCACGAAACCAGGTATTAGGGACACGAATACCTAGGTGCATGTCATTTGCAACGATGCCACTTCCTGTAGCGCTTAAATCTCCTGCAATAGCCCAACTATTTGAGCCAGGAAGATAATCACCTTGATACTTATTTTCAATGTTCTTAGCTAATCCAGTATTCTTTTTATCAGTATCATTAATACTGAAGCTTGAAGCTGAAGGCCAAGCTTTTTTAGGCATAGGTGATTGCACAAATTGGCTACCATCAATCGCTGCATCCCAAATACTGCCTTTAGGGTCTAAAAACGCATAAACATCACCAGATAAAACTGCTTTCATTAATCCGAGTGTTCGTTCGCGCTTTCCATCATGATATTGAAGATCTATATACATACTAAATATTGTTAAAATAGAGTCCTCTTCACTCCATTGTACTGGCTCTTGCTGTAATAAAAGGTATTCAAAAGGAGCTGAATTTAAATACTTTAATCCTTGGTTCACTCCTCGTGTGTAGGCTTTAATTAATTCAAGTTGATTGCTAGGTAATTGGCTGACTATGGCTCTTGCTCTTTCTCTAAAGCGATGTCTTCTAATTGATTTATCATAATTAAGCGCTCTAACACCAAATAAACTTGCTAACTCACCTGCAGCATTTCGTCTTAGTAAGTCCATTTGAAAAAAGCGCTCTTGCGCATGAACAAAACCCAGCGTTACGGCAACATCACTTCTATTTTTAGCTTTTATAGTGACAATACCTTGTTCATCACGCTCAATGATGGCTGACTTTTTTAAACCAAAGACTGTTTTTGTACCATCAAGCACTGGTAGTGCACCATCAACTTTACTGTAAAGCCAAGTTGATGCTGTTGCTATAACCAATAAGCTGATAAGTAAAGAGCCTGCGAGTACTTTTTTCAATTTGTTCATAGGTAAACGAGCTATCAAAGAAGAATAAAGTAGAGTAACGCAAAATACTCCTTGAGAATATTTTTAGTTAACATTTTTATTAAAAAATAGCGTTAATATGAAGAGCAAGGTTATTTAATAGGGAAAGTAACTATTATCCTGATATTGAGAAGTATCGAAGTAACAATAAATAGACGTTAGCTTGAACATGGCTTATTAAAAGTCCGAAGAACCAGGAGTAATTCAACAATGCTTGAAAGGATGTTGGAGGTTTAGCTAAAGTTAAAACTAAAAGTTTTCTCACATTTTTTTTCTATCACTTCACTTTCTGGCGTTAAATTAGTTGGCTCAGTAATCGTTTCATTATTAGGGGTTGTGAGGTACGAAATAAGTTGATGTAATTTATCATTAAAAACCATAGCACTGGTAAAAAAGTCATTAGAACTATTTACAACACTCATGGCTAACTGTGAGCCTCTATCACTCAGTCTTTCAGGAGCCGATAAAATCAAGCTTGTTGAAAAGCTATTATGGTAATTGCTTGGGACATTTATGGATTCATCGTTATTAAATTTAGTGAATAACTGATTATTAACATTTAAATGTTGAACTTTAACTGCATGTTCGGCATTTGCTGGAGAAATATTAATTAAAGTTATGAATGTAATAGTAAAGCTTACTAATAGTAATTTAATTGATTTCATTGCTTATATCCTTTTAGCTATGCCTGTATATGTTTTAAGTATTAAGCTTTTGATTTACCTAATTGTTACAATTAATACTGTAGTGGCTGTTCACTTTTAAAGCTAGCGATATGAGATAAGTTGCTTCTTTCATAGGGTAGATGGCATAAGCCCTTTAAGGGCGTATCTCAAAAAAGGGTCAGCAGTTATTGAACAGTAATCTCTCTTCTATTAGAACTGATGAGGAGGCTATATATTTCAAACTATTTAAAATGGTAACAACGTATACCTATGTTACTTGGCAATGAAGATTTAGTTGTTAGTATCGATTTAAAAGTGATTGTACGCTTAATTAAAGTCAACACTGGCGCTATCATTAAAATCAAGATAACGGCAGTGTCGATTATACTATTTACTCTGTTCCGTGCTCTATTTCAAACACTGTGTCTACTATCATTAGGTATCAGCTAAGTTGACGTTTCTTTTCTAAGCGGTATTGATGTAGTAACGGTTCTGTATAACCATTAGGCTGTTCTACACCTGAAAATATTAACGCCGCAGCAGCTTTAAAAGCAATACTCGCGTCAAAGTTAGCACTCATGGCCTCATAACTTTTATCATCTGCATTTTGCTTATCCACAATAGTCGCCATTTTCTCTAAACTTGCTTGAACTTGCTCAATAGTACAAATATCATGTGTAAGCCAGTTAGCAATATGCTGGCTTGAAATTCTTAATGTTGCTCTATCTTCCATTAGACCAACATTATTTATATCAGGCACTTTTGAACAGCCTACGCCATGGTCAATCCAACGAACAACATAACCTAAAATGCCCTGACAGTTATTGTCTAACTCTTCAGTAATTTCAGTTTCATTCCAATTGGTATTTTCAGCTAGTGGAATCGTTAAAATATCGTCTATATTTGCTGGTTGGCGCTTAGCCAGCTGTTTTTGTAGATCAAATACATTTACTCTGTGGTAGTGCAGTGCATGTAATGTCGCAGCCGTAGGAGAAGGTACCCACGCAGTATTTGCTCCAGCTTCGACATGATTTATTTTAGTCGCGATCATATTAGCCATTTGATCTGGAATAGGCCACATACCTTTACCTATTTGTGCTTTTTGGCTAAAGCCACAAGCTAAGCCAACATCTACATTGTTATCTTCATAAGCACCAATCCAAGGCGTTAACTTTATATCTGCTTTTCTTGCCATAGGACCAGCCATCATGGAAGTATGAATTTCGTCACCTGTTCTATCCAAAAAGCCAGTATTAATAAATACCACACGATCTTTAGCAGCAAAAATACAGTTTTTTAAGTTGACACTGGTACGTCTTTCTTCATCCATTATACCCATTTTAACCGTATTTTGAGGTAATGATAACGCTGCCTCTACACGGGAGAATAATGTATTAGCAAAAGCAACTTCTTCTGGACCGTGCATTTTAGGCTTAACAATGTAAATGGAACCTTCATTACTATTACTGAATTCGCTATTGCCTTTCAAATCATGCAAAGCAATCAAAGAAGTGATCATTGCATCAAGTATACCTTCAGGTACTTCATTACCTTGACTATCAATAATGGCATTGTTTGTCATCAAATGACCAACATTTCGTACGAACATTAAGCTACGACCTTTAAGGGTAACAGTATCGCCAGTGAGAGTATGAATACTCAAGTCATTGTTCATCGTGCGAGTGATAGTTTTACCGTTTTTATTCAATTCAGCGGTTAAGTTACCCGTCATCAACCCTAACCAATTTCGGTAGGCAAGTACTTTATCTTCACCATCAACTGCTGCGACAGAATCTTCACAATCCATAATGGTTGTTAACGCTGATTCGAGAACTACATCGCTTAATCCAGCAGCGTCTTCCTGACCAATAACACTGTCGTCATTGAACTGTAAGTTTAAATGTAAACCATTATGCGTGAATATCAGTGAGTCTGGTTTATTGATGCTGCCAGTAAAACCGATGAACGCAGCAGGATTTTTTAGTGGAGTTTGTTGACCGTCAGCCAAACTTACCATTAACTGTTGTTCGGTTAGGTGGTAACTAACTGCTTGACTATGATTACCTATGACCAGCGGAATGACTTGATCTAAATATTCTTTGGCAAACGCAATAACCTTTTTACCACGTACTGGGTTATAAGCTTTATCTGGTTGTGCACCATTTTCATGACTTATTACATCTGTACCGTAGAGTGCATCGTATAAACTTCCCCAACGTGCATTTACTGCGTTTAAGGCAAAACGAGCATTCATTATTGGTACAACAAGTTGCGGTCCTGCCATCAATGCTAATTCATTATCCACATTGCAGGTATTAATATTAAAATCATCTACTTGAGGAACAAGGTAATTAATATCTGTTAAGAATTTTTTATAATGTGAAAAATTTAGTGGATTATTGTCTTTGTGGTAGCTATCAATGCTTGCTTGTAAGTCATCACGCTTTAATAAAAGCTGTTTATTTTGAGGGCTCAAGTCATTAATTATACTGGAAAATTGCTGCCAAAAATGATTTGAGTTAATAGCGGTGCCAGGTAGTGCTTCTTTTTCGATAAAATCAAAAAGACATTGGCTTACTGTTAAATTCTCTATCGTTACTGTCGCTACCATTATTACTTCACCTTATGTTCAAAACTTTACGTTAAAGCGTCGAGAATGTTTGAATAAACACTCCTCTTTAATCGCTACTTTATCAATTATGGAGCCAAATTAGCCCTGAAAATACATCTTAGTGATAATCCTATGGCTTATTATCACTGCTGGCAATAGTGCTTTAGTGCTTCTAAGACGATTAATAAAGATGAAGTAGAGTGTTACTTTAATTAAGTTATTGTTTAATAAGGTAAAGGTTTGTTTTTTAGAGCTGAAATTATACGTTAATACACATTATTGTACTTTATGATAAACACCATTCATATTGTGAATGGTGGTCAATGATGGTGAGTGTTGATATTGACTTAAACAGTTTAGTTAAATAGTTGTTGTATCAAAGGGATTAACCAAGGACTGATTAGTGCGGTGAGTATAGCGGACAATATTAAAGCCACAGAGCTGTATGCGCCATGTTCTGCACTCTTTCGAACGAGTACAGCTGTGCCAATCACGTGGCTGGCGCTACCAACAGCTAAGCCCTGAGCTTTAGCTGAATTAACGCCAATAAAACTTAGCCATTGGGGGCCTAGTAATGCACCAAATAAACCAGCAATTAAGATAGCAAAAGCCGTGATAGAGCTATCACCGGACAATTGTTCTGTTAACGTGATGCCTATAGGGGTTGTGACAGATTTTAATGATAATGCTACAGCAATCTCTGGTGCTTTAATCAACCACATGGCGAGTAAAAAGCTAACAGTAATAACCACGGTAATGCCTAATATTAAAATAGCGGTCATTTCACGCCAATAGAAGCGTATTTGCTTAAATTGTTGATAAAGAGGTAAACCCAAAGCAACAATTGCAGGCTCAAGTAAAAGGTTAAGTACTTCTGTTGTATGACTATATTCCTGATAATTGATATCAACTAACAGCAAGAAAGGCACTAATATGCTAATAGTAAATAACATAGGGTTTAGCCAAATATATTGCCATTTTTGTTGGCAAGCGGCAGCAAATTGATAGGTTGCTATGGTGATTATGGTAAAAAAGATACTCGCTAATATCGGGCTGTTAACAATGAAGGTACTCAGCATTATTTTGAGCCTTCTGCAGTTTGACTGTTGATATTATCTGGCGTTATTAAATAACGCTCGCTCAAGTAACCAATAACGGTAAGTAAGATAAACGTTGAACTAAAAATAATAAACACTAACGCAAGACCATGTTGTTGAATGAGTTGAAAGTGATTGATTATCCCCATACCTGCGGGTACTAAGCATACCCCCATGTGTTTAATAAACCACTGATTAGTCTTGGTTATTTTTTCGGGACTAAACCAATTGAATTGTAAAAAAAGAGCATAAATAATCATGCCATAGAGACTAGCTGGTAAAGCAGCTAATAAAAAATTAGCAAGCTTTCCTAGTAATAAACATATGCTGATAGCGAAAATGGTATAGAGCGCATTCTTCATAGTGAGTTACATATTCTCCTGGCATTTTAGTGCAGCAGCAATCACTAATTGTCTAAACCAAATATGACTGGCATCGTGGTGAAGTAAAGGGCTCCAGATCATTTTTAACTCAATATCAGGGATCTCAAAAGGTGGCTTTATAATAGTGTAATTGCTGTCGTTTTTGTGCAACTGCGCCGCTTTGGTTGGTAAAGTAGCAATCAAGTTATCTTCATAAGCCAATTGCATAGCAACATGATAGTTACGAGTAAAAACCTTAATGTCACGTTTTTTACCTAAGCGCGCAAGGGCTTCATCAACCCAGCCTAATTTTTGAACATCCTTAGGATCCATTCCCACACCAACGCCAAAGCCTGTCTTTGAAACCCAGACATGTTTCGCACCTAAATAAGCATTTAAATTAAATTTACTTACCAAGGGACTGTCGGCGCTTAATAAACATGAGAAAGAGTCACGCCATATGGCTTTTTGGTGAAAGGATTGAGGTAACTCATCAAAGCGATTGATCGCCATGTCAATTTTACCTGCCTCAACATCATGAAAGGTCACATCACTGGGCGTCATGATATCCAGAGTAATATTAGGAGCAACTTTATTTAACGATCTTAATAACGTAGGAATTAACGTTGAAGCTGCATAATCACTGGCCATTATGCGAAAGACACGTTGGCTTTTTAATTCATTAAACTCTTCTTCGCCTTGTAATGCTTCTTCCAATTCAAGCAATATTTTACGAATACTAGGTGCCAATGCTCGAGCGCGTTCTGTAGGAACCATACCGTCAGAAGTACGCACTAAAATAGGATCGTTGAATAAAGTCCTTAGTCGCTTTAAACCGTTACTCATTGCTGGTTGCGTAATGTTAAGTTGACTCGCCGCCCGTGTAACATTCTTTTCTCGTAGCAATACGTCTAAATAAATAAGCAAATTTAAATCAATTTTAGAAATATTCATGTGATTAATGGCTCTCTTAATAAATATAAGTCAGGTAGATATAAGCTAAATGTGGGGCTATTTCAATGAAATTTTATCACTATAGTAATAAAAAGTACCTAATTAGATCGATAAAAGGGAATTGGTATTCATAGTGTGAATGGTGGCAATGTAGGTTATATATTTTAAAAATACTAAAGACATGGGGTATTATTTTTGTAGTCCGGTATGAAAGCTTCTTTTTTGAGATTCATTCTGAGGTTAAGACCTCAAGTTTAGTCGCTCTAAGCAGAACGTTAATCAACCTTTACTAATAAATATTATTTAATCTACAACAAGACTTTTGGAGAATGTTATGTCTAACTATCAAAGTGCAATCGAAGCGGTTCAAGCGATTAAAGCAAAGGCAGGTAGCTCTTGGGATGCTATCAACCCAGAATCAATTGCTCGTATGCGTGCCCAGAACAAATTCAAAACTGGTTTAGAAATTGCTCAATATACTGCAGATATCATGCGTAAGGATATGGCTGCATTCGATGAAGACAAGACTCAATACACACAATCTCTAGGTTGCTGGCATGGTTTTGTTGGCCAACAAAAAATGATTTCTATCAAGAAACATTTTGATGGAAAAACAGATCGTCGTTACTTATACCTTTCTGGTTGGATGGTAGCTGCACTACGCTCTGAATTTGGTCCTCTTCCTGATCAATCTATGCACGAAAAAACATCTGTAGCTTCTTTAGTTTCTGAGCTTTACACATTCTTACGTCAAGCTGATGCACGTGAACTGGGCGGTCTTTTCCGTGAACTAGATGCGGCTGCTGAAGGTGATAAAGCTGCAATCCAATCTCAAATTGATAACCACGTAACTCATGTTGTACCAATTGTTGCTGATATCGATGCTGGTTTTGGTAACGCTGAAGCGACTTACATAATGGCTAAGCAAATGATTGAAGCTGGTGCTTGTGCTCTTCAAATTGAAAACCAAGTAGCTGATGAAAAGCAATGTGGTCATCAAGATGGCAAAGTAACTGTTCCTCATGCTGATTTCCATTCTAAGATCCGTGCATTACGTCATGCTTTCTTAGAGCTAGGTATCGACAACGGTCTTATCGTTGCACGTACTGACTCTGAAGGTGCTGGTCTTACTAAAGAAATAGCTGTAGTTAAAGAGCCTGGCGATTCTGGCGATATTTATAACTCTTACTTAGATGTTGAAGAAATCAGCGTAGCTGACATGCAAGAAGGCGATGTGTGCTTTAACCGTGATGGTAAATTAGTTCGTCCTAAGCGTTTACCTTCAGGTTTATACCAATTCCGTCAAGGAACTGGCCATGAACGTTGTGTATTTGACTGTATTGGCGCACTTAATGCTGGTGCAGACTTACTTTGGATTGAAACTGCAGTTCCTACGGTACACGAAATTGCGGGCATGATGAATGACGTTCGTAAAGTTCACCCAGATGCGAAACTTGTTTATAACAACTCTCCTTCATTCAACTGGACGTTAAACTTCCGTCAGCAAGCATATGATGCAATGGTTGAAGCTGGTCAAGATGTATCTGCATACGTTCGTGGTGACTTAATGAAAGCTGAATATGACGCAACTGAATTGTCTGCAGTTGCTGATGAGCGCATTCGTACTTTCCAAGCAGATACTGCACGTGAAGCAAACGTATTCCATCACTTAATCACTTTACCTACTTACCACACTACTGCATTGTCTGTTGACAACTTAGCTAAAGAGTACTTTGGTGAACAAGGTATGCTTGGTTACGTTAAAAAGGTTCAACGTGAAGAGATTCGTCAAGGTATCGCGTGTGTTAAACATCAGAACATGTCTGGTTCTGATATGGGTGATGACCACAAAGAATACTTTGCTGGTGAAAATGCACTTAAAGCTGGCGGCGCGAAAAATACGTCTAACCAGTTTAACTAATATTCGTACTTATTAGTTATTAAAAAAACCAGTCTTTAAGACTGGTTTTTTGTTTTTAGCACACTAATAAAGATCATTATTATTAAGCGACAAAAGTGATGCACAAAAAAAGGCTGCCTTCTTAAGTGAAGTACAGCCTTTATAATATCTCTAAGAAAGAGTGTTTAGCTTAGAAGCTATAAACTAAAGTTACTGATGTTTCAGTGTTAGTATTTTCAAAACCTTCTTCTACGTCAGTATCGTAATCAACACGGAAAGCAAACTTAAACTGTAATGAATCAATTAACTTAGTCGTTAAAGACGTTTCTGATTTATATACACTGTTTTTATCAGATTCAAATGCTTGCTTAGCAACAAAGTACTGCTTAAATTCAACAAATTCATTTATTTGTCTAGTATATAAAGCTTGAGCTTGAATAATTGCAGCCGTTTCAGTCGTCTCAGCTATAGCAGGAGTAGTTGGTGTTGCATCTATTCTGCGAATTACATCGTATTTTACACCAGGGCCAACATCAGCAAAAAATGAACTGGTTTCAGTTTCCCACCAGTGACGACCCCAACCAACAGAAGCAGAAGTTTGGTAAGAGAAACCGCTGAACTTATCTTGTTCGTAATAAGCGTTGCCGTAAATGTAGTTTTTACCACCTTCTTCTAGTGAGTAGTTAGTTTGACCTAAGATGTCCCACTTATTATCTGTGCTTTCAAATGAATCTTTACCAGTAACTTCGTCTTCTTCTTCAAGCTTTTTAGCTAGCGCATTAAAAGCTAATAGGTTCAACCATTGGCCTTCTTCATGTTTGATATTTAAAGCCGCTTTAATATCGCCACTTTTGGTATTACCTGTTTTAAATAACATACCTAATTCAGCAGAAATTGTGAAAGCAGATGCTTCTTCAGTGGAAGCCTCTTCTGCTAGGGCATATTGACCAGAAAAGGGTAATAAAAGAAGTGCGGCAATAGCTATTTTAGATTTCATGTTCATCCTTAAAAAAATGGTTATTAATTTATTATTTTGTTGATGTGTTAAATTTTACGCGATCCTATCAAATTTTGGCTATATAGCCAACTTGTAACTAAGTGTGGAAAGATAAAATTGAATCAAGTTTTGTGTTATCGACGTATTTCAGCTAATTAGGCAACAGATTTCCACATTTTTAGATTTTAGCTAATCAAGAGTAATAGTTATTCTTAATTATTTTGCTTACTGGATAATCTTTACTTCCTAATGACCTTTAATAAATAATCATCATTCAATGAACCGTATCTTAATTGTTTATTTGGGAGTAATACCATTCCATCTAAGAAAGTGATCGCTTAGCGAGAATTTAAAGGTTTAGAGGCAAGGCATTGATTGCCAGGAATAGTTATTCTATTGTTTAAATCAATAACGCAGCATTTAAGCCTTAAAACGCGCCCTTCGGGAACGCATTGGTATCATGATAAAGGCACAAAATTTGTTTGATGTAGAATAACTATACAACACATATTTTGCATTTTCTCATATCGACAATGCCGTTCTAAGTGGTCACTTCTTTAGATGGATTGGTATAAGATATAACAAGCTCTAACAAATGAATGTTAGTTTCAGACATAAAAAATCCCGCAGTTATTATAAAATAACGCGGGATTTTTATTCTGAGACACTAATCAGCTAAAAGAATTAGCTTTTAAGGTCATCAAAAAATTTCTTAACACCATCAAAGAAACCCGTTTCTTTTGGGCTATGCTTCTTATTGCTACTCGCCATCTTTTCTTCTAATTGACGTAATAAGTCAGCCTGATCACCTGATAAGTTAACTGGCGTTTCAATAACAACCTTACACATTAAATCACCCGTAGTAGAACTACGTACCGATTTAACACCCTTACCACGTAGACGGAACATTTTACCCGTTTGCGTTTCTTTAGGTACTTTAAGCTTAACTTTACCGCCTAATGTAGGTACTTCAATGTCGCCACCTAATGCAGCAGTCACAAAGCTAATAGGTACTTCACAATACAAATGGTTTTCATCACGAACAAATATGTCATGATCTCGAACGTTTACTTGTACATATAAATCGCCTGCTGGCGCGCCATGTTCACCGGCTTCACCTTCGCCTGATAAACGAATTCTATCGCCTGTATCAACGCCCGCAGGAATTTTAACTGATAAGGTTTTAGTTTTCTCAACACGTCCTTGACCACGACATGAAGTACACTTATCAGCAATAACTTTACCCTTGCCACTACAAGTAGGACAAGTTTGCTGAACAGCAAATAGCCCCTGACGCATTTGTACTTGGCCATGGCCATGACAAGTGCTACACGTTTTAGCCGAAGTACCTTTTTTAGCACCAGAGCCATCACAAGGCTCACAACTAACATACGTTGGAACTTTGATTTCTAAGCTTTTGCCTTTAACTGCATCTTCAAGTGATAAATCTACGTTATAACGTAAATCTGAGCCACGTTGCTGACGCTGACGTCCACGACCGCCGCCTCCGCCGCCGAAAATATCACCGAAAATATCGCCGAAGTCTTGACCAAAGCCACCACCGCCGCCGCCGAATCCACCACCGCCACCGTGACCACCTTGTTCAAAGGCAGCATGACCATATTGGTCGTAAGCAGCACGTTTTTGGTCGTCATTGAGGATTTCATAAGCCTCTTTAACTTCCTTAAATGTTTCTTCTTTAGACTTATCACCTTGGGTACGATCTGGGTGAAACTTCATTGCTAACTTTTTATAAGCTTTTTTAACTTCTTTCTCAGAGGCGTCTTGGCTAACCCCTAATACTTCATAATAATCACGTTTTGACATAAATCGGTTTCTTTACTTCAAGTTGATTGAGACTAATTTTCTTCATATCTTGCTTATACACATGGTAAAAGATCAAGAAAATTAGCACCAAATTAAAATTATTTTCAAATGCTTAACATACAAAAAGCGTCGATAAATATCGACGCTTTATTTTCTCACCCAAAATTTTTGGGGGAAGTTAATTAAGCTTTAAGCTAGTTAACTTCATTACAAGGCGAATGCGCGGAGCGTAGTTTACTACGTGAGCACAATCAACGCCATAATGGAATTAACTAGCGACAAGCTTATTGACTGACTATTTATCGTCTTTAACTTCTTCAAACTCAGCATCAACTACGTCGTCTGCTGGTGCAGCATCAGCTTCTTGAGCCGAACCTTCAGGAGCGTTTTGAGCTTGTTCTTTAGCTTGAGCAATTTCCATTAACTTAGCAGATGCTTCCATTAGCGCTTGAGTTTTAGCTTCAATTACTTCTTTATCATCGCCTTTAATAGCTTCTTCAAGCTCAGTTAATGCTGCTTCAATTTTCTCTTTATCTTCGCTTGGTAACTCATCGCCAGCTTCTTCAATTTGCTTGCGAGTTGCGTGAACCATGCCATCAGCTTGGTTACGAGCAGTTACTAGCTCTTCAAATTTAGCATCAGCATCAGCGTTAGCTTCTGCATCACGTACCATTTGCTCTACTTCTTCATCAGATAAACCAGAAGATGCTTTGATAGTGATTTTTTGCTCTTTACCTGTATTCTTATCTTTAGCCGTTACGTGCAAGATACCATCAGCATCAATATCGAATGTTACTTCGATTTGTGGCGTACCACGTGGTGCTGCTTCAATACCTTCAAGGTTAAATTGACCTAAAGATTTGTTTGCTGAAGCTTGCTTACGCTCACCCTGACAAACATGAACAGTTACTGCAGCTTGGTTATCATCAGCTGTAGAAAAAGTTTGTGACTGCTTAGTTGGGATAGTAGTGTTTTTGTCGATAACCTTAGTCATCACACCGCCCATAGTTTCGATACCTAATGATAGTGGAGTAACGTCTAATAATAGAACGTCAGTCACGTCACCAGAAAGAACACCCGCTTGAATCGCCGCACCAGAAGCTACTGCTTCATCAGGGTTAACGTCTTTACGTGGCTCTTTACCGAAGAAATCAGTAACAGCTTTTTGAACTAGTGGCATACGAGATTGACCACCAACTAAAATAACATCATCAATTTTGCTTACAGATAAGTCTGCATCTTTAAGCGCTTGTTTAAGCGGCTCTAATGTTGCTTTAACCATATCTTCAACTAGTGATTCTAACTTAGCACGAGTCACTTTGATGTTCATGTGCTTAGGACCAGAACCATCAGCAGTGATGTAAGGTAAGTTAACATCAGTTTGTTGTGCAGAAGAAAGCTCACATTTAGCTTTTTCAGCCGCTTCTTTCAAACGTTGCATAGCTAAAGGATCAGCTGTTAAATCCATGCCTTGGTCTTTCTTGAATTCTGCTACAAGATAGTTGATTAGACGGTTATCAAAATCTTCACCACCTAAGTGAGTATCACCGTTAGTCGCAAGTACTTCAAAAGTATGTTCGCCATCCATTTCATCAATTTCAATGATTGAAATATCGAATGTACCACCACCTAAATCGTAAACCGCAACTACTTTATCACCTTCTTGCTTGTCCATGCCGTAAGCAAGAGCAGCAGCAGTAGGTTCGTTGATAATACGTTTAACTTCAAGACCAGCAATACGACTGTCTCTTATACACATCTGACGCTGCCGACGAAGAGGATAGTGTAGATCT
>OJBR01000251.1_pt1 | contig 29346 bp, 20 predicted proteins | sample 1591161 | NCBI WGS metagenome assembly OJBR01 (sample SAMN05416803, study PRJEB24817) | seawater metagenome | isolation source: Sea water | place: Canada:Atlantic | collected 2013-07
CTATCCTCTTCGTCGGCAGCGTCAGATGTGTATAAGAGACAGGGGGGGGCACAGGGCAAAATAAATTGATAATTGATAACTCGCGGGACAGGCCCTCTGTGGTCAACGCCAAGAGGCCGCGCTCAACCTCTGGGCCCGGCCTGTGCGTTTTCAGATCCGCCCCGACGTTGATCGCGCCGTTATCAATTATCCATTTTCAATTATCAATTAACGAATGGTGGGAGAGCGGTCGCACCCACAGGGCGAGGCAGACGACCGCTTCTACAAAAAACGACAAGGGGGAGGTTATGCCACCAGCCGGTTATCCAGCGGGCGGGTCAGGTACCCCAGCACTAGGGCGGCGATATCCACCTTGGGTTGGTAGTGCAGGAAGAACCCGCCCAGGGTGCCGAACACCCGCGCCAGCATGATGAAGTCGCCGGGCATTTTTTCCACCGGGTCATGCTCCAGGTGATCCAGCAGATGGCTGACCTGTTGCATCATTTCCTCGGCGCTGGGCCAGCCCTTGTCCGGGTCAGGATAAATAATGGCGTTGCGTACCTGATCCAGAATGGCAGCGACGAACGCCAGCAGGGTGTCTGGATTGCCGCTGCGGGTGCTGAAGCCCATGGCAGTAAGGGTGTCGGCAATGACTTTCTGATCGTTCACCACGCAGGCCTGCAAGACCCGGAAATAGCCGTGCCGTGCCGCATCGCTGAGGCTCTGGGCACAACCGAAATCCAGCAGTACCAGGGTGTCGTCGTCAGTGATCATGATGTTGCCCGGGTGCGGGTCGGCATGGAATACGCCGCCGTGCAGCACCTGGGAGAACCAGGCATCCAGCAGCCGATGCAGGACCACACCCAGGCGCTCCGGGTCGCTGTGGTGCAGTTCATCCAGCACGGTGGTGAGTTTGCGGCCATGCACGAATTCGGTGGTCAGCACGTGGCGGCTGCTATGTTCTGCCACCAGGGCCGGGGTGGTGATGCCGTTGACGCCTGCCAGTTGCGCGCCGATCTGCGTCATCACCCGGGCTTCGCGCTCATAGTCCAGTTCTTCGCGCACGGTGCGCTGGATTTCACTGACGATGGTATCCATGTCCATGGGTGGCAGGGCGGATTTCACCGCATCCATGAACACCTTTAGCAGGGTCATATCCAGCTCCACCACTTCGTCCAGGCCCGGGCGTTGTACCTTGACGGCGACCTCGCGACCATCGTGCAGCCGTGCCCGGTGTACCTGCCCGATGCTGGCAGCGGCCAGCGGTTCCGGGTCGAAATCGGCAAACAGTTCGTTCAGGGGCTGACCGAACTCCTGTTCCAGCACCACGGCAATGTCCTCGAAGGGCACCGGGGTAGCCTGATCCTGCAGAATGGTCAGCTCATCGACCCAGGCCTGGGGGAGCAGGTCCGGGCGGCTGGACAGCAGCTGACCGATCTTCAGGAAGGCGCCGCCCTGTTCCAGGGAGGTATCGCGGAAGCGGCGGGCATTGCGCTGGTGCAGGTTGGCCAGGGCGGCTTCGCGCATGCTGGTTGGCAGAAAGGCGGAGCGGGTACCCCACAGGCGGTAGCTTGCCACCACCTTGGTCAGCATCCAGCCGGTTTTGCTCAGGCGCTTGAGGCGGGTTGGCCAGCGGCGCGCCTCGTCGGCCAGGATCTGCATTTCCTCGTTCACGGCGTTGGCGCCACGGCCCACCGCTTTACAGGCCTTGATGGCCTGGTCGGCAATCTCGCGACCCTGCCAGGCGGTCTTCTCAATGGCTCTGATACAGCCTTCCACCACGGCCAGCCAGGCCTTCAGGCCGCTGTCTTTCTGTTTGCGCTCGGCAAAGTCGTTGAGCGGCTGCCAGTTGGGCTCTGCCGGGGTGTTCGGAGTCTGATTCAATGACGTGTCACGCATTAGGCACGCCTCCACTTTGTGAATAGGTGTTCACAAAATAGGGGTGAAGAGAGGATTTGGCAAGCAAAAGGGTTTACGACTGTTCACTTTGTAGGGCAATTCATGCCGGGGCGCTGATGGAATGGGGGGGCTGCGCGTGGGGAAATGATGGCTTGGTGCTACCACGGGTAACCTTTCTTTGGTTCTTTCGTACTAAATTCAAAGGGTTACGTGCTCTGGTGTGATGGGCGGTAGTGCCGTGTGGATAACCGGCACTGCAGGCGACGTTTCCCTCACCCACAGTGGACAGACTCCGATACCGTTTGGGAACGGCGGGTCGGTGCCTTTAACGATAATAACAACGTAATCAGAGGAACCTGATGACAACCACTACCAGGATGTTGGTACCAGCCGTGTTGTTGCTGGCGCCGGTGGTCCAGGCGCAATCTCCTGCGTCGCTGGAAGACATGGAGCGGCGTCTTGAGCAACTGGAAATGCAGCAATACGAAAAGCAGAACAACTGGAGCGATCGCCTCTCCGTTAACGGCTTCATGACCTATGGCGTTACCCGTCACGATGTTCATGTTCGCGCCAATAATGGTGACCCGATCGATTACATCGATCGTACTACCGACGAGATTTCCCACCGGGAGCTGTCACGGGCGGGGATCCAGTTCAATGCAACCATCAGCGATGAGACCAGTGCTACGGTACAGGTGCTGGCCCGGGGGCGGGATGATTACGATGCCCAGGTGCAGTGGGCTTACCTGAGCCATGATCTGTCGCCGTCGGTGACGGTTCGGGCCGGCCGTATGGTGTTGCCGTTTTTCATGCACACCCAGTACAACAATGTGGGTTACACCTACCACTGGGCGACCTTGCCCGGTGAAGCCTACGACGTGGTGCCGTTTGACACCATGGAAGGGGTGGACCTGAGCTGGAATCTGAACACCGGTCCGGTCTCCCATCGTCTCAATGTATATGGCGGTGCCACCGATGTGCCCAGTTTTTCGCTGCCCGCACCGGTGGTGTATGAAGTCAGCGAGTTGACCGGCATCAATCTCACCAGCCAATGGCGGGACTGGACCAGCTGGCTCAGTTACAGCCATGCGGAAGTGACCCTGGATCTGACCGACCTTGCCGGCCCTACCGGTCTGCCGGTGGCGGCACTGGAAGCGCCCGTCAGCCTGGACGAGGCCCAGACCTATATCAGCAGTGTGGGCCTGCAGTATGACAACGGCGCCATGGTGCTGATGGCAGAGCGTACCCAGCTGGGTATCGAAGGCTGGTTCCCCACCAAGTGGGGCGGTTATGTCAGCGCAGGGTATCGTTTCGGGCCATGGATGCCGCATGTGACCTGGGGTGCTGCCAATGCCCACGGCGTCAGTGAAGCACAGAGCGAAGGACCGGTCGCCGCCAACTTCTCTGCAGCCAATCAGGTGCGCAGTAAAAGCTGGACGCTGGGTTTGCGTTACGAGCTGGAAGTGGGCGTTGCCGTGAAACTGGAAGCACAGCGCTTTTATGACATGAGCAACGACAAGATCATGACCAACGGTCTGTTCACTCCCCAGGGGTCGGCACCTTCCATCGAAGAGGAAGAACCGACGGTATTCCGGCTCACCGTAGATGCGGCCTTTTAAGGGAGAATGATCATGTTGAAGAAAGTGTGTGCTGTCTTCCTTGTCCTGTGCTGCCCCGCGTTATCATCCGCCGGCATGCTGGTGATAGTGGCGGAGTCTTCGCCATTGGCGCAGATGGATCGTCATGAAGTCCGTCAGCTTTACATGGATAATGCGTCCCGCTTTGGCGGTTATACCGTGACGGTGTTGGATATGCCGGAGGGCAGCCAGCAGCGCGAACGCTTCTATGAGGGCGCCACGGGCAAGTCCGCGTCGCAATTGAAAAGCTACTGGGCCAGAATGATTTTCACCGGCCAGGGTATGCCGCCACGGCAGGTGAAGAATGCTCGGGACATGGTTCAGCAGGTAAAACAAAACCCGGGTGCCGTGGGTTATGTGCAGGAGTCGGATCTGCAGGAGGGATTACGGGTGTTGTTGCGTTTGCCATGATGGTCAGTGGCAAGTTGCAACGCGCGACCAGTGTGCCAATCGATAACCACGACCGCCGCGTTCCAGCGGCGGTTTTTTAATGATGTGATAACTCGCGCTGAAGCGCGGTCACTGTCGGTGCTGCATCGACTATAGCTATCGCGCGTTGCAACTTTCTACTTGTAACTTGCTACTGCCTTACCCTCCCAGCAAGCGGTTTTCCGCAGCTTCCACTGCTTCCAGCGGACCGTAAAGAATCACCGTATCTCCCGGCTCGAGAACCAGCTCTGGATCGGGGCTTTCCAGTGTCTGGTCATCCCGTTTCACCGCCCGGATTTCCACATCCCGTAATGCACAGCGTGCAATGCTCCGGCCGATGCCCCGGGCCTTGTCGGATAATGTCACCGCATGCAACAGGCGGTACGGGTTACCGGCACTGTCGGTAGTGGGCAGGGTGTCGCCGTGATAATAGCCCTGCAACATGCGGTAGCGTTCCCGGCGGGTCTTGCGCAGCGTGGCCATGACCCGGTCGAAGGGCACATCCAGCATCATCAGGGCATGGGCAACCAGCATCAGCGAAGCTTCCAGTACTTCGGGGACCACTTCTTCCGCACCGGCATCGATCAGCGCATCAAGGTAAGTGTCGTCCCGGGTACGTACCAGGATACGGATATTGGGATTGAGCTCCCGAGCGGTATGCAGGATGCGCTCTGCCAGACGTGGGTCGTCAAAGGTCACCACCAGCAGGCGAGCGTGCTGAATACCGGCATTGACCAGGATTTCCTTGCGGCTGGAATCACCAAACAGGATGTGTTCACCGGCGGCGCTGGCTTCCTGTAGTCGTACCAGATCCCGGTCCACCGCCACGGCTTTCATGTGGAAGCTGTTCAGGTAGCGCATCAGGTTCTGACCCACCCGGCCATAGCCGCAGAGGATCACGTGGTTGCGGGTTTCATCGGAGATCGGGGTGTCTTCAGGAATTCTTTGCCAGCGTTGTAGCAGCCGGCGGGTAAGACGACCGCTGTTATCCAGCAATGCGGGCGTGAACACCATGGTCAGCACCACGATGGAGACCAGCAAGCCAGCCTTGTCCGGCGTAATCAGCTGATGAGAGACCCCCAGTGCAACCAGCACAAAACCGAACTCCCCCGCCTGGGAGAGAATCAGCCCGCTTCGCATTGCGGTATCGCTGCGCTCTTTCAACAAGCGCAGCAGCGTAAATATCAGCAGCCCCTTGAACAGCATCAATGCCGCAGCGGCGAGTATGATCCAGTGCCACTGATCGGCGAACAGGTTCGGATCCACCAGCATGCCGACACTGATAAAGAAAAGCCCCAGTAGCAGATCCCGGAAGGGGCGCAGGTCGGCTTCGATCTGATGGCGGAAGTGGCTCTCGCCCAGCATCATGCCGGCCAGAAAAGCACCCAGGGCCATGGACAGGCCCAGCCAGTGAGTTACCCAGGCCGCCAGCAATGCCAGCAGCAGGGCGGTCATGACAAAGACCTCATCGGAACGGGCGCGGCCGGTTTCTTCCAGCATGCGTGGCAGCACCCAACGGCCGATCACATAGATACCGGCAAACAACAGCAGGGATTTGCCCAGCGTCAGTGACGCCACGGACCACATGGGGCCGCTGTTTTCCTGAGTGAGGATCGGCAACATCACCAGCATGATCACGGCGGCCAGATCCTGGAACAGCAGTATGCCAGTGGAGGTTCTGCCGTAGCCGGTATTGACCGATCCCCGGGATATCAGATCGCGGATCACAATGGCGGTTGAGGAGAGGGAGAGAGCACAGGCGGTAATCAGAGAGGGTGTGTAGTCAAACCCGAGCAACCGCATGATAGCGAACACTGCCAGGCCGGTGAGGGCGACTTGCAGCGGGCCGGCGCCGAAGACGATACGGCGCAGGGTCATCAACCGTGGGATGGAAAATTCCAGGCCCAGCGTAAACAACAGAAAAACGATGCCAAACTCGGCCAGGTGTTGAATGCCGTCGGTATTGCTGACCCAGCCAAAGCCGAAGGGTCCGGCAGCAAGGCCGCAGAGCAGGTAGGCCAGAATGGGTGGCATACCAAGCCGCCGAAACAGCACCACGGCAGCCACGGCGGTGCCGAGCAGAACAACAATGAGTGTGAGGGCATCATGCATAGAAAAACCGGGTTCCTGAAGAGCCAGGTTCCCAGTGTAGCAGCCCGCCCATGACAGGACAGACCAGGATGTTGATCCTGATCAATGGGGCCGGAAATGGCTTAGAAGCAACTGAAGCGGAAGCTGTCGTCCAGCGCCAGGGGAAGGGTCATTGAGCGGAAGCCCAGAATCTCCATATGTTCGCAGTGGAAGGTTCTCTCCCCTGCATCCTGGCTGAACCGATAGTCAATATGCAGTACCGGTTTGCCGGCATCGATGAAGGGTTGCAGCAGGTGACACTCGCGCCATTCATGGCAGGATTCGTTGATGGCAAAATCCGCATAATCCACCAGTTCCCTGACCTGTTGCAGGTCATTTTTCAGGGATACGGCGAGGCTGTACTGATGGGCGGTGCGAAACAGAAAACGGTTATAAGAGAGCTGCTGCCTGCTATTCAGAGGGAAGCCGGTTTCATTGGTATAGCCATCCACATTGTCCGGATCGACCCCGTCGCAGCCTTTTTCAGCAGCCAGTTCAATGCGGTCCGCCATGCGCTTGCGAACATTCAGGGAGCGGATATCCAGCCAGCGTTCTCCCGGCCAGTTGCCCAGCCGCCGACCCTTGTCGGTGGGCAGAAAACGGTAGCGATCCGGGCGCCAGTTTTCGTAGGTCCCGGCGGAAAAATAGCAGATCACCTTTTTGCCAGCGGCCTGCAGGTCCTGAATAACACTCTCTTCGGTATCGAACAGATCCACCACATAGAGATCTACGTCATAGCCGATGTTGACCTCACCCTGTAGCTGGATCTGCCACTGCACGTCCACGTGCGGCTGGTACCACTCGGGCGCCAGGTTGCCGCCATCGGTGGGTAGAGGCAGTAATAGTGCGGCAAGCAGGTTTAACGGAAGATCCATTGGGCACCGAAAAATGGCAGGTGTTAGTTAACCGATTTTTCATTGATGTGTGACAGATTACTGTTCAATTCCACGGTAAAAATGTAGATGTAGCGTGTCCACAATGACATTCTGTTACCTGACAGGGCGGCATGTTCGGCGGGGTGCTGCAGTCTGCCGGAGAGTGGAGGTGATGCTGTCGCCCGAACGTTCCGGCCAGTGGACGCCGGCAAATCTGATTCACGGGCAGGGGCAAGAATGATGGCTAAGGATAATGAACCGGCTATTACGGTAACGTCTCATGGGGCGGCAGGAGAGGTGACCGGCTCTTGTCACCGGCTAACCGTGCAGGGCAAGTCCGTGTTGCTAGACTGCGGTATGCATCAGGGTGGTGATGTGGTGAAACGTCTGCAGGAGGAGCGTTTCGACTTCAATCCCCGGGATATTGATGCGGTGGTGCTGTCCCATGCTCACCTGGACCATAGTGGTCTGTTGCCCCTGCTGGTGGCAGAAGGCTTTGGCGGGCCGATTTACTGCACCCATGCCACCCGAAACCTGCTGGCGATTATGCTCGAGGACGCTGCCAGTATTTACCAGCGTGATCTGGACAATGGTAACTTGCGTCGCCGTCGTGCCGGCCGCCGCCAGTTGAGTCCCCGTTATACCCTCGATCATGTGCGCCAGGTGCTGGAACAGTGCCAGCCACTGAGTTATCGCCAGGATGAAACGATTCTGTCTGGCCTGGATTTGAGCCTGCTGGATGCCGGGCACATTCTCGGCTCCGCGGTGGTTGTGTTGACCGTGGCCGGGGAGCCTCCTCGGACGCTGGTCTTTTCCGGTGACCTGGGGGCCAGCCAGCGCGTGCTGATGCGGCCACCTGAAGTGCCCGAACGTGCAGACCTGGTGTTGATGGAAAGTACCTACGGCGACCGTGATCACCGTAGCCAGGAAGACACCATGACAGAGCTGGAACAGATCATCGCCGAGGCGCGCAATGATGGTGTGATCATGATGCCGGCCTTTGCGGTTGGTCGAACTCAGGAATTACTGTTCCACTTGGGCTGTCTGTATCACCGGGGTCTGCTGTCCGGTTGGCAGGTGTTTCTGGACAGCCCCATGGCGCTGGAAGTCACACGACTCTATGACCAGTGGCTGGATGCCATGGATAAAGATGATCAGCGAGTGATGGCCCATTTCGGGGCCCGTTCACTGCAAGAGTTTTTGCCGGTGCTCTCTCCCACTCCCGACGTGGAGCAGTCCATGCGCATCAACCGCATTGAGCGTGGCGCCATTATCATTGCTGGCAGTGGCATGTGTAACGGGGGCCGTATCCGTCATCACCTCAAGCACCGTCTGTGGCAGGAACGTAATCATCTGGTGTTCACTGGCTACCAGGCACGCGGCACTCTGGGGCGGCAGATAGTGGATGGGGCCAGCCATATCCGCATGTTCGGCCAGCGTTTTGTGGTGCGTGCCCAGTGCCATACGCTGGGCGGTTTCTCTGCCCATGCCGGTCGTAATGAGCTGTTGGCCTGGGCAAAGGGCATTGGTGGGGAGCCCCGGTTTCGTCTGGTCCATGGCGAGCCAGAGGCGCTGGAAAGTCTGGCCGGTGCCTTGAGTGAGATGGGGATTCCGGTGTCTGTGGCCGAGCCCCAAGTAGCGTTCTCGCCAGATTTTTCCTGAGGCCCACAATGGATGCTTCCGCGCGGCCGCAATGGCATAACGACAGCGGGGTTGCCGCTCTCGATGCCCTGGAGAGTCAGGCTGAGGGGCTAACCAGTGAGCAGGTGGCTGCTCGTCGTGGCCGCTTCGGCGAAAACCGTTTGCTGGAGCAGAAGCCTCGCAGTGTCTGGCGGCGCCTGGCCAGCCAGTTTCATAACGTACTGCTGTATATCCTGCTGGCTGCGGCGCTGTTGGCGTTGCTGCTGGGCTATTACAGTGATGCCACGGTAATCCTGCTGGTGGTGGTGATCAATGCCCTGGTGGGCTTCGTTCAGGAAGGCAAGGCTGAGGCCGCCCTGCGCTCGATCCAATGCATGCTGGTTTCCCATTGCCAAGTACTTCGTGATGGTCGGCCGCATACCCTGGAAGCCAGTGAGCTGGTGCCGGGGGATGTGGTGATACTGGCCGCCGGGGACCGGGTGCCGGCGGATCTGCGCCTGCTCTAGGTGCGTGAGCTTCACTGTGACGAAGCCATGCTCACCGGCGAATCGGTACCGGTTGCCAAACAGCAGGATTCGTTACCCGGCGATTTTCCCCTGGCGGAAAGGCGCAATATGGCCTGGATGGGGTCCCTGGTGACCACAGGCAGCGCCCAGGGCGTCGTGGTGGCCACCGGCATGGCAACCCAGCTGGGGCACATTGGGAACCTGGTGGCCACGGTCAGTGCGCCGGTGACCCCGTTGACCCGGGCGCTGACTCGTTTCGGTCACCAACTGGCGTTGCTGATCATTGTGGTGAGCGGTATAGGGCTGGCCTGGGGGGCCGGCATCATGGGGCTGGCGCCCGGCGAATTGTTACGGGTTGCCGTGGGGGTGGTGGTAGCGGCGATTCCGGAAGGGTTGCCGGCGGTGGTCACCATTACCCTGGCCATAGGCGTGCAACGGATGGCCAGGAACCATGCGGTGATTCGCAAGTTGCCGGCGGTGGAAGTGCTCGGTTCGGTGACGGTGATCTGCTCCGACAAGACCGGCACCCTGACCCGCAATGAAATGACCACCCGCACTTTTGTCACCGCTGCTGGTCAGGTGCAGTTGTCCGGCGAGGGGTATGCGCCGCAAGGCCTGGTTGAGAGCAACAGCCCGGCGGCATTGGAGATTTTTGCCCGCGCCGCCCAGGTGGCCATGCTGTGCAACGACTCCCACCTGAACCAGCGTGATGGGCAATGGGTGATGCGGGGTGATCCCACCGAGGGGGCCTTGTATGTGCTGGCGCGCAAGGCTGGACTGACGGAAGCGTTTCGCCAGCAGTGTCCGCGCAGGGATGAATTGCCCTTTGCCGCCGAGCGGCTCTACATGGCCACTCTCAACGAAGTGGCGGGTCAGCCCATGCTGATGGTCAAGGGCGCGCCGGAGCGCTTGCTGGCGCTGTGCGATCAGCAACAGAGCGGCGACGGCGCCGAACCATTGAATAGCGACTATTGGCAACAGCAATTGGAGAGGTTGGCCGGGGAGGGCATGCGGGTGCTGGGACTGGCCTGCAAGGTCATGCCCTCGATGGACCGTCCTATTGGCCATCCGGATCTGGAGCAGGGGCTGGTGTTCCTCGGCTTGACCGGCACCACGGATCCGCCCCGTCAGGAAGCGGTCACTGCGGTGGCGCAGTGCCAGCAGGCCGGTATTCGCGTCAAGATGATTACCGGTGATAACCCCCGTACCGCATCGGTCATCGCCGCCCAGTTGGGGCTGCGCGGCCAGCGTGTAATCACCGGCCAGGAATTGTCTGCACTGGATGACGGACAACTGGATCAGGTGCTGGCCGAGGTAGATGTGTTTGCCCGCACCTCGCCGGCGGACAAGCTGCGTCTGGTGGAGCGGTTGCAGGCCGGGGGGCAGGTAGTGGCGATGACCGGAGATGGTGTCAATGATGCGCCGGCGCTGCAGCGCGCCGACATCGGCGTCGCCATGGGCGGCAAAGGCACCGATGCGGCCCGTGATGCGTCGGCCATGGTGCTCACCGATGACAATTTTGCCACCATTGCGGCGGCGGTGCGCGAAGGGCGCACGGTCTACGACAACATCGTCAAGGCACTGCTGTTTCTGTTGCCTACTGGTCTTATCGAGGCGTCGGTATTACTGGTGGCGGTGGTGCTCGGTACGCCGCTGCCGATTACCCCGGTGCAGATACTCTGGGTAAACATGATCACGGCAGTCACCCTAGCGTTGGCGTTAGGGTTTGAACACGGCGAACCGGATCTGATGCGCCGCCCCCCACGGCCACCCAGCCAGGGATTGGTATCGCCATTGTTGCTGGGGCGCCTGCTGTGGGTGGGTGCCCTGGGCACCGCGCTGGTGTTCTGGCAATTCAGCCGTTTCGCCGAGACGGATCTGGATCTGGCGCGAAATATGGCGGTGCTCACCCTGGTATGGATTGAGATTACCTACCTGTTTGCCTGCCGCCGGCTACTGGCCCCTGCCTGGTCCGATCTGTCGCTGACGAGACTGTTGCCAACCCTGATGGCGGTGCTGGCCGTGTTGCTGCTGCAGTGGCTGTTTTTCGTGGTGCCCTTCATGCAAACCCTGTTCGCTTCCCGCCCCCTGTCCCCGGCTTTCTGGGGGCAGGCAGCGGCGGTGGCGCTGTTATTGTTGCTGGCAGTGGAAATGGAAAAATGGCTGATCCGCCGCCTGCGTTCTCGCCGCCATCAGCGAAGGGCATCCGGGTCGCCGAGCCCCTGAGCCGCGGCATTTTCATCAGTGGTCAGCCAGGGCGTGGCCGGCTGGCCCAGTAGCTCCGCTACCTGCTGCAAGACATGGGCCCAGGTGCTGTGGTTGGCGTAGAGCATGCCGAAGGTGTCCAGTGTACCGCCGCGATTGCGATAGCCCAGGAAGCGGCTGCGTTCACCGGTATCCAGCGGGCGCATCACACCGCTGAACACTTCCGGGTGACCGTGGACCAGGAATACCCGTTCCGCCACGGTTGGCAACAGCTGTGTCATGGCGGAGAGGGAATGCAGGCTTTGCGCTTCCTCGGAATCGCGCGGGAGCCGAAAACGTCCGGGCTCCTGTATCACCGACAGGCAATGGGGCATGCCATGCTCTTTCAGGCGCTGGCTGGCCCGTTGCATTTCCACCAGCTGGTAGGCGCCGATGGCTACCAGCTGTACCCGGGGCGACGGGTCCTGATGCAGGCACAGGGCGCCCTGGTCCGTCAGTTCCCGGGCCTGCTCTTCACTGAGTTGCGCGGGCTGGGGATTTTTCGGCACCACCAGAACGGCGACCTGCCCCCGGCTGCGGTAGATTTTCAGGAGTGCCTGCACTGCGCTGCGCGCGTCCACCGGAAACAGCACCGGCGCCACATCCTGCATTTCCGCCAGCCAGGCTTCGCACAGGGTTGGGTCCTGGTGGGATTGCTCATTCTTGCCGTTTTCCCAGGTGTGAGAACTCAGCAGAATCGGCACGCTGATCCAGTGGGGGCCTCGGTCGGCATGGCGGCGCTGTCTCGAGAAGAGAATTTCCTGGCGCATGGCGCCGAGCATTTTCACCGCAAAGGCCTCGTAGCTGGCAACCAGATTGAGTCCCTGCTTGTTGGCCAGGGCGGCACATACCACCGCTTCTTCATTGAGGGCGGTGATCACCGAACCATGCAGGGATTCGGCAATGCCTTGCTCCGGATCGGTGACCCGATGCTGCAACAGGTCCAGGCTTTCATTGAGACGGTTGCTGCGCATCTCGTCCGGGTTGCCAACCCGCACCCGTAATGCCGGGTTCGCTTTCACCAGTGCCACAAAGGCCTGGTCGATGGCCGCCATGGGAGCGGCGGGTAGTGTCAGGCCTGCCAGGTCGGGGAACTGTAATGGGGAAACCGGCGCCGGTTCTGCCAGGGGATGGTCCCGCTCCAGTGGGCGCTGGCTGTAACCATGATTGTTCAGTAATGCGACTGCTGCCTGCAGTGCTTCCGGCGGCACAAAAAGCGCGCCGGCGCCGTCGTTGAATCGCTGGCGGGTTTTCGCATCACTGGCCGGGTTATCAACCAGTGGCAGGTTGTGCGCAGCATTGGTGCCGGCACCGGGAAAGCCGAACCCCTTTGTCGTCTCGGCGATGATGTAGGGCAGCGGGGCTGGGTAATCAGCTTGCCGACGCAGGTTGCCCAGACGTTGTTCCGCTTCCAGCAAGGCCCAGGCAAAGGCTGCCGGATCGCGCCCGTCGATGGTGATCGGATCAAAGCCGTTGAGGGTCAGGTGGCCGGCGAACCAGCTGCTGCCACCGGACTGGCTGAGACTGGTACGCTGGTCAATACGGCGGCCGTTGGCAATCATCACCGGCAACAGGTCGCCGCAGTCCTGGCCCCGCCACCAGCGAGGCGTCCAGTCACTGCCACGTTGTTCTTCGAAGGCGCCATCACTGAGAAATGCCACCAGTGATTGGTCGGGTAATGGCATGTGGGCGTACTGCAGTTCTGCAAATCCCAGGTAGCCTCCCTCCATGATGCCGCCGGCAGTGTAGGCGTTGACGTGGCTGCCCAGTGGCGATTGCGGATAACCGTCTGCCTTGACGCCGTAATGATAAAAATCTGCCACAAAACGGGCGAGCCCGGCCTCGTCGAGACGGTAACGTTGCGCATGGGCCGGAGACAGATTGCCGGTGAGCAGATTCACCGCATCAATGGCCGCCACGCAATGCCCTTGTCCCATGAGCCAGCTGCGGGTCTTGCCGCTCAGACTGTTGGCGAGCAGATAGCCGACATAGGCCGGCACCATGTTGAGGGCACCGCCAGTATGACCTTCCGGTGTCTGCTTGAAATCGTCGGCAGTCAGCGGTTGGCCATCCAGCCGCGGGCGCTGCACGTAGGTCATGTTGGCTACCAGCCACATACCCATACAGGTGAGGCGATCCGCTGCTGCCAGCAGTGCCAGCCAGCGTCCGCGGGTGACCGGGTCGCCGGCCTTATCCAGCAGCGTCTTCAGGCGCGACAGGGTAGAGTCATTGTGTTGAATAACACCATAACCGGCAGACCAGGGTTGCATGTCATCGGGCAGGGAAGGGGCGTCTTGCATGATCATTGCTCTCCGTGTCTGTCTGATCGACGTGGTTCATCATGGCTGAAGCGATAGTGATGACGCCAGGGAGTGAAACGCAGATAGTATGACAGCAGTCCGTCACTGATTTGTTGACAAGGAGCAGAGACGTAGCAATGGAGTATGTAACAACGGTACTGGGTGGTGTGGGCCTTTTTCTGCTGGGCATGTGGTTGATCACCGAAGGGCTGAAAGTGGCTGCCGGTGCGTCACTGGAAAAGCTGCTGGCCAGTTGGACTCGCAATCGCCTGCGTGGTCTGTTGTCCGGCACCTTGTTGACGGCGCTGGTGCAGTCATCCAGCGCCATAACGGTGGCGGCACTGGGTTTCGTCAATACCGGCCTGTTGCGATTCGAACGGGCGGTGTGGGTGATCTTTGGCAGCAATCTGGGTACCACGCTGACGGCCTGGGTGGTGGCGCTGGTAGGGGTCAAGTTTCAGATCAATGCCATCGCCCTGCCGTTGGTGGGTATCGGTGCCCTGATGCGGGTGTTTGCGCCGGCGGACCGTTATCGCAATCTGGGTATGGCGCTGGCGGGGTTTGGCGTGTTGTTTCTGGGCATCGAGGTACTGTCCAGCGGGTTCCAGCACATGGGAGAGAGTTTCCCGTTACCCGATGCCGGAACACCGTTGGTGTGGCTGATTCTGGTGGGCATTATTCTGACCACCCTGATGCAGTCCTCCAGTGCCGCTGTAGCGTTGGTGCTCACGGCTCTGGCTGGCGGGTTGTTGGGTTTTCGCGAGGCGGCGGCAGTGGTGATCGGCGCGAATGTGGGCACTACCTCCACAGCGTTGTTGGCTACGCTTGGGGCGACGGCCAATGCGCGACGTCTGGCGGTGGCCCATGTTCTGTTCAATATTCTCACTGGTGTGATGGCGCTGTTATTACTGAGCCCCTTGTTGGACCTGGTGGGCTACCTGGCCGGGCTGTGGCAGCTGGATGGTGATCCCGCAGCGCAACTGGCGCTGTTCCATACCTGCTTCAACCTGATGGGCATTGCACTGATGTGGCCGCTGGAACCGACTCTGAGCCGCTTCCTCTTGCGCCGTTTTGGTGAGCGTCAGAAGAGCACCGTACAGCTACAATTTCTCGACAGAAACCTGGTGACATTACCGGATGCGGCGAGAGTGGCGCTGAGTCAGGAAATGCAGCGTTTGCTGGCGCAGTATCCGCAGGCGCTGGCCACCTTGCCGGCACCTGATTCTGATCGTCTGGAGCAAATCGCGGATCGAACCCGGTTGCATGCCGGTGTGGGGGATTTCCTTGCCGATGTGGCTCGACAACAACTGGTGGATGAGCAGGTGGCAGCCTTTCAGATGGGGTGGCGGCTGCAGGGAAACCTGGTGAACATGGATGAAACCCTGCAACGGCTCAATGGTTTCGGCCTGGCCATGCAGCGCCACTCTGACTGGCCTGTTATTCAGGCGTTACTGTCACACTGGTTTGCCAATGCCAGCAGAGTGATGGAACAGGACTGGCAGCGTGGCGGTGAACGGGGAGCGGATGCGTCTCTGCTTGGGCAATATGAAAGTACCAAGAGTGCACTGCTGGCGAATGCCATGGCTGGCAAACTGTCCCGCCAATCCCTGGATCTGGCGTTGCAAAGTCTGAGTCAGGGACGCTGGTTTCTGGAGCAATGGCAGCGGGCGCTGGAATATCATCATCAATTGTCTGCTCGTGACCCTGTCGATGGCTCATTGGTTCCAGCAGCAGAAATGGTATCGATTGGGGAACAGGGAAAAGCAACAGTTTCACGCGAGCGCGATACAGAAAACGCTTATTGAGTGACCGTTACTACCGCAATGGCCGAGGAACAACCATTGCCTGTTTTTGCCAAGCGCTCAATAACATCAGGGCCTTTGCCGTCAGGAGGAGACGGGTTTCTTGTGTCGGCCTAAAACGTAACTTCAACCGTGACGGTATCGGAGTAACTGCCCGCCTCGGCGGTGGGGTTGGCGAAAACGCGCCCGTAAACTGTGAGGTTTATTGCTGAGCCAGTGCCCAGCCCGATACCCGTCTGGAGGGTGCCTGGCGTGTTACCCCAGTCTACGGAGCGGGCCGCATCCTGATAAAGCTCGTAGGCCACCTGATCGGTGCCATTGGTCATCTCCCGATTACCGGTAAGCCCTCCGTTGAGGCCGACCTCGAAGTCGGTACTGTTTGTACAGCGCACGGTCACGGTGGAGGTGCTATCCACTTGAGCGAGGGGAGTATTGCGGGTACCAAAATCCAGATCGGTGGCTGCCACCTGGCATTGATCCGGGATGGTTACCTGGGCGGTCAGGGTGTAGTTGTCGGTAATGGCGCCGGCCCCTGCACTGCAGCTCTGGTTGAAGCCGCCCGTGCGCACGCGTACCTGGGAGCCGGTCATCAGTGCTTGATGAAACTCTGCTCGAGTGGTGCCCGGCAGCGGGCCAGGAAGCAACCCATATAGGGTAACGGTACCGCTGTCATTGAAGGTGAAGAACGGCATGTTCACATTGACGGGTATGCCGGAGTTTGTAGCTCCGCCCGGTTGCCCGACTACCTCTACTCTGGCTGCAGAGGTATAGACATTAAAGGGGATAGACGGGGGCTGATTGCTATTGGCTACCAGTCGTCTCGGTAGCATGCCTCCGCTGTTGTCATTGGCGACGTGGACGCACATGGTGTTCTGGTTCGAATCAAAGAAACCACGGGTACAAGACCAGTTCACCGTAACCTGTGTTAGTACATTACCGCCGGTAAAGGGATCCACGTTGCCGAAGTCCAGGGTTGGACTGCCCTGTAAGCTGCAATTTACAGCACCCCATGCACAGGGTGTCAGAAAGAGTACGGCACCGCCCAGCAGCACGTTTCCCCTTTTCATTTTTCCTCCTCAACGGGCAACGTCAGGCTCTTGCCGTTGGCGGTAAATGTTACTGCAACAGGCTGGCCGCTAAAGTCATCGGTGTCCAGCCACAGCTCGCTATCGGGAAGCACGTAACCTGCTAGGCCTTTGTGAATAATGTGGCGTTGTTGTTGATTATCCAGCCAATAGGCGTCGACAAGACGGGCATGGCCATTGCCACCGTTATGAATGACAAAGCGACCCTGTTGTCGTGTGACTGACAGCGCATGGGTCTGGCTCTTGTCGCCGACAAACACCGGCACGGAAAGCCTGAGTAGCACTTTCAGTTGGGCACCGCGCTCCGATTCGGTATCCGGGACTTCGCTGATGATCAGGCGATAGCTTTTTTCCTTTTCAGAGTCCGTAGGCCGTTGCCTCACTACTCGTACTATCTGATCGCTGTTGCCTGGGATCATGGTCACCGGCGGGGTGATTACCAGATCCTGTTGTCTTTTTAGCTGAGTTTCACCGCCTTCCTGTTCCCAGGCAAAAAGCTGTAGCTGGTAGAAGCCATCTTCATTGGAGCCATTGGTAAGGGTGAAGGTGGCGTTGGGCTGCGTCGGGCTCATGTTGAGCCGGATGGGAGCCACGGTTAGCTGTCCGGCCATTAAGGAGGGTGCCAGGGTCAGCAGCACGGGGACGATGAGGACAGCAAAGCGTTTGATCATGATGCACATTACTCTTTATGGATTGCTGGTTTCAGACGTTGGATGACAAGTATAGGGACCAATCCGTGGCAAGGTTCCTGGCGCGGGTGTGAAATTGAAATCGGCGGTACACCGTTTGCCATTGTCAATAATATCCAGCGTATTCTCGCCCGCCTCCAGGCCCTGAATAAAGACTTCTCCATCGTAGCCCACTACCGTGACATCATCGTCACTGAAGAGTGCTCGGCTTCCGGCAGGGAGCGGTTTGCCTTGGGGATCATGTATCACAACAACCGCACTGTGTATTTGTTCCACCGAGAAGCGTGCGGTGATGCCGGTAAGGTCTGCGGGTTTGATCAGTAATTCCGTGTCACCGATCCGGGCATCCACCGGCAGATCGTTGACATCAATGTTCAGCTTGTTTTCCGTGAAAGGAATCATGTCGGGCAACAACAATGTACCGTTGCGATTGGTATGGCCGATTACCCGGTTAGCACGGCGAACCGGGACATTGGTGAAGTCACCGGCGTCGACAATGGCAAAGCTGTCGTTCATGGTGTTGGCGGCAAACACGTCTTCGTAATTGGTCACCAGGGAACCGCTCAGGTTGGCAAAGGTACTGGTGCTATCCTGCTGACGGAACACGCCGGCCTGCACATCAAGATAAGGCGTCCACCAGCGACCGCTGGCCCGCCGGATGCCGTCTGAATCTGGGCTATAGGCCAGATCCCAGCCCAGGTCCCAGAACTGTTCAACCTGGCGCTGCAGGGTCAGAACGGTGCTGGTATCGTCGGTTTTTTCATCATGGCTGATACGCGCGCCTGCTTGCACAGGGCGATCCCGGGAGCGATCGAGATAGTAATTGAACGAGGCCAGCCAGGTGCGATCCTCACTATCATCCAGGTTCTGGTTAACACTCAGGGTCAGCGATAGTTGCCGCCAAAGTGTACGGTTGTGGCCAATCACCAGAAAGCGGTTTTCATCGCCATTAAATAGCTTTGTGTCCAGATAGCTGGCATTGAGGCTGCCCTGGCGGCGGCCCAGGTTCAGGCTGCCATTGATCTGCAGGCTGCTTTCGATGGCCGGGCGAATATCCAGGCTGTTGCCCAGATCTCTGTACCCCTCGGTGCGGCGTGTGTATTGACCGCTGAGACCAAAACGGCGGGTGCGGAATTCATGCCCGGCCGCCCACTGCGTCCCCTGGCTGATGTCATCCTCGCCGTGCGCCAGAGACACATTGCTGACCCCCAGTAATCCGGGGCGGAACACTACGCCGGCGCCGGCATTGGTGAGGGATTCACTGGCATTTGCGGTGGCTTCCAGAGTGACGCGGTCGTTGAGGCCATAACGTGCTACCCCGGTGGCGACCGGGTCGTTGTCGTAATCATTGGAGCGCACGCTATAGAAGCGCCGGGGGGCGCCCACCGTGGCGGAATAGTCCCAATAACCCTCTCGCAGCAATTGTGGGCTGACATAAAAGGGAACGGTCTGGCTGACTTGCCGCCCCAGGGTGTCAGTGGTGACGACCTGGACTTCCCCTAGCCCGGTAAGGCGGGGTGAGGTTTCCAGCAGGAAAGGACCCGGCTGAACATCCTGTTCTGTGAGCCGCAAGTCGTTGACGAAGACTTCCAGAGCAGACGGAAGTGTTGCGGAGCCACTGATTTCAGGAAGCGGGAAGGTAATCAGATCCGGGCGAGAGGCAAAATTGCGTGACACCTGGACACCGGCGAGCCGTACGGTCGGGGTCCAGCTCAATGCCCCATTCAGTGTGTCGCCAACCACATAGGTGCGCATTTGGTCCGGGTTGGTATAGCGCCAGAAACTGTCCAGCCGCACATAGTCCCCGGAGGTCTCCGGGTCCGAATCGTTCCAACGCACCACCCCACTGCTGCTGAAAGCGCCCCAGTCTCCGAAAAAGCGGGCCTCATGACTGGCAGAGGTGGTTTGGTCACCGTTTTCCTGTCGAGTGCTGAACGCATCATAATTCAGCAGTGCACCCTGGCCCCGCTGCACCGGAGTGTTGCTCTGGAAGGTACCAGCCGTGAACGACTGGTTAGGCAGCCACTCTGCAGGTACAACCAGATTGATCTGTTGGGCATTGTTATCGTACCGACCGGCAATGCCCATCTCATCAAGGCTCTGCCATTGGGCCTGTGGCGGTGTCGGAAATTTAACGCCGATTTTTTGTAATTCCCGGGTTTCTACGGCCAGCTCTTGGCCATAGACCTGAGTGGGCAGCATGTGAGCAGTAGCTGCGCCGTTGAGGATAAGTTGCGGATACGCAATATAGGCAGCGTTACTGTTGCCACGGGCCTGGGCGCGAAGGCGGGCAACATCTGACTGCGAGAAGGTTTGATTCAGAGATACCTGGCTCTGCTGTGCCTCACCGGCATCTGCAAGCCGTGAATCTTGCCCCCAGGCAGGTCCGGACCAGCACAAAAACGCCGCGAGCAGGCAGGCAGGGGCGGCGAGCACCTGACTCTCTGGCAAGCGGCGAATTGACGTGGGTAATATTTTCACGCAAATGCATCCCCGAATGTGTCCGCCCCACAGTGGGGGCGGTAAACGTCGGCTATGCGGATCAGAATGTGACGGTCACGGTGACGGTATCACTCAGGTCGATCCCGGTGTCGCCGTCGATGTTGTCAGCAGCATCAATGGTCGCTGTCTGGGCGGGAATCAGGCCGTATACGGTGAAATCCTGCTGGGCACTGTTACCCGTGTCGGAGACCACGCTGGTATTGTCCCAGTCGGTGCTGTTACCGGCATCTTGGTACAGCTCATACGCTACCGATGATCCTGCAGCGGTGGTCATGGCGCGGCTGCCATTGGTGCCACTCAGGCCGATATCGTAGGCCGTGCCAGTAGAGCAGGTAACACCGACGGTGCTGGTGGAGGTGACGCCCCCGGCGTTCACATCGGCTTCGGTCTGTGTGCCGAAATCCAGATCCGTGGCCTGATCAATAGTGCATGAGGCAAGCAGAGTGAGCAGTACCTCGAAGGTGTCGGTTTCAGTGGCTGCCTGGCTAGCCAGGGGGGCACAGAGTAGGGCCGCAGTCAGTGCAGAAGCCGTATAGAGTTTCTTCATTGGGTTCTCCTGGCCGGTCTCAGACCGGATGTTGGTATGAAAATATGTGAACTAAGTCACACTTCTGGTGTGACGCAAATATGCCTAGGACGATTTTCTTAGTAAACAAGAAACCTGTAATAGGACGTAAAATGCGGATGGATGGTAGTAATTGGAGTGCTATTGGTAGCAAATAAACGGTGAGCGCTTGGTGAAGCAGCCATGTGTCTAATGCAGGGCAGTTCCAGGGGCCTGGTTTTTTTGGCTAATTATTCAACGTGATCGAGAAACGGGCCCGCTACCTTGCGATAACGGGCCCGTACTCCCTGGTCCAGAGGAAGGTAACTGATCAGGACTGCGGGGTGCGGATCACCAGCAGTCGTTCTTCTGTCATGTCGTTGATGGCCCAGCGAATGCCTTCTCGGCCCAGGCCGGAATCCTTCACGCCGCCGTAGGGCATGTTGTCTACCCGCCAGCTGGGTACGTCGCCGATCACCACGCCGCCCACTTCCAGTTCGTCCCAGGCTTTGTGGGCCTTGTACAGGTCGCGGGTGAAGATGCCGGCCTGCAGGCCGAACTTGGATTCGTTGACGGTGTTCAACGCGTCGTCGAAATCGCTGAAACGGCTGACCACCGCCACCGGGCCGAAGGCTTCCTCTTCCACGATGTTGGTGCCCTTGGGGGCATTTTCCAGCAGTGTGGCTTGCAGCATGGCGCCATCGCGCTTGCCGCCCACCAGCAGGGTGGCGCCGGCATCCACCGCTTCATTGATCCAGTTTTCCAGACGTTTCGCTTCGCCTTCGGAAATCACCGGGCCGATAAAGGTGTCTTCGTCTTTCGGGTCACCCATTTTCAGGGCGGCGGTTTTTTCCACCAGTTTGGCTTTCAACTCGTCGTAGATGGCGTCGTGGATCAGGATGCGCTGTACGCCGATGCAGCTCTGGCCAGACTGGTAGAAGGCGCCGAAGACGATACGCTCCATGGCATCGTTCAGGTCTGCATCTTCATCGACGATCACGGCGGCATTGCCGCCCAGCTCCAGGATCACCGGTTTTTTGCCGGCGCGGGCTTTCAGGTCCCAGCCCACATCCGGGCTGCCGGTAAAGCTGAGCAGTTTGAAGCGCTCATCGGTGGTGAACAGGTCGGCGCCTTCGCGATGACAGGGCAAAATGGAAAACGCGCCTTTGGGCAGATCGGTCTCCGCCAGCACTTCACCGATGATAATGGCGCCGATGGGAGTCCGGCTGGCCGGCTTGAGCACAAAGGGGCAGCCGGCAGCGATGGCCGGGGCGACTTTGTGGGCCGCCAGGTTCAACGGGAAGTTGAACGGGGAAATAAATGAGCAGGGGCCGATGGGCACGCGCTTGACCATGCCGCGATAGCCTTTGGCGCGGGCGGAGATCTCCAGGTTGGGCATTTCGCCATCAATGCGCACGGCTTCTTCGGCAGCTACCCGGAAGGTGTCGATCAGGCGGCCCACTTCGCCACGGGCATCCTTGATGGGTTTGCCGGCTTCAATGCACAGGGCCAGGGCCAGTTCGTCGTAGCGCTCTTCAAAGCGTTTCACGCAGTGATAGAGGATCGCCTGGCGCTCGTAGGGCGCCAGTTTTGCCATGGCACCAGCGGCCTTGTCGGCGGCGTCGATGGCTTTATCAATGGTGGCCGCATCGGCCATGGCTACTCGGGTGGCCACTTCACCGCTGTATTTGTCGGTGACATCCAGGTCCTGGTTGGCGAAGACGGCTTCGTTGGCCAGGTAGTAGGGGTAAGAATTCTTCAACATTGTTTTCTCCAAAGGCTGAAGAACGCCGGAAGCCGGACGCCTGGCGCCTGACGCTGGAAATCAAGAGCGTCAGGCGTGTGGCGTCCGGCGTCTTGCGTCCTTACAACTTGCTGCTCAACTCGCGAATTTCCCGGTTGAGGATGCGACTGTTGTCGCCGTAAGCCACCATGCAGTCGATCACATGCACGCCGCCGGTCTGGTAGCACTCTTCCACCAGGGGTCCCAGGCCGGCGGTAGATTCCACCCGGTGGCCATAGGCGCCATAGGAACGGGCGTAGTCGACGAAATCCGGGTTACCGAAATCCAGACCGAAGTCCTGGAAATCCATGTCGTTCTGTTTCCACTTGATCATGCCGTAGCCGTCATCGCGCAAAATCAGTACCACGATGTCGAGCTTCAGGCGCACTGCGGTTTCCAGTTCCTGGCTGTTCATCATGAAGCCGCCGTCGCCGACGATGGCCATCACGCGCCGGTCCGGGTGCACCATCTTGGCGGCCATGCCGGAGGGCAGGCCGGCACCCATGGTGGCCAGGGCGTTATCCAGCAGCACGGTGTTGGGTTTGGTGGCCGGGTAGTTACGGGCAAACCAGATTTTGTACATGCCGTTATCCAGGGTGAGGATGCCATCCTCGGGCATGATCTTGCGGATCTCGTCCACTAGCCGCTGCGGGCGGATCGGGAAGCTGTCGTCCACAATGCCTTCACGGATGTGTTTCTGCAGCGCATCGCGGATACGGTGAAAGTCGGAGAAACCCCAATGTTCCTGTGGCTCCAGGCGTTCCTTGAGCTGCCACAGGCTGTTGGCGATGTCGCCCACCACTTCGATCTGCGGGAAGTACACCGGATCCACCTGGGCGGAGTTGAAGTTGATGTGAACCACTTCGGCGCCACCGGGGCGCATGAAGAAGGGCGGCTTTTCCACCACGTCGTGGCCCACGTTGATGATCAGGTCGGCTTGGTCGATGGCGCGGTGTACGAAGTCGCCGTCGGACAGGGCGGTGTTGCCCAGGAAGTGCGGACCGGTTTCGTCCACTACCCCTTTACCCATCTGGGTGGTGATTACCGGAATGCCCAGTTTTTCCACGAACTGGCGCAGCATCTTGCTGGTCAGCTTGCGGTTGGCGCCGGCACCGGCCAGCAACAACGGCTTGCGGGCGCCCTGGATGGCCTCGATGGCCCTGCAGATGGCCTTGTCTTCGGCAATCGGGCGGCGGGTTGAGCTGGGCTCGGTGACCGGCATGGTGGAATGTTCGCGGGCGATATCTTCCGGCAATTCCAGGTGGGTGGCGCCGGGGCGCTCTTCCTGGGCCAGGCGGAAGGCCTCACGGATGCGGGTGGGGATGCTGTCACCGCTGACCACCTGCTTGGTGAATTTGGTGAGCGGGCGCATCATGTCGACCACATCAATGATCTGGAACTGGCCCTGCTTGCTGGTCTTGATCGGCTTCTGGCCGGTGATCATCACCATGGGCATGGCGCCAAGCTGGGCATAGGCGGCGGCGGTCACGAAGTTGGTAGCGCCGGGGCCCAGGGTGGACATGCAGACACCAGCCTTGCCGGTGAGTCGACCATAGGTGGAGGCCATGAAACCGGCGGCCTGTTCGTGGCGGGTAATCACCAGTTTGATTTTCGAGCCGCGCAGGGACTCCAACAGGTCCAGGTTTTCTTCCCCGGGGATGGCGAAGACGTGTTCAACCCCTTCAGCTTCCAGGGCGCGAACGAACAAATCTGATGCTTTCATGGTGCGTTGTCTCCAGTTGATCCCGCTATCGGTTTTGGCTGTCAGCGGGAGTCCACGATGCGTGGCTGTCAAAATTCACCGCGGTTAATGCAAGGATGGTGCCGCATTTTCCTCATGCTGGTGCAGGAAAGTTGCTTTAAGTTGGTGCGCCACCTGCACGTCGGGCTTCACTATAGCGCGCCGAGGCCGGGAACAGGTATGGGGTAATCTGATCTGTTTCATTAACAAATATGATATTCCCGCTTGAGGCCGCAGGCAGGTCACGGCAGAGTCAGCGCTAGCAGGTTGTCAAGGAGCGATCACTATGAAAAAAGTCTGGTTTATCGGAGCCGTCTCGCTACTGGCGTTGCTGGCGGCGGGTGTGGCTGGAGTACACCGCTGGTTTAATCCGCCACCTCCCCCTGTGCAGCTGTTTACCAACGGTACCATTCTGACCATGGATCCGGGCAATCCCCAGGTGGATGCCATGCTGGTCAAGCGCGGCGAGATCGTGGCGCTGGGTGACAGCGATGCATTGCGTGATCAGGTGAGTCGCGATGTGCGGGTGGTGGATCTGCAGGGCGGGGTGTTGATGCCCGGCTTTATCGAGGCCCATGGCCATTTCCCCGGTGAGGGACTGTCGGCGGTGGCGGTGGATGCCAACAGTCCGCCGATTGGTGACCTGGACAGTATTGATACCCTGCTCGAGCGGTTGCGTACCCTGGCTCAGCGGCGCCCGGACGGGGCGCTGATGGCCTACGGGTTCGACGACACCACCGTGAGTGACCAGCGTTATCCTACCCGGGCGGAGCTGGATGCAGTCAGTGAAACCAGACCGATCATGGTGTTGCACATCTCTGGCCATCTGGGGGTGGTGAATTCGGCGGCCCTGAAGGCCATGTCCATCAACGAGAACGTGCCGGATCCGCCTGGTGGTTATTATGGTCGCGATGACGACGGCCGTCTCAATGGCTTGCTGGCAGAGACCGCGTTCAACCCGGTGCGTGCCAACCTGTTGAAACTGTCGGCCATGGATGGCTACCGTGTCATGCGCCGGGCCTCACGGTTGTACCTGTCACGGGGTATTACCTTCGCCCAGAACGGCCTGGCCGATACCACCACCATCAAGGCGTTGGTGCCGGCGTTGCGGTTCGGACTGATCCCGCTGCGGCTCAGTATCTGGCCGGATGCGGCGGCCGAGCAGGCGCGGCAGGATGGCCAGTGGACCCTGCCAGAGGGTGAGCGAGTTCACCTGGGGTCGGTGAAGCTGGTCAGTGATGGTTCCTTGCAAGGCTATACCGGTTTTCTCAACGACCCTTATTTTACCGTCCCCGAGGATCACCCGCCGGAATATCTGGGCTTTCCCAACCAGTCGCCGCAGCAGCTCTCCGAGCAGGTGGTGGAATTCCACTGTGCTGGTCGGCAGACCGCGATCCATGCCAATGGCGATGCGGCCATCACCATGAGCCTGGATGCGGTGGCGGCGGCCCGGCAGCAGTGCCCGGACGTGACCGTACAACCGGTACTGATCCATGCCCAGATGGCCACCGGTGAGCAACTGACGCGGATGCAGGGGCTGGATGTGATTCCCTCTTTCTTCAACAACCATGTGTACTACTGGGGTGATCGCCACCGGGATATTTTCCTGGGCCCGGAACGGGCTGCACGCATCAGCCCGCTGGCGGAAGCGGCTGATGCCGGGCTGCGCTTCACCCTGCATGCGGATTCACCGGTGGTGCCGTTTCAGCCGTTGCAACTGGCATGGAATGCGGTCCAGCGCCGTACCGCATCTGGCGCCATGCTGGGGCCGGAGCAGGCGATCCCGTTGGAGCGGGCCCTGCAGGCAGTGACCGTGGATGCTGCAAGGCAGCTGGGCGTAGCAGATCGGGTAGGGCAGTTGCGTATCGGCATGCGCGCGGATCTGGTCTGGCTGGATCGCGATCCGCGGGAATTTATCGGTGACTGGTCGTCTATCCAGGTGCGAGGGACCTGGGTCGATGGGGTACGCCGTTATCCGGAACGGATCGCGGAGTAAGTTAAAATGGGTCCGTCCATGCGGACCCTGTCAGGTCAGGCGAAGGGGCCTGAAGCGATCAGTGCCAGGTGCCTTCCAGGTTCTCGCATTGCTCCAGGAATTCCTCGGCGCTCATTTCAACCGTGTACGGGTCAAGGTGTGAGGCCACCTGTTCTTTAAGCTGCCCGACCACCTTGGACATGACTGTCAGGGTTTCTTCTACCTGTTCAATCGTTTCCAACAGGTCTTCGGCTTCTTGCTGGTAATCATCTCTGTCGTCGTAATCGCTCATGCGAAGCCTCCTGCAGTAGGGATGAGCCCCCAGTATCGGGCTCCGTTCAATGTTGCCAACGATGGCGACGTAAAACAAACAGGAAATCCTCGTTCTGATGAAACTTTCACCAGTCAAGACAAACGGTTGCAGCTGCTTGTTGTGCGGACTGGTGTTGCAGAGTGTTCGGAGGAGCGCCCAGAGTCAGAGAGATTGCCTGAATGCCTCCGGCGTGACATTAAACCAGCCCTTGAAGGCACGCCGAAAGTTGGAGCTGTCGTGGTAGTTCAAGAGGGCGGCAATAGCGTCGACGGTAAGTTTGCTATCACGCAGATAGTTGGCGGCTTGCTGCGAGAGGATATCTTTCTGAATATGTCGAAATCCTGTGTTCTCGGTTTTCAGTTTACGCGCAAGGGTTCGCTTGCTCATGAATAATGCGGCGGCGGTTTCCTCTTCTGTTAACGTTCCTGGTGGAAATGACAGCATCATTTTTTCTACTCGGTAGCGAAAGCTATGAGTACTGGATCGCAGTTGAGAAAGCATGGTTTCGCATTGCTGCAGCGCTAACTGGTAGTTTTCATGGTTGGCCGAAATATTGGGATAGAAGCACAGGGCTTTAGGTATTTTCGCCATTAACTGTTGTGCTGCAGAGAATCCGTAGGGGCCGGGTATATGCTTGTTGTATAAAGCGGCATGTGGTGGGGCGGAATGATTAAAGAAGGTCTCCACTTCGTGGGGCTCTCGCCCCAGAATAGACCCCGCTATCTCGAAAAACATCATGATAAAGGCTTCAGATAAACACCGCCGCATTTTATCCGTTAACGCTACATCGAAATGCACATAGCACTCCAACCATTCTCCCCGATCAAATAATTCTACACGCACAAAACTCATTCGTGTTGGTGCGTAGAGATGTATGGCTTGCAGTGCCTCAAATAAATTCGCGCTGCTTAGTGCCAGAAATCCCATGGCGCCGTGGGTCGCTGGAGTCAGGCGTTGTCCCAAACGAAAACCAAAGGCTGGGTCGTTACTGATATCAAGTGCATTGCTAAGCAATTGGATCTGCTGGTGGGCGCTGAGCAGGGTATCTTCGTCAAGCAGCTGTTCAACCCTAAGCCCTGTATTGGGTAACAGCCGGCCCAGGTCGTGCGCCTGAAGGCCGAGCTCGCGAGCAATGAGGCGTGCGTAATGTGACGGGTTGGAGGCAAGGCTGTTGGCTGGGCCGGTTGGCATTGTCATGGATTGCTCTACGCAATAGATCAGCCTGATTGTCTTTAAATGACCCCCTGTTGTCAAAAAATGACCTGCTGTTGCGTTTTGCCTTGGCGCACTGTTGTGGGTAACACAATAACAAAGTGAGGCAATGTGATGGCCAGTGTGACCATTATTGAGTTTGGTGGTACCGAGCATGAGGTAGAGATTGAACCAGGCAAATCCCTGATGCAGATCGCCGTGGATAACAGTATTCCCGGTATTGATGCAGACTGTGGTGGCGCTTGCGCCTGTGGCACCTGTCACGTGATTGTCGCTGATGCATGGTTTGCCAAAACCGGACAGACCAGCGATGAAGAAACCATGATGCTGGGGATGACGCCGGAGCGCGCAGAGACGTCGAGACTGGCATGTCAGATTGAAACCAGCGATGCGCTCGACGGCATGGTGGTGCAATTGCCCGAATTCCAGATGTAAATCTGGTCACGACAATGCAGGTCCCAGGGAGTAAAAATCATGTCCATGAAATCCACAGCAATGAATTTGACCTCGACAGTGGTGCCCCCACACTGGCAAATTCGTGCGGTACATCGTTTTGTGAAGATGAAGAACCGTATTTTCAAAGGGCCCTTCATCCCCACCTTTGTTGAAACCCCAATTCCTGATGTGAATACCCTTCCTCTGGAAGAGATTGATGTCAGTAACCCGTTCCTGTTCCGCCAGAACAAGTGGCAATCCTACTTCAAGCGCTTGCGTGATGAATGTCCGGTGCATTATCAGAAGAACAGCCCTTTTGGTCCGTTTTGGTCGATTACCCGCTATGACGATATCGTCTTCGTGGATAAGCATCATGACCTGTTTTCTGCCGAACCAATCATTACGTTGGGACGCACTCCGGAAGGCCTGGAAATTGAAACCTTCATCGCTATGGACCCGCCGAAGCATGATGAGCAGCGTAAAGCGGTACAGAATGTGGTGGCCCCTAAAAACCTGAAAGAGATGGAAGGGCTGATCCGTCAGCGTACCCAGGAAGTGCTGGATGGCTTGCCGCTAGATCAACCTTTTGACTGGGTGAAAACGGTATCCATTGAGCTGACGGCGCGGATGCTGGCAACGTTGCTGGATTTTCCCTACGAGCAGCGCCAAAAGCTGGTTTACTGGTCCGATGTGTCCACGGCAAGCCCGGAAACCAGTGGCGGCACGGTCGATTCAGATGAGATTTTTGCGGCGGCCGCGGATGCAGGTAAGCACTTCGTCAAGCTCTGGCACGAAAAAGCCGCGCAAAAAGCGGCGGGGCATGAACCCGGCTTTGATCTTATTAGCCTGATGCAGGCGAATGAAGAAACCAAGGATATGGTGAAGCGGCCCATGGAATTTATGGGTAATCTGATCCTGCTCATCGTTGGCGGGAACGATACCACCCGGAACTCCATGACAGGTGGTGTATTTGCGTTGAATCAATTCCCGGATGAGTTTGAAAAACTCAAGGCGAATCCCTCACTGATTCCAAATATGGTTTCCGAAATTATTCGCTGGCAAACGCCGCTGGCCTACATGCGCCGCATTGCCAAACAGGATGTTGAGCTAAACGGAAAAGTCATCAAGAAAGGCGACAAGGTGGTGATGTGGTATGCCTCCGGAAATCGTGACGAACGCAATATCGATCAGCCCGATACCTTCATGATTGATCGCAAGGGAGCGCGTAACCATCTTTCTTTCGGATTCGGGGTGCACCGCTGCATGGGAAACCGCCTTGCGGAATTACAGTTGCGCATTCTTTGGGAAGAGTTGCTGGAGCGGTTTGATAATATTGAAGTGCTCAGTGAGCCTGAATGCGTGCAATCCAATTTTGTTCGCGGTTATAGCAAGATGATGGTGCAGCTGTCAGCAAAATAATAGCAGGTTTTCTTGGTGCCTTTTGTTTAGGCTGTGGCGGATTGTTTGCTGCGTTGAGTGGAAAATCACAAGGGCGCCGAAGCGCCCTTTTTGTGCTGTTATTCCCTATTCCCAGGACAGGGCGCCGCCCACCTGGTATTCGGTCACCCGCGTTTCGAAGAAGTTTTTCTCCTTGCGCAGGTCCATGATTTCGCTCATCCACGGGA